>PDWI01001106.1_pt1 | contig 43784 bp, 46 predicted proteins | sample 1430891 | NCBI WGS metagenome assembly PDWI01 (sample SAMN01162508, study PRJNA174530) | Oral metagenome, whole genome shotgun sequencing project. | biome: Marine environment; feature: Marine mammal; material: Swab sample of the gingival sulcus; isolation source: swab sample of gingival sulcus... | reverse complement strand
ACTTATTAAAAAATAATGTAAATTATGGGCGATGTTTTTATCAAATATCACTACATTTAGCATATTACACCGTGTAAACCTCAAGCTAAAAAAGCATAATATTATGTATATGATGATATTTTACACAATTCCTTATCCCGAACTCGCGTTAACTAATTTTTTGTCTTCTTTAACCTAAAAAACGCAATTGAAAATAAGATAAATTTATCCTGAACTGGGGTTAAATATTAAAAATTCGACTGCCTCCTGCAGACATTTCAACGGCAAGACTTAACTTTCCCCCATCATTTCAATATATCTTTTAAGTGTTGAAAGCTTTAGTTCATTACCTCGCTGTTCTATTTGGGCAACAGCAGGTTGAGAAATTCCTAACGCGTTAGCAACATCTTGTTGAGATAGCGCTAGTTCTTCCCGTAATAAAGAAAGTCCAACTTCTAAAATTAGTTCATTAGTTATTTCCGCAATGCGTTTCTGTGATTCAATAGGTTGCTCTGCTATCAATGCATCAAGTATAATTAATATCATTATTTCTTCTCCATTTTCTCTAAATAAGCGGTAAATTCACTATCGGCTAGATGAATCATTTTTTGATAAAACTTCTTGTTGTTACCTCTATAAGTTATGGCTTATTTGTCAAGTGTTTTTTAGCCTCTTTCAATTGAGGACATTGACTTACTTTGTTTCAAAGTAACATTTGTCTTCGTTTCATTCACAGCTTGCTGAATAGCTTTTCTGTCTTTCTCAGTGGCATTCGTTATCTCAAAACCATTCACTCCAAAACGCTGTTGAGCCAATCGCAAAGCTTTTGCAATAGTCTCAGCATTGCGCGATTTTACTCTAATCGATGTGCGAGTATCTATAATCACCGCCCTGTCATCATCGTTGCGATATTCAACCTGTCCCCTCTTATTAATGTGCACTTTCAAACCCAGCTCAAAAGGTGAAAATGTCGATTTTTTGAAACGGTCGTTCACTTTATTGTTAAGGAAAGTCAGGGATGTGGTGTAATCACGCTCATGCGTTGGATAAACACGGTTAAGCTCACTTAAAGCCGATTTATCGCCCTCCTTGGCTGTTTCATGTAACCACTCAAGGTAACGGTCATTCGGTGACTGTAGATAGTATCTGCGGTCACTATAGAGCTGTTCTAAGGCTTCTTCAATCTCAGCCTTCCGCTGTTGACGCAGCAATTGCCGCCTAGCAATATTCTGTGCCTTGGTTTGCTCGCTATTTTCGCTAAAACGTGTACGAGACAGAATATCAGCACGTTTAGCACGAAAACTAGCATTAACGCCTGATAATCCCTCAAGTGTGGCCTCATGACGTTGGAAACGATTCCACATGAGATTAGACGTGATAGGCATTTGTCGGTGTGTCTGTTGGCTCTGTTTTTCAAGCACGGTATCCAAGTGTCCACGTATCTCACCCCAATCAAGGTGTAAGCGCTTCGCCATAAAATCAGAGGCGCTATATTGGCGGTTATCAACCTTGATACGCTCATAGCCCTTTTTGTTGCGTACAATTTGAATATTGTTTGCATCAATGCCGTAACGATAACCAAGGTGATTCAGCAAAAATCGCATATCTACCGCGTTAATTTTATCTGTCCATTCTGATTTAGAATTAACTCTGGCCGTGGCTATTCGGCCGTACTGTTGTTCTCGGCTGACATTCCCCTTTGTTCGAAGTGCGTACACGTCCGCAAATTGGATTTTTTCGTCTCGTTCCATGTCATTGCGTGAAGCTGTTGGCAAAATATCCTGCTCAGGTAAGTTTCGTCGCGTGCTTGAACTTCCATTACTACCGCGAACTCGCACCCCCTGCATATCGTGTCGGGCGTTTCTCGGCTGATTTTTGGGCATTTGTTCTTTTGGGTCATGTTGTTGTTCCTCAATATGGTTAATTTGTTCAATATGGGATAAATCATCAAGATGAGGAATATCATCTAAATGACGAATACCCTCAATATGGTTGGCCGGCTCAAAGTGTCGTGTTGTTCTCGGCGGCTTTGGCAGTGTGTGTGAATTTGTTGGCTCAAGTGGTGAGATGCTTTCCAGTCTATCTAAATGTTTTACCATAGCTTTGCGTAAATAATCACGTTGCTGAACCTCACTCATCGCTTTGTAAGCCTCACGAACTTTCGGGCTTTCACGGTCAACAAAGCGTATTTTTTGCGCCTGTTGTGGCCATTTTTCTAGCAAACTATCTCGCTCGGCCTGTTCTTGCTGCCCTATCAATTTAGGGTCGCGTGTTGATAAGTAATCATTAAGAAAAATAGGGTCTTTTAAGTTGATAGCCTTGCGGCTATCAGCAAAGGATAAATTGATATACTGCTCGCCAAATTTACGAGAATTGCGTACAGTAGCCTTACCAAAACCACGCAGAATAACCGCTAATTCTTCAACAGATTGGATACTTTTATTCTCTTTGACGATATTAGCGATTTTTTCTTTGACTTCCTTACGTGTCATTTCGGGGGTGAGTTTGTGACGATTGAGAATTTCCTCACGTCCACCTGAAATTTCGCGTAGATTGTCTTTAGGACTTTCAAGGTGGTAATTGTAATTGACGGTTTCTTGAAATGCATTGATGTAATGGAGGATATTTTCTCTACGCCCTAAAAATTCTTCTCGTTTACCCATAATCTGATTGAACTCTGGGATAACAACGTGAATATGAGGAAAACGCTCATATTCATTACCGTCTTTGTCAGGAAGCGATTGAATTTTAGGCAAATGCGCTTCACTGTAGTAATAAAACTCATCAAGTCGGCAAGCTGAAAATAGAAATTTTTGGAAATCTTTGTCTATGGATTCCAAAGTTTGCTGAGAAATCTCTTTTTCTTTAAATGACAAGGTGATGTGCATATATTTTTCATGCTCAGATTCAATATCAAATAATTCAAGTTTTGAATTTAGCATTTCTAAATCGCCACTGAGTACAACACGTTCGTCCAATTCGTCACGCGAATGCTCACGACCTGACTTCATGCCATTGGCAAGATAAGCACAAATTCCTGATGAGCCACCATTTACTCTAATAATCATCGCTGTTTCATCGTAGTTAGTAGTAAATGCAGTTCAGCTTCTATGGTGTCAAGAATACGCAAGTAATGAATAAATTCTTTATATTCGAGCTTATCTTGCAAATTCAAACTATTCAAGTGATGAGCAATTTGGTTGATGTTATTACTTGTTTTACGCATTAATCGCATCACCAATAATTGATTTTTTAATACCTCTTTTGATGGCAATTTGGGATTAAATTTTATAAGAGAATTGCGTATCAGAGTTGAATAATTTTGCCCTGTTTCTTCGGCTAAAGCATCTAATTTATCCGTAATTTCTTTCGGTAATCTTAATGTCACTCGTTTTCCTGTGGTCATTGGAATTATCCTTTTCGTTAGAAAAAACTACCAGCGTTAGCTGGACAAATGGGTTTCAAAGGGTCACCCCTTTGGCACGAGCGAAAGGCAGCAAAACGTTAGTTTTGTCTGACGTTCGCCCTCGTGCCTTGCTAATAAAGTCATAATTGATTTTATCATAAATAAATTAAATTTTCTCTTTACTATAAGAGAAAATTAAACGAAAATATCCTGCGTTGGTTGCTAAAAATCGAAACCAAAAGGCTGACAGGTTGCTAAAAATCGAAACCAAAAGGCTGACAGGTTGCTAAAAATCGAAACCAAAAGGCTGGCAGGTTGCTAAAAATCGAAACCAAAAGGCTAACAGGTTGCTAAAAATCGAAACCATATGAAATAAAAAACAGTAATTGAGGTAGATATTAAATGATAGCTGATAAAAGAGCAGAAATAATTAAGTTTATAAAGGAAGATAGGAAGAAAAAATGGATTTCCAAACATCTTGGAGTGTCACAATTTGGTTTATATAAGTATCTAAAAAAGCACCCCATAACAGATGAGGAATTAAATAACACGGTGGTGATTGAAGAAAAAACAATGTTACCTATAGAAAATAATCGTGAGGTGGAAAATGAGAAAGAAATAAAAGCACGGAAGGCAAAAACTAATAAACCAGTGAAGCCAAAACAAAGTGAATCAAAGTCCGATGGTTTGGAATCTAAAACAAATTCAGAAATGACTATGGAAGAAAAACTAAAATTTTTAGAAAAACTAGAGCAAGAAGTTATAGCTCCTAGATAACAAATTTAAACACACATTATAGAGGTAATTAATCATGAAAATAGCAATCTTAAATTTCAGTGGAAATGTAGGAAAAACAACAGTGGCAAGAGATATTTTTTCATATCGCCTGCCAGATTATAGTCTAATAAGTATCGAATCCGTTAATGATGATGGTAAAGAAAAGATACTTATTCGGGGGGAAGAGGGAGATAAACTACTAACTGAAATCATTTTAAATGATAATTTAATCCTAGATATTGGGTCATCAAACTTAGAAGCATTTTTCAGAAGTAGTACAAAAGAAGCTGAGTTGCTAGATTCTATTGATAAGTTTATTGTACCTGTTACTCCAGAACAAAAACAGCAAGCTGACACAGTAAAAACACTCAAATATTTGGTTAAGCAAGGTGTGCGTGAGAGTTCAATTCATGTCATATTCAACCAAGTTATTGATGACCATATGTCTAATCCAAAAGATATTTTCAAACTAATTCTAGGTGGAGCAAAAGCTATTAGTGTAAATGCTAATCTAGATAATCTAATATTTAAGCATGACTTATATAACCTTGGTGAAACATTGTCAGAAATGATAAATGATGAAGATTATAGGATGCAAATGGAAGAAGCAAAAGCTTCAGGAGAGAAAGAATTAGCTCGTCAATTTGCACAAAAATATGTACGTCAGAAAAAAATTAAAAAATTAAATCAAACATATCAAAATATATTTGATGCCGTAATGGGTGAATAAGCAATGACCGATTACAACTTATCTGACCACAAAACGATGGTACAAGATGTCTTTTTGGAGGTAGCTGAAATATCAGCTACCGCCAAGCAGATGAAAACAGAGCTTATCGGTGTGCGTGAAGACATTGAAGCACTATCACGGGCTGTTAATGACTTTCAAAAGACGATGAAAGATATTCAGCGTGATGTTCCTATAACTGTTGCAGAATCAGCAATGGTTAGTTTTGATGAACAGCTCAATAAAATGCAGGTTTTACAAGAATTACTCAATAAACTGAACCAAGGCGATGTTATTTTGAGTAACAAACCCAAAGGTTTTTTAAAATTTTTCAAATAGGCAACAACAATGAAATTATTAAAGTTAGACGATTTACCTGAGGTAGAGAAACTTGTAAATGGGGAAGCCAACTTCTCTCTTTCTTTTCTTAAAAAAATACGAGTCTGATAATCCATTTATTATGGAAACATCTGTATTATCAAAATTTTATTTTGATGATGCAGAGTTGACTGAAACTCAAAAACTAACATTAGAGTTATACAATGAAGAACTGATTTTATACTCAAAAAAAGAGAAAAAGAAAAGAAAAGCATGGGCAATTATGGCAGTTTTTTTGGCAGGTTGGCTTTCCATGACTATATATTTTCAGTATTCATTAAAAATAACTCTGGTACTTGTATTGTCTTTATATAGTTATATTTTTTAAGTGGCTAGGGTATTCCAAAGATGAAAAACAACACGCTCGTAGATTATTGGAAATAATTTACAAGCAACTAAATGACAGCGATAAGAAAATATTTTTAACTGAATTAAAGCAATCGGATGTTATTAAACTGCAAAATCCAACGGACTGTCTAAACTCATTTCATACTCAAGTTAGCTTTATCAAAGGTTACATCATATTAGAATCTAGAGATTTCTCTGAATTTTTGTACAAAGAAGTTAACAATTTAGGTAATGTCGATGCTTGAAAAAATTATAGATTTATGGTTCGGGTCATATCCTTTATGGAGTAATATATTGTTTGTTTCTTTAATTTTTATATTTAAAAATCACGATAAATATCTATACAGATGGTTTATTGCATTATTTATTATCAATAATGTAATGCTAGTTGGTATAATTTACTTTTAACACAAATAGAAAACCAAAATAACAAGAGTAAAAACAATGCAGTATTCTCCTGACTTTCTTAATCATCGAAATATATTAAATGCTGATGACAAGATTTTTTTATCTGGACAAGCATCACGTTGTCAACTTTCAGATTTTTTACAAGATAGCAGAAACTTTGATGAAGTTGCCGTTGATTTTGTTTACACCTCGGCAAAAATAGAGGGGAATACCTACAGCCGCCTCGATACAGATAAACTACTACGGTTAGGTATTACCGCCGGTGGAAAAAGTTATTCTGATGCGGTAATGTTGGTTAATTTACGTCAAGCGTTTAATAAAGTCATGGAGGAAGAAAAACAGCCTCATGACTTTGATTTTCTCTGTGACTTGCACCAAGTGCTCATGAAAGACCTTTTGCCAGTGTCGGAACAAGGCCTACCTAGAGCGTCAGGCGTACAAATAGGTGGCACGAGTTACACGCCATTAGCCGATCCACTTCAATTGAGAACGGAAGCTAAATTTTTGCTATCGGAAGCTGAAAAGCATGACAACCCTTTTGAAAAAGCGATACATTTGCATTGCAATCTCGCTTATCTACAGTTATTCAGAGATGGAAATAAAAGGACAGCGAGAATGATGCAGACGGCTTCATTGGTTCAAGACGGCATATTGCCGCTATTCTTTGATGATAGGCTAATTGATAAGTATATTTCAGCCACTGTTGATTATTATGAAACTGGTAACTATCAAAGCTATGTTGAATTTTTTAAAGAAAATTATCAACGAGGCATTGATAAGTTGGTAGGTGTGGAAAAAGCAATACCAGTCGAAACCAAAGCAGAGTTTGACCGCAGAATCGCATTAATTCCGTCCCTGAAGGGCAGTGTACGTGTACAGGGAATATTTGTTAATGAGGCACTAAATGAGCTTGACAGTAGGCCAGCGGAGTATGTGAATTGGTATAACGTAGGGCGTAAAGTGATAGAAAAGTCCTTAGAAGCAGGTTACCCTAAAGATGAAATAGTCAGCGTGTTATCTAAGTACAGCCCGTCAGCAATTACAGCAGAGGCGCAGAAAGCAACTACTGATGATATCAATATGTTGAGTAAGACAATTGGTCAAAAACAGGAACAGACCAAGGATATAGGGCGTAGCAGATAATTCTGTTACCGATTTTTTACTAGTAATAATTAAATCATGAGTAGAAGTTTTAAAAAAACACCTATCACTGGAATTACCGTAGCTAAAAGCGAAAAGTATGATAAGCAGAAAGCCAATCGAAAATTTCGAAAAAAAAGTCAAAGAATGCATAGGGCAAGACAAAGAGCCACCCTCATCTATAAGGGAAGTGTCGGATGTGTGGGGATTTCACAAAGACGGAAAAACCTATTATACAAAGGATGACCCTTTTTACTTTAACGCACTGAGAAAGTGATTAAATTGCACTTGGCTTGGGCAACTTCCCTTTGTCTTCCATTTCAGCCATAGCCCAAGCTTCAAAAGCATCCCTAGCCTCACTGATAGCCTCATTAATAGTTTCTCCGTCGGCAATACAACCAGCCAAATCGGGGAATGTGACTAAATATCCGCCCTCTTCATCTTTCGGCAAGGGGGCTATATTCATTGGATAATCTTCAAATTTCATTCAGTTCATTACTAAATCATTTTCAATTTCATTGGAGTATAGAATTTTCACTCGCGTAAGGTCTGTTTCCGTTTTTGCCAATTCATACGAGGCTTGCATATCAAGCCAAAATTGTGCACGGCTACCAAAAGCCTTAGCAAGTTTTTGTGCGACAGATGGGCTAATACTACGTTTTTCATTAATAATTTCCGACAACGCAACTCGTGGCATATCAAGTGCCTCAGCTATTTCTTTTATTGTTAATCCCATAGGGTCGATGTACATCATTTTTAACACTTTCCCGGGGTGGGCTGGATTTTTCATCATAACTTATACCTCAATGATAATCTTGATAATCTACAATATATGCGTCACCGTCAAAAAACTCAAAAGTAACACGCCAATTGCCGTTGACTTTAACACTCCAAAGATGAGATTGTTTACCTTTCAAGCGATGAAGGTTTGCTCCCATCATATCCATATCTTTAACAATTTTGGCATTATCCAAAGCCGTCAATAAAACTTGTAGTTTATCCTTATGGATTGCTTGAATACCTCTTGTATCATCATTATAGAAGAAGCGTTCAAGTCCCTTGTGTTTAAAGCTCTTAATCATGTCTCACCTTTATTTAATATATAGCATTGTAACGCGTAATACATCGCGTGTCAAATATATAACCAAGTAAGTGTCAATTGGGTAATCTTCAAACTTCATTCATATTTCCGTCATAGTGTAATTACAAAGTATATACAAGGCTATAGAGTGCAGAAATCAAACTATTGAGTTACTTCACTGACTTTTTTAACCCGATAAGCTACTTATTTGTCTAAATTAAACAACATAAACTACAAGCAAACAACATCCAAACTACAAGTTAAATCTCATTATCTTTAATAAAAACATTGCATAATAATTTAAACAACATAGACAACATCAAAATAAATCCATTCTTTATACGCGTTAAAAAAGTCATGAGGATGGGGGATAGGTGGGGAATAAATAATTTACCGTAGGCATATTTTATTGATTTTTAATGTGTAATTTGTTTTATATGTTTTCCCTATGGGATGCCAATTCACTTTCCACTACTGTCCATAGCAGTATTCGAGTTTTCAAAATCCCTTAATTTTTCTTGTTTTTCTTCAATTTTGCTGTATTTTCCGTCCATGAGCGTCCACCACAATCCACGACAAACTGGGGAATTTTTGGGGAAATAAGTCTCGAAATTTTTCATTAATTTTAATTCATATTTTTACTTGCTGATTATTTTGACGTTGGCTTTTGCACCTTTGTGTTAAGTGATAGAATGAACAGACAGTAATAGAAACAATTTTCTCTCAACACTTGAAGATAATGGCAAATACAATTCAAAAATTCTTATTCAATGAGCTAGGTGTCCGCGGTGCTGTCGTTCATGTAGACAGCGCTTGGCAGACGGTGTTAACCCGCCGTACTTATCCTGCAAACATCGCGGAGTTACTCGGACAAGCGGTAGCCGCAACCCTGCTAATGAGCAGCAACATTAAATTTGAAGGGCAATTGATGATGCAGCTACAAAGCCCTAGTGACCTTTCTTTACTGGTGGCGCAAAGTAGTAGCGATTATCACTTCCGTGCACTGGCTCGCCACCGCCCTCGGCCGACAGGTTCGTTGCTTGACATGGCCGATGACGGCTTGATTGCCATTATCCTCGAAGCCGAACAAGGTAAAACGCCTTATCAAGGGGTGGTTGGCATTAACAGCGACACCTTGGCAGGCAATTTAGCCACCTATTTTAATCAGTCCGAACAACTAAAAACACTCTTTATCTTACGTGCTAATCAGCAACAAGTTGCGGGTATTTTTCTACAAGTGCTTCCCGAGGCCACTATTGATGACGATGACTGGCAACGCTTGCAACACCTAGCAGAGACGCTGAATTTACAAGAACTACAACGTGTCGACACCGAAACCATAATTGCCCGCATTTTTGCCGAAGATGACAAAACTTTGTATCCCGCGGAAACGGTAACTTTTGACTGTAGTTGCTCGGATGCGCGCACCTTGGCCATGCTCGCCAACTTAGAAGTCAGTGAACTAGAAGAAATTGTGGCGGCCGATGAATCTGTCGTGGTCGCCTGTGATTTTTGCGGACAGCAATACGCTCACGATACCGCCACCATTGCCGCCCTATTAGCTAATAAAATCCATCCCAATTAGCGAAACAAACAAAATACACTCAATTGATATAAAACATAATTTAACCGTATTTATAAGAGAGCATTGACAATGAAAAAAAGCGCCTACGTAGACCCCGCCAGCACCCAAAAGCTCCTCAATAAGGAGTCGTGGAAAATCTTTCAAATCATGGCAGAATTTGTTGAAGGCTTCGAGCAACTGGCGACTATCAGTCCCTCCGTGTCTATTTTCGGCTCGGCGCGGACAAAGCCCGACCACCCGCACTACCAACTCACTGAGGAATTAGCCTTTAAATTGTCCGAGGCGGGCTTCTCCATTGTCTCAGGCGGCGGCCCAGGCATTATGGAAGCCGCCAACAAAGGCGCTTACCGCGGTAAATCCAAATCCATCGGCCTCAATATCCGTTTGCCTCACGAGCAAATGGGCAATCCCTATCAAGACATTGCCCTAAACTATCGCCACTTCTTTTCCCGCAAAGTCATGTTTGTTAAATACGCTTCAGCCTATGTTGTTATGCCCGGTGGTTTTGGCACACTTGATGAATTTGCCGAAGTCCTAACCCTGATACAAACGGGAAAAAGTCGCCGTTTCCCCATCATTTTGATGGTCAGCGAGTTTTGGCAGCCACTGTTGGATTGGTTTAAAAATACGTTAGTGGAAGCGGGCACGATTTCAGCCAAGGATTTGGATTTGTTTCACCTTGTGGACGACCCCGATGAAGTCGTTGACATTATCTTCAACTTCTACGAAAAACAAGGCTTTGAGCCTAGCAATGACGATATGAAAAAGATGTTGGAGCTGTAAAGTTTCGTTTCAGGCTGATTGGTGAGCGCCTTGACAGCGCTTAATGCTGTCCTCAAGCATGGCAATAACGGGTTGTTGAATAAAACTTTTTCGCCATGCGAGGGCAATCTGTCGCTTGGGCGCGGGCGCGGCAAACGGGCGTATGGCGATATCGGCATCGTCGTGTAGTGCCATCGCGGGAAATATCGACACCCCCAATCCGCCTGCCACCATCATGCGGATAGTGTCTAATGAGCCGCCTTGTAACACCTGTTTTTCGGGCAAATCGGCGCGAACAATGTTCGGACACGCTTGTATCACTTGCTCGCGGAAGCAGTTGCCGCTGCCCAATAAAAACACTCGCTGACCGTCTAAATCTTCAATATGCAAACAACTTTTTGCCGTCAGCGGGTGGTCTTGTGGCAAAATAACAGAGAAGTGTTCTTCACTAATCACCTTAATCTCAAATAAGCTGGATTGTTCAACAGGCAAGGAAATCAGAGCAACGTCCAACTCGCCCGTTTTCAGCGATTCCATCAGCTGTCGCGTATAGTCTTCGCGGATATACACCTGTAAGTCGGGGGCGTGTTCGCGCAAATCGGGAATAATTTTAGGCAACAAATACGGACAAATCGTATAGATAGCGCCTAATTTAACCTCACCAGTCAACTTGCCTTTGGCTTCTTCAGCAATAGCGCGGATAGTGTCAACGCTCATCAAGGTATTTTTTGCCGCTTCAACAATGTGCTCACCTACCTGAGTCGGCACAACTTTGTGCGACAGGCGCTCAAAAATCTGCACGTCTAGTTCAGCCTCTAGCTTTTTAATGCCAATGCTGAGTGTTGGCTGGCTGACAAAAACGCGGCGGGCAGCACGACCAAAATGCCCCTCTTGGGCAACGGCAATCAAGTATTTCAATTCAGTCAGTGTCATGACGAGAAGTCTCCAAATAATAGGACATGCCTTCAAACAACAACTCGGGAACCAGTTCACCGTGGCGGCACAGCAGCGCGGCATCGCCCCCCGTCCACAACGGCTGAAAGGGCGTGTGGTACTGCGTGGCAACGCGGGCAATACTGCGCTCAATTAAGTTCTGGTAGCCAATATACAAGCCTGCACCAATGCTGCTGGCGGTATCGTCACCCAGCAATCCCGCGGGTCTTTCCAGCGCGGTTAGCCCCGTTTTTTCACGCAATGCGTCGCGAGCGCTCCCCAAGCCTAAAGTAATCATGCCACCAATATGCTGGTCGGTAAAAAAGTCTAGCGTAATCGCCGTTCCCGCGGAAATCACACAAAAGCCGCGTGGATAGCGCTGGCGTCCCGCCAGCAAGTGTAAAAAGCGATCCACGCCAAACTGTTGGATATCGGTATAATTAACAGGCAAATAGTTGGGGCGCACGCGAACACAAGTAGTGGCCATACCGCGCTGTTTAGCCTCAGCGAGAATATGCGCTTGAGCGCTTTGCGCCGCCGCGCCGCGGCCTGCCGTCAAAACCATGCGCTCCAGCGGCACGCCATCCAACGATCGCCAGAGTGAAGCAAGCTCGTTATGCGCTACCGTCTGCACCGCAAAGGGCGAGTGGCTCGTTGTCTTCTCACGATATTGCGTATATTTGACGCGGGTATTGCCAATGTCAACCAATAAACTATTCATCGGCAAAGCGTATGCGTTGTTGGCTGGTGAGTAGCTGTTCCACGCCGTCTTGGTACAAGCGCAAGTGTCCACAAGCGTTGATTCCCCCGCCAATACCGCGCAACTCGCTACCCGAATGCATATTGGTAGCCACTATCTCGCGCTCAAACAAATAATCAACGCGCTGATAGGCGACGACATCGATGTACGGGTGCATGATAAATTGCTGCCATGCTAACCACAAGCGGTTTACCAGTAGAGGAATTAGCGTCATTTTATCTAGTGGCAAATCAATGAAAGTAGCGGGGTAATCTTTGCTGATAGTTTGTTGCAGCGGAGCCAAATTCACGCCAACCCCCGTAACCACTTTACCCCGCGGGCTGGACTTGGGTAACGCCTGCGACGGCATCACCGTGCTCTCAATCAAGATGCCCGCAAACTTACCCCATTGTCCTTGTTGCTGAATATACAAATCATTGGGCCATTTAATATTGACGCTAGGTTTGGGGAAGTGAGTCGCCGTGGCATCACGGCTAGAGAAATGCGCCAGCAACGTGTTGAAGCTCTCAGATAGTGTCAGCGCAACCTGCACAGGCCAAGCACTGATATCAACGCCAGCTGGACGCTGACAAGATAAGGAAAACAGGGCGCTACTGCCTTCATCCACCCAGCGCTGTTGATGGCGACCGCGCCCTTGTGTTTGCACATCGGCGCTAACCAGTTGTTGTGTGGACGCTTGAGCCAACAAATAGGCATTGGTTGAGTCAATTTCAGAAAAATGCTGCCACCTTAGCGCGGGATTGAGCACGCAGGAAAAACCATCGGGTAAAGACACCGCGGACGGGGCAAACGGGCAAGTCGATGAGGACGGAGATAAGGACATAGACAGGCTTTAACAAAGAGCAAAAATCAATAACAACCCGCGCAATGCGTATCAAAAATGCTGCACATAAAAGAGTACAGCGAGCACGCTGGCAAAGATGGCCACAATCATCGCGACAATGGCAATGGTAAAGGCTTTTCGCAAGTTATCGCGCACGTGCTTTAACTCGCCACGAATGTCGTTTTCAGCGCGCTTGTGCAATAGCTCGTCGTTTTTTGTATTGTCGTGACCTTGTTTCAACGCCTCCAATTCGGTATTAAGAGAACTAACGCGCTCAATGAAATGACTATCCACGGTTTCAACTTTTTTCTTCTGTTGATTAAAGAGACGCGCTAAATTGCGTGTGCGACTGTCTAGTGCCATTAGCGCTTTTTGGTGCTTTTCAAGTTGTCGATGTTGTTGACTTAAGAGGCCACTTATCTGATCTACCGACTGCTTGATGGCACCTTGACCTGTGTCGGCAAAGCTTAGTCTCGTAATAGACATATTTTGTTCAGGCACCGCATATTGTTGCATGTTATCGGCAACAACATTGCGCGTTAAGGTTTCTATCACTTGCTCAACATTTTCACGGTTGGCGGGCTTGCAAAGATAAGCCTGTGCACCGCGGGCGGCGGCTTCTTGTTGAGCGCCTTGCGATAAATCACCAGAATACATCGAACAGGGGATATGGGATAAGCGAGCGTCAGCTTTAACAAGGCGCAAGCCCTCAAAACCACTTTGTACAGGCATCTGTACATCCCAGAAAATCGCATCAACCATCTCTTGACTAAGCAACTGCATCGCTCCAGCGACAGAGCCAGCCTCTAGCACTGATATCCCCAAACTGTTCAACAGGCGCTCAAGCGTCAGACGAGCCAGTTTTGAGTCGTCAACAACCAATACTTTTTTTATTTTTTTCATCATGTCAAACACCCATCTAGCCCTCAATGATCAAAGGCCGAACATCACATATTACAATGGTCACATTTTATCATACAATAAGTGCAGTTAAATAGTTTTCCCTCAATGCACTTCTATATTCTCTTGATTTTTCTATCGTTTCATTTTATGAAGACCGTATCTGATATTTTGCATGTCACGTATCTGTTTTGGTTTATGTGGTCACCCTAGGTGAGAATGATGGCTAATTTGGATAATAAACAAAAGCAATAAGCTGGTGACGACAAAAAAACACCCGATAACTAAGTTATCGGGTGTAAAAAAATCAGGAGGAGATGTGTAATGGCGCGCTGGGAGGGAGTCGAACCCCCGACCGCCTGGTTCGTAGCCAGGTACTCTATCCAGCTGAGCTACCAGCGCGTCTTGAGGTGGCGTATTATCCCGATAAAGCACTGCCCTGTCAAGTCGAAACGCAATAAAAATTCACTTTTTAATTAACCTATTGTTAATTATTGCATTTAAAATAAATCTATTCAAGTATAGAGGAGCCAGGTTCAGCCTAATCCTCTGCGGTTAATGTGCCTAACGACAAGCATTATTTCGCGAAGCACTTGCTATTTAATCTAATTATGGCAAAATGTGCCGTGCAAACGATGACATTCGCCGAATGCTTGGCAAAAGAGACCTTCCCAGATGATGTGTCTCTTTTTTTATCGTCCAACCTAACCCTCCCTCTTCTGTTATGAACTACGCCAAAAAATCCGTTAACAATCTTATTTGGATTGACTTAGAAATGACGGGACTCAATACCTTCAACGATGAAATCATCGAAATCGCTACCGTTATTACCGATGCCGACTTAAACTGTTTGGCCGAAGGCCCTGTGTTCGCTATTTACCAGCCCGATGACGTGCTTGATAAAATGGACGATTGGAATCAAAAGCAACACCGACGCTCAGGTCTGTATGAGCGCGTGCGACAGTCCACCACCGACATACGCACGGCCGAGCTGCGCACCTTGGAATTCGTCAGTGAATACGTTCCTAGAGGGGCTTCTCCCATGGCGGGCAATAGTATCTGCCAAGACCGCCGCTTTATGGCGCGGCAAATGCCTGAACTAGAGGCCTGGTTTCACTACCGCAACTTTGACGTTAGCACGCTCAAGGAAATCGCCCGACGTTGGTATCCCGATGCGCCTGCCTTTGATAAAAGCAGCAACCACTTGGCCTTAGATGACGTTTACGACTCGATTAATGAAATGCGGCACTATCGACAGACCCTGTTGAAATAGCCTCATAAAAATAAGCCCATAAAATAAGCCGAGCAAGTTGCGAGATTTTTGCTTATAATGAAAAACCGTTTTGCAGCATCCTGCTAATCATTTACCGAGGTATCCTATGAAAAGACTCCTAACTGTTTTACTATCCCTTGCTTTCTTAGGTGGTTGTAGCAATTACTTCAGCGACTACCGCACTGTGTATCGCATTGAAACGACAACGGGTGAGCGCTATTACAGCGACAGCGAGCCCGACCTTGACAGCAGCAACAATCGCTATGAAATTGAGGACTTGGACGGCAATACCTACCAATTCGACAAGGGTCGCATCCACAAAATTGAAAAATTTAAACATAAAAAATAACCCTAGCAGTAACCATCCGCAATGAGCACAAAAAACCACGCCATTCAACTCGTCCCCACCCACCGCGGTGTCGGACTGACTTCTAGCATTATCGGTCTGTTTTACGCCTTCCATCGCGCGGGCATTAAAACCACGTATTTCAAGCCCATCGAACAAGCCAACTCGCACTCTCAGGCGATTTTACAACCCATGTTGGATGAGGCCTTGCCCACTTCTATTCCCGCGCAACGCGCTGCCCAATTGTTGTCAGACGACAAGCTGGATATTTTGCTTGAGGAAATTCTTATCACCTACGAAGCGCTTAAAGCCGATTATCAAATTGTCATTGTCGGTGGCTTGTTGGAGACCAAAGCCCAACCGTACGCCGTTGAGCTTAACCGCATGATTGCCAAAGCCATTGGCGCCGATATTGTCTTGGCAACCGACGCGCTAGGTGTTGACAACTTGTCGCAGTTTGAGCACAAAATGGAGTTCGCCGCCAGCGAATACGGTGGCACGCAAAGTCTGCGCGTGCTCGGTGTGATTATCAATCACCTAGGCGATGCCCGCAGTTTGTCGTTGGAAGAAATCAAAACTTCGCAGTTGTTTACCGAGCGTTTCAAATTGCTGGCTGCCGTGCCGCAACAAACGGCCTTGAATTTCCCGCGCACGCAAGATGCTATTGAATTTTTAGACGGCGATATGCTCAACGCCGGCGAAGCTGACAGCCGCCGCATTGCCGACTACTCTCTGATTGCGCGCACCATTCCCAACGCCATTGACTTTTTTCGCGCGGGTTATTTAATTATTACCCCTTCAGACCGCGACGATGTCATTATGGCAGTGACATTGGCGGCGGCCAGCGGCCACCAAATCGCGGGATTAATTCTCACGGGACTCACCGAGCCAACCCCCGCGGTATTTGAGCTGTGTAAGCCACACATTGAAGCCGCCAAACTGCCCGTAGCCCGCGTTCGCATTGGTTCTTGGGAAATTGCCAAGAAAATGGATCATTTTAACTTGCACATGCCACCCAACGACCGCCAACGCGCACAAAAAACCATGGCGCACTTTGCCGATCACATCGACAGCGACTGGTGCAAAACCTATATCGACAGTCAGAGCATCACCCGCCAGTCGCCCGTGGCCTTTAAATACCGCATCGTCAAAACCGCGCAAGCCGCCCAAAAAACCATTGTCCTGCCCGAGGGTGACGAACCGCGCACCGTAGTGGCCGCCAATACCTGCGTCAGCCGCGGTATTGCCAATTGTTTACTATTGGCCAAGCCCGAGGTGGTACAACAAGTGGCTGATAGCCACGGCATCACCTTAGACCCCGCGCTACACATCTTAGACCCTGAGCAAGTGCGCGACAGTTACATCCCGCGCTTAATTGAATTGCGCCAACACAAAGGCATGAACGAAACGCTGGCACGCGAACAGTTGGCCGATAACGTTATGCTAGGCACGATGATGCTAGAAGCACAGCGCGTTGACGGCCTAGTCTCTGGCGCGGTACACACTACCGCCAACACCATTCGTCCGCCGTTGCAGATTATTAAAACCGCGCCACAATCCAAGCTGGTATCCTCGGTTTTCTTTATGTGCTTGCCCGACCAAGTGTTAGTTTACGGCGATTGTGCCATCAATCCCAATCCCAATGCCGAGCAGTTGGCTGAAATTGCCATGCAATCTGCCGACTCTGCCAAGGCCTTTGGCATTGATGCCAAAGTCGCCATGGTCAGCTATTCAACGGGCACTTCGGGCAGTGGCGAAGATGTCGACAAAGTCCGCGCTGCCACCGATATCGTTCGCCAACAGCGCCCCGATATCGTTATTGACGGCCCGTTGCAATACGATGCCGCCGCCATTCCTTCGGTGGCAGAGAAAAAAGCGCCCAATTCGCCAGTCGCAGGTCAAGCTAACGTCTTTGTCTTCCCCGATTTAAACACGGGCAACACCACTTACAAAGCGGTACAGCGTTCGGCCAATGCCATTTCTATTGGTCCGATGTTGCAAGGTATGCGTAAGCCCGTCAATGACTTGTCGCGCGGGGCGTTGATTGAAGATATTGTCTATACCATCGCCATTACCGCGGTACAGGCCATTCAAGCCGACGGCTAATCGTGGCAAAGTCAACGCTATAGCCTGCTATGCCTAAAATGCTCAAGCCTCAACGCATACAGTTCGTCCAACAGACCTTGGACGAACTGTATCCTGAAACCCCCATTCCGCTAGACCACAAAGATGCTTATACGCTGCTGATTGCCGTTTTGCTGTCGGCACAGTGTACGGATGTGCGCGTCAACCAAATCACGCCCGCGCTGTTTGCGCTGGCGGACAATCCTTTTACCATGGCGCAGCAATCCGTCGATGCTATCCGCGACATCATCAAGCCCTGTGGCTTGTCACCGCGCAAGTCCAAAGCCATTTACGAATTGTCGCATATTCTGCTGGATAAACACGGTGGCGAAGTGCCACAATCGTTTGAAGCGCTGGAAGCACTACCGGGTGTGGGGCATAAAACGGCTTCGGTCGTGATGGCACAAGCTTTTGGCGTGCCCGCTTTTCCCGTAGATACGCACATTCATCGCCTCGCCAAGCGTTGGCGACTGAGCCGCGGGAAAAATGTCGCCATGACTGAGCGCGATTTAAAACGTTGCTTTCGCAAATCCGACTGGAATCGCAAACACTTACAAATGATTTTTTACGGCCGCGAGCACTGCACCGCCCGCGGTTGTGATGGTACGCGCTGCGGCATTTGCGCGACCCTCAACGCCGCGCGAATGCACTGAGCTGTCGTGTCGCAGACACGGCTTTTAGGATAAAAGAGAAACTAAAATAGCTCCGAGTGTGAATTCAAGCGATGGAGCTCTAAAATGTCATTATGAATGCGATAGATAAGCACAAGGTCAGGCTTTACATGACAATCTCTAAAACCTTTCCAGTTGTTTTTCAGTGCGTGGTCTCTATATTTTGCAGGTAGTGGTTTGTCGTGCGTTAAGCAATAAACCACTTCGGCCAATTCAGAAATTAAGCCAATTTTCGCTAACTCCTTATCGAATTTTTTTGTCGTTCTGGATTTTCGCATGGAGTGATTTACTGTTTGTTGTCTTTAGAAAAATGCCGCATAAAGTCTTCAAACGTTTCGTGCTCCGTGTATTCTCCACTTTCCATTTCTGCTATCGACTCTCTCAATAATGTTTCACCTTTGGCACTCAAGGTGTAATCTTCACGATGCCGATTTAAATTGACTGGAATAGATTTGCTGTCAGCAATATCTTTTAAAATCATTTTCAAGCCTTGGGTGGGGGTTAGCCCATAATTTTCAAAAACTTCAAAAGCCTGTTGCTTTAGACTTTCATCTAACCGAAGGGTAAAATTTACGCTCATGTGACCACCTATTTGTTAATGTTTCGATGTGCAATATACTTCATAAGCACCTTCTTTGCAATGCAAAACGAAACCTGCCAGCAATTCTCACTTTTAAAATTAATTTTTATTTTTAATCAGCACGTTGAGTTTATTTCTCTTTTTTTCTAATTGATTTTAAATAAATTTTTTAAAACGAGAATTGCTGATAGTTAAATGTTAGCCTTTACAAAATATAGAGTTTACAATAAGCTATTGCCGTTTTTAGGTTTAACCCGACATTACCCCAACACAATAAATAATAACGAGATAATCACTCCATGAGCAACAGAGAACGCCAAATTATTCTAGATACCGAAACCACGGGTATGCCCGCTAGCGACGGCCACCGCATTATTGAAATTGGCTGTGTGGAAATGCTGGGTCGCGAGTTGACAGGCAAGCACTATCACCAATACATTAACCCCGAACGCCCCGTCGACGAGGGCGCATTTAATGTACACGGCATCAGCGACGATTTCCTCGCCGATAAGCCCGTGATGGCGCAGTGCATGGATGACTTTTTGGACTTTGTCCGCGGGGCAGAGCTGATTATTCACAACGCCACCTTTGACGTGGGCTTTTTGGATTACGAGCTACAATTGCTGGGCTACAAAGAACGCATTGCCGACTTGTGCAGCGTTACCGATACCTTGGTGATGGCGCGTAAAAAACATCCTGGAGCGCGAGCCAATTTGGATGCTTTGACTAAGCGCTACGGCATCAACCATTTTAACCGCGAATTACACGGCGCCTTGCTGGATTCAGAGATTTTGGCACAAGTGTATTTAGCCATGACGGGAGGGCAAGGCGGTCTGAATTTTGATGCCCCTACACCAACCAGCAGGCAACAAGCCAAGACGCAAGGCGCTGATGCGCAAACGGGTATTCGCCTTGCAGCAGTTCCTCTCTCCGAAGAGGAAAAGGCCTTACATCAAAGCATGCTAGACAAATAGAGCACCTTTATAAATGCACATTTATAGAGATACTCAATAGAGAGAAATAACATGAAAAAAATCCCTTTCCCCAAACGCCACAAATCCGTCCCCCAAAATGCTTGGGAAGTAGGATTTGGCAAATTATTAACGCCCCTTGAGCAATTTATCAAAGGTGAAACCAACAGCGGTATTTTATTGGTCATTTGCACCATACTGGCGCTGCTGATTGCCAATTCGCCGTATCTACACCAATACGAGAGCATTTTGGCGGGGCATTGGCGCATTGGCAGCGATTATTTTCAGCTCGACATGTCGCTGCATCATTGGATTAACGATGGTCTGATGACTTTCTTTTTCTTTTTGGTGGGCTTGGAAATTAAACGCGAAGTGCTGGTCGGCGAGCTGTCTGACTTGCGTAGCGCTTTGTTACCCGTCTGTGCCGCGGTAGGCGGCATGGTGGTTCCCGCGCTGTGTTATGTTGCCTTAAATACCCAAGGCGCGGGAGCCAACGGCTGGGGAATTCCCATGGCAACAGATATTGCTTTTGCCGTTACCGCGCTGGTGTTGTTGGGCGGGCGCTGTCCCAAGGCATTGATGACTTTTGTCATTGCTCTCGCCATTGTCGATGATATGGGCGCTGTTTTGGTGATTGCCCTGTTTTACACCAGCGATGTGCATGTGGTTTCTCTGCTGTGGGCGGGCGCGATGTTAGCGGCTATGGTTGCCCTCAACGTCATGGGCGTGCGCCGTCCGTGGGTGTATTTTGCCTTCGGTGCCGCGCTGTGGGTGTTTATGCACAATAGTGGCTTGCATGCCACGCTGGCGGGGATTTTGGCAGCTTTAACCATTCCCGCGCGCCCCAAATATCGTCCTATGGTTTTTTTAGAAGGGGCAGAGCAACTGCTGGCACGTTTTAAAGACAGACGCGAGGCAGACAGAAACATTCTCAGAAATACGGGCATGGCAGCCACTTTACAAACGCTGGAAAACGGCATTAACAAGGCACAAACGCCACTACAAAATTTAGAGCACGCCCACCACTTGCCTGTTAACTTTTTGATTATTCCACTGTTTGCATTAGCTAATGCCGCTATTCCCATAGACACGGCGACACTGGGCGCGGTATTTAGCGATAGCGTTACCTTAGGGGTGATTGTCGGCTTGGTGTTCGGCAAGCCCGTTGGCATTGTCTTGGCGACGTGGTTGGCGGTTAAAAGCGGCGTGTGCAAGCTACCTACAGGCGTTAGCTTGGCGCATATTGTCGGCGCGGGGCTGTTGGCAGGTATTGGCTTTACCATGTCCATTTTCATTGCTGAATTGGGTTTTTCTGACGAGAAAATCTTGCTCGTTCACGCGAAAACAGGTATTTTATTCGCCTCCATTGCCGCGGCAGTGTTAGGTTTTGTGTATTTATGGCTGATTGGCAAGCCCCCAAAACAGAAAACGGCGGTAGCAAACATTGATAGCAAACAATGATGTGTAGCAATAGCACACGAATGAAGAGGAAAAAATAATGGCAAGTAACTACTTTGGCACTGACGGCATTCGCGCCCGCGTAGGCGAAGGCTATATGACCCCTGAATTTGCTGTCAAGCTCGGCTACTGCGCGGGACGCGCTTTTAAAGAAAACTGGACGCGCAGCACGCGCCCCGTGGTCGTGATTGGCAAAGACACGCGCATCTCAGGCTACTTAATCGAGTCGGCGTTGGAGGCGGGTTTTTCCGCCGCGGGCGTGGATGTGGCTTTATTGGGGCCTATCCCCACACCGGGCATTGCCTATTTGACGCGCACTTTTCACGCCTGCGCGGGGGTAGTCGTCAGCGCTTCGCACAACCCTTATTACGACAACGGCATCAAATTTTTCTCTGCCCGCGGGCGCAAGCTTGACGATGCACTAGAACAAAGCATTAGCGACTATTTGGACGAATACCTCAACAAGCCGCTGGATATTGTCAAACCTATGGATTTGGGCAAAGCCCGCCGTATCAATGATGCCGCGGGACGCTATATTGAGCATTGTAAATCCAGTATTCCGCCGCGTATGGAGCTGAGTGGTCTCAATGTGGTACTCGACTGCGCCAATGGTGCAACTTACCAAGTCGCCCCCGCGGTATTTCGTGAATTGGGTGCCAATGTCACCGTTATTCACGCCGAACCCGATGGACAAAACATTAACGCTGAGTGTGGCTCGACAGCGCCCGCCTCGTTGCAAGATGCGGTGTTATCAACGGGTGCGGATATGGGCATTGCCTTTGACGGCGATGGCGACCGCGTGCTGATTATCGACAGCGAGGGTAGTGAAATTGATGGTGATGCTATCTTATATCTTATCGCTAAAGGCTTGGTGCTACGCAACAAAAAAGTCGACGGCATTGTCGGCACTGTGATGACCAATATGGGTACCATTGCCGCCATCAAGCGCCTAGGTATTCCTTTTAAAGCCGCGGCGGTAGGCGATCGCTACGTCATGGAAATGCTGGTTGAAAACGACTGGAAACTGGGCGGCGAATCCTCAGGGCACATCATTTACTTGCAAAAATCGACTACGGGAGACGGCATTGTCGCCGCGCTACAAGTGTTGGAAGAATTACAGCACAGTGGCAAAACGCTCAATGAACTGCTGGCTGATTATTCGCTCTATCCCATGAAAATGGTCAATGTCCGCGTCAATGATGACGCACACAAGCAAGCCATTATGGAAGACGAAGATTTACAGGCAAAAATTGCCGAAAAAAATGCCGCACTCACGGGCACAGGCCGTTTGCTGATTCGCGCCTCAGGCACCGAACCCAAAATTCGCGTTATGGCAGAAGCCAAAGACGCAGCCCTTGTTGACAATATTGTCAATGAATTTGTTAATGTAGTTAAACAATTAGGAGAATCCCTATGAATCAAGTGACTAGAAAGCCCATCGCTGCCGCCAACTGGAAAATGAATGGTCGCGCCAGTGAAGTCGCCGCTTTTGCCAAAGCGCTATCCGCGGTAGAAACCGTGGGCGAGAAAATTTTTGCCCCGCCATTTGCCTATTTAAGCAGCGCCCAAGCGAACAACACCGGCTTTGCCTTGTCAGCACAAAACGCCAGTGAACAAGCCGACGGCGCGTTTACAGGCGAAGTTTCCATGCCCATGCTAAACGATGTTGGCTGTCAATACGTGATTGTTGGTCACTCGGAGCGCCGCGCTCTGTACGGTGAAACCGACAGCATCGTCTTCGCCAAGGTCAAAGCCGCCTTTGCTCAGGGTTTAACCCCGATTTTATGCATCGGAGAAACTGACGAAGAAAACCAAGCGGGGAAAACCGAAGCCGTTTTAAGCGAGCAACTCAAGCTGGCCGTTGACGGATTGAGCGTTGAAGAAAAACAGCAAATCGTCATTGCCTACGAACCCGTCTGGGCGATTGGCACAGGCCGCACGCCCTCGAATGACGACATTCAGCGCATTCATGAAAAAATTCGTTATCTGTTTTCACAAAATGATGCTACAATCTCCGCCTCTGTTCGTATCCTATACGGCGGAAGTGTGAAGCCTGCCAACGCAAAAGCTATTTTTGCCCTCGCTGATGTAGACGGCGGATTGGTCGGCGGTGCTTCATTAACAATTGATTCATTTGAACAAATTATTAAGGCATTATAAGTGGAAGCAAATATTTTACGCATCTTGGTGATTCTTGTTGGCGTTGCCCTAGTCGCAGTGATTATGGTACAGCAACCCAAAGAAGGTGGCATGGGCGCATTCACTGGCGGCGGTGGCGGAAGCGGCGCTTCTAGCACGGTTTTTGGTGCAAAAGGCTCTGGGAGCTTCTTGTTCCGCCTAACGGCAGGTTTAGTGTTGGCTTTCGTGATTCTCATTGTCTCGCTGGTCAAAGTGACTAACAGCGATTTAGGCGGTAGCGTATTGTCAACACCCGTGGCTGAGGAAAGCATCCCTCCTGCCGCGGAAAAAGTTGACCCCAGCAACAGCATACCGAGTGCTAGCGAAAGCACTGCTAACAACGCAGTTAATGCAGTGCCAGCCAATAGCGCGGAAACTAGCGTCCCTGCTAGTACAACACCCGCGCCAGCTGACGAAAACAGCATTCCCAGTGCAAATTAAGCCTTAACGCGCGGTGGCGCGGTAAATAATAATACACATCACATCACACAACGTCATCGTGGTGGAATTGGTAGACACGCTATCTTGAGGGGGTAGTGGCGCAAGCCGTGAGGGTTCGAGTCCCTCCGATGACACCAAACAGCGGTTTATACCGATACAAACAAGCCCATAAGTCTTTTGATTTATGGGCTTTTTATTTATCCTTATAGCGGCCTTGGATAGTGTGGGCACTTTGGATTTACCCTAAAAACGGCAGTTGAACGACTCCCTCTCCCTGAGGGAGAGGGAGTCGTTCAACTGCCGTTTTTAGGGTAATGCGCTTGGAAAGTCTTACCAAGGCTGCTCCATTTTAATGATTTTCGACAACTGAGAACGGAATAAATCGGGGTGATTTTGTGGCTTTTTAGTTTCATATGAGCTAGAAACTAACGTTCGCGTAGTGCCTGTTTCATGCGCGTCATCGGTTTGGTGAGATATTGGAAAACCGTCTTTTCGCCCGTTTTAATGTCCACCGATACCACCATGCCGGGTAAAATCGGCATTTCCTTGCCATTTTTATCCGTTAGCTTGCTGTTTTTAGTTTCAATCAATACACGGTAATACGATTGACTGGCATCTAAGTTCAGCTGACTAGGTCGGCTTTCATCACTGAGCGTGTCAGGGCTGATTAAGGTCACTGTGCCTTCTAGTCCACCGTAAATGGCGTAGTCATAGGCAGTGACTTTGACCACTGCGGGAAGTCCTGGATGAATAAATGCCACATCTTGAGGGCTGATATAGGCTTGCACCAGTAGCGCTTCATCCACGGGAATCACTTCCATAATATCTTCGCCAGCACTGATGACCCCCCCCACCGTATTTTTCTTAATATTGTTAATAATACCGCGGACGGGCGAGCGAATTTCCGCACGTTTAACGGGATCGGCACGCATGGCGAGGTTTTCTTTTGCTTGTGCCAGTTCCGATCCAATGCGTACCAACTCATTATTGGCATCAGAGACGTATTGATTTTGCCGCTCAATGATTTTTAAGCCTAAATCTGCCGATTCGCGTTGCATGCGTAACAACTCAATTTTTGACGACACGCCGCGCTTAACCATCTCCTCTGTACGATAAATCTGCTCATCAAGAATTTTTTTTGACTTTTTCATGCCAGCAACCGCGCCATCTAGCGTACGCTTTCTGGCTTGGTAAGCCGCCGTTTCGCGCAACACCAACTTTCGTGGAAGATTGGCGGGAAATTTCAGAGCAACCCCATAAGCTTCAGCGCGGTAACGCGCTTGCATCGCCTCTAGGTTTTGTACTTTGACCTCGCTTTCACGCAATACCGCGGAACTGCGAGTATCGTCAATGGTCACGAGAATATCGCCTTTCTCAACTAAATCCCCTTCTTTAACGTGCAAGGATTTCAAAATACCAGGGTCTAGGCTCTGAATCATTTGTTGGCGAGAACTGGGGATAATCGAACCCTGTCCGCGGGTGACTTCCTCTAGCTTGCTGTTATATGCCCAAAAGACAAACACAGCGATAAACAGTCCGAGCAAGGTAATACTCCACGTCAGTCCGCGGTGTTTTTCCTGTTGCATAGCGGCGTTAATGTCGCTGACCAGTTGCAAGTCTTCTTTGGAAAGTTTATTTTTTTTTCTAAACATGGCTTACTCCGGACGACGAAGAACTTGATAGTCGTCGGTTTTCTCAACAACCTCTTCGCCATTATTATTTAAGTGGCTTGCACCACGTCCTTTGGGGTTAGTAGCAGTCCGTGCTTGTTGCCCACTGAGCTGATCTAGCACCTGTTGTTTAGGACCATCCATAATCACCTGCCCTTGCTCGACCACGACAATGCGATCGACTAAAGCCAACAGTTGCGGACGGTGAGTCACCAAAATCAAGGTGCGCTTTTGCAACCACTCATACAAGGCATTTAACACCATATTTTCCGAGTTTTGGTCTAAACCGCTGGTTGGTTCATCCAACAGCACCACGCGAGGATCTTTTAACGTCAACTGCGCGAGTGCGACAATCTGTTGTTGCCCCCCCGACAAACCAGCCCCCCCTTCGCCAATAGGCATATCTAGTCCTTTGGGGTGTTGTTGAATCAATTGCGCCATACCAAAGCGATTAAGCGCTCCCAACAGTTCATCATCGCTAAAATAGCCACCGCTACGCGCCATATCAAGGTTATCACGCAATGTCCCTAAAAACAGCCGTGGACTCTGTCCTAACAATGCCACCTGTGAGCGCAAATAATATGGATCAATTTGGCGAATATCGACACCGTCAAAGCTGACCATGCCCTCGCTTTGTTCATACAGCGCCGCAGCCAATTTGAGTAGTGTAGATTTCCCGCTACCGATACGCCCCAGAATGGCGACTTTCTCTCCTGGACGAACATTGAGCGACAGTTTATTCAGTGCTTTTTTGCCAGTGTCGTCATAGGCAAAGCTACACTGTTCAAAACTGATATTGCCTTTGGGATTGTCTAGCGTAATGTATTTGCGATCAATATCGTATTCTATCGGACGCTCAGTAATTTCGTTAACCCCGCGCAACGCCAAACGCGCCGACTGAAAGCGCACTGCCAAGCCCGCAATTTGTCCAACAGGTGCCAAAGCCCGCCCCGACAAAATCACACAAGCAATTAACGCCCCCATGGTAATGCGTTCTTCGGGATTTTCTGCGTGGATTAAATAGGTGCCATAAACGACCAACACCACGGTATTCAGTTGTTGCATCATCGCCGACAAACTGGTAACCAAATTGCTTAAATCCTTGGTTTTCATGCTAGAAGCTGCCGATTTTGCCGTATAGTGATTCCAGCGTTTTTGCACCCAGCTGTAAGCGTTGTTAGTTTTTAGCGACTCGATGCCCGAAATGGCTTCAACTGCCAAACCTTGACGCTGTGAAGATTCGCGCATGGACGCATTAATTGAGCGCGCTAGGGGAAATTGGGCAAAAATGCCAATGCAAATCACAATGGGGATAATGCTCATCGGCACCACCGCCAATTTGCCCGCAACCAAGTGCATAACCGAAATAAACAATAAAAAGAAAGGAATATCCACCATCGCCAACAAGCTCGCCGAAGTCATAAATTCGCGCACCGACTCAAAGTCGCGCAAGTTATTGGCGTACGATCCCGCGGAAACGGGTTTGTTTTTCATTTGGATAAGCATGACTCGCCGAAAAATGGCAGCAGAAATAATCAAATCGGCTTTTTTACCAGCGATATCTGTCAGTCGGCCGCGAATGACTTTGGCAATAAACTCGAAAAAGATGGCAATAAACACGCCGATACTCAGCACCCACAGCGTCTCATACGTCTTATTAGGCACAACGCGATCATAGACATTCATCACGTACAGCGAACTCACCAAAGCCAATATATTGATAATTAAGGTTGCCAACACCACTTGGTAATAATAGCGACGGAAACGCCAAATAACGCGCCAAAACCAGCCTTTACTCAGACGGTATTCGGGCAATTCGGAGCGCACATCGGTCACTGCTTTTTGCTTGATGAACCAAACGTAACCAAGAAATTCTTTTTGTAGTAACTCCAGTGAAACGGAGTGCGGTCCCGAGCCCACCACTTCGACAACGGCATTGTCGCCGTCAATGCTTTTGAGCACCAGTGCTCGATTGCCCCGCAGTAATAACACCGCGGGCAAGGTGAGATTATTAATACTTTTCAGTTCGCGTTCCTTAAGATGGTTTTCAAACCCCTGATGCGTGAGAACCTCACTGAGCACGCGATAATCCACGTTGCCCGTTGACGACACAGGCGTTAAAGTCGATAGCGTTTCATACGACACGGGTTGTTGTAACAATCGCGTCAGTAAGCTAATATTTTCCAGTATGGCTTGCATAATTATCTTATCAGGTTAGTAAGTGATTTAAGGCTATCTACGGTTTCTTCTCTGGCGCGGCATCAGCGTTAACCACTGGCAATATCACAGGCAAAACGCTTTGTTCGTTGGTTAATGGCAAAACGTTGAAAACTTCCCTTGATGCGGGCGCGTTGACAGCTGGAGCTACTTCGGATAGCAATTTTTTTTCTGCTACAGGTATATCCTCGTTACCCGTTCTTTTATCTTTTTTATCAAGTTTTTTCATCATAGCTTCCAGTTCATCAACGTCGGCTTCGGCTGGCGCGGACGAGGTCGTCGGTTTATTGACATTTTTCTCAGTCGGCAATATCACGGGTAGGACGCTTTGTTTGTTTTTTAACGGTGAAACTTTGAAGTTTTTCACTGGCGCAGGTGTAACAACTGGTACTTTTTCAGTCGCTGGTTTTTTCTCCGACAACGGCACGTTCAGCGACATATTTTTGCGAGTAGATTCTTCCGTAGCGGGCTCTTCCGTAGCTCGTTTTGCCTCGGCTTGTTTGGCTTTTATCGCCTCAAGCTCGGCTTTTGCCTCAAGTTCAGCTTTTTTCTTGAGTTTAGCGTTTTTTTCAATTCGTGCAATCAGCGCATCCAGTCTATCAACCTCTTCCTTGACTGGTGGAGACGAAGCAGCCACCTTATTCCCCGTTTCAGCACGTTTGCCACTGTCAGCCTTATCGACATCTGTCGCTTTATCCACCTGTTTGACATTATCGTCGAGTAAAGCGTCGTCCCGAATCTGCGCCCACTGACGCAAACCACCCACCGCGGACAGATAATCCAATTTAGCCATCATTAAATCGCATTCTGTCGTCGCCTTAAACAACTCAATTCCCGCCAATTCCTTATAGGCGTTAACGACATCCAACAAACTGCGTTGAGCGATGGAAAATTGATCTTCATAGTCTCTAGCGACTTGTTTGAGTTCTTTAATTTGGTTGGTAGCAATATAGATGCGCCCTTGATCCTGAGACATTTTTAAGGTCGCCAGACGCGTGCGTTCCTTCAAGTTGCGACGAATTAAATCCAGCTGTGCTTGGGCAGCGCTGACCTGGTGTCTTTTTTCGTCAATGTTTTCAGGCGTAGCACGGTTGTAAAGTTCGATATCGACATTTAAGTACACCGCTGACTCATCGGGCGTTGACGTGCCTACCAAATCAATTCCCGGCCAGCGCGATTTTCTCGCCACAGCCACTTCGGCAGCGATGCTGTTGAGTTCTTTTTGTTGGGCAATATAACTGGGGTGCTGGTGTAACTTGGCCTCGCTCGTTTTAAACTGCGCCAGTAGTTTTTTGGGGGGCAAACGCGTAAAGGGGTCGCGCAATTCTTTGGCAGTGACCTTGGGTTGGACAAAAGAAGCTAGGCGCAACAACGCCGTTCCTAAAGTGCGTTGATAACCGCTGATATCACTTTCCACCTGTAACATGCGCGAGCGCGCTTGTGTTAGTTCCGAACGCCGACCTGAATCGTATTCAACGATGATTTTCAGCATGCGTTCAATGTCTTTGTGGCGTTTTAGATTAGCCTTGGAAACTTCCAATGAGCGCTTAGCCTTAAGCGCCTCAATGTAGGCGCTGGCAATTTCGTAAATTTGCTCTTCCGCGGTTTCCTTAGTCTTGTAGGAGAAATAGTCGGCTTTGGCACTATCGCGGGCAACTTCTGCCTGATTGCGACCAAAATCCACTATGCGCCACGTTCCCTTTAAAGTAGGCACAAAACTTTTGCGGCTATCTCTGTCACTGGATACAACGCGTTGCCCGCCCGATACCACGACCACGGGCCAACGCGCCGCCTGTGTCTGCTTTAAGCGACTGCCAGCAACGCGCTGACTCGCAAGCGATTCGGCTATTGAAGGATCGTTAGCTAGCGCCTTTTGTAAAATTTGCGGCAAAGTGCGCGCTTGCGCTGTCGTTGACAACGCAATCAAACAGGCGAGCAAAGCGGTTATTCGTTTATCCATCATTGAAGGTCAAGGTAGTCTGTAGCAATGTTAAGAGAGTTCGACATACGGCATTTTACGACTGCTAAACCTATTTCCATTCAATGAAAATAAAGAAATCAGATAAAATACCATACCAGCCAGCTATTATACTGTAGCCCTTAGTATTCACAAGAACTTGTTGGTGAATGTCGGCGAACATTCGCGCTTGCACATGTTATAATACTTTTCTTTTTCTCACGAGGAATCACCGATGAGCAATTGTTTATTCTGCAAAATAGCCAATAATGAAATTCCTAGCATACGCGTTTATGAAGATGACACGGTTTTTGCGATGATGGATATTTTTCCCGAATCCGAAGGACACTTGCTAATTGTGCCCAAAGCGCACGGCGACAATTTATTTGTCCTTGACGAGCAAACCTTGGCACATGTTATCCGTGTGAGCCAAACACTTGCCAAAGCGGCAAAAACCGCTTTGAATGCCGACGGTATTAAAATCGCACAGTTTAATGGCGCTGCCGCGGGGCAAACCGTTTTCCACTATCACATGCATGTTGTGCCCGCCTACGAAGGCGTTGTCTTTAAACGCCACGCGGGCGCGCCTGCTGACAGTGCGGCGCTACAGCAATTGGCGGATAAAATTAAGGAACAATTGGCATGAATACGACACAAGCAACTATCAATGTAGGTATTATCGGTGCCAATGGCTATGGTGGTGTGGAATTAATCCGTATATTGGCGCAACACCCCTATGTTAACATCGCCTTGCTGATATCGCGTAGCGAGGCAGGCAAACGCCTCGCTGACGTATTTCCTCATTTTTATGGTAGCGATATCGGCGAACGCATTTACATTTCTCCCTACGATGCTGACTGGTCAGCCTTAGAAGTCTGTTTTTTCGCCACGCCACACACGGTGGCCATGTCGCAGGCGCAATTCCTATTAGACCGCGGTATTAAAGTCATTGATTTATCCGCGGACTTTCGCTTGCAAGACCGCTTGACGTGGGAGCAATGGTATGCCACTCGCCACACCGCGCCCGAGCTAATTGCTCAAGCCGTGTATGGCCTGCCCGAATTAAACCGCCAGTCCATTAAAGGCGCACAATTAATCGCCTGCCCAGGTTGTTATCCGACAGCGACACAACTAGGACTGATGCCACTATTACAACAGCAGCTTTTGACTAACGACAGTATTATTGTCGATGCCAAATCAGGGGTCAGCGGCGCGGGACGCAGTGCCAAAACGGCGATGTTATTTGCCGAGCGCGCAGAAAATTTTGAGGCCTATGCCACCGCGGGACACCGTCACTACCCCGAAATTAAACAACAACTGGAGATGATGCAGGGCAGTGAAGTCAATCTTATTTTCACGCCACATCTACTACCCGCGGTACGCGGTATTCACGCGACCATTTACGCCAAACTAAAGAATGTCGACACCGATGTGCAAGCGCTCTTTGAACAAACTTATCAAGATGAACCTTTCGTCAGCGTACTCCCCCCCAAAAGTCACCCGCAAACGCAGTCGGTAGCGATGACTAATCAGGTGCAAATAGCTGTCGCGCGTCCGCCACATAGCGATTACGTGACAATATTAGTGGTTGAGGATAATTTAATCAAAGGTGCAGGCGGTCAAGCCGTGCAGTGTATGAATGTGATGTTGGGGTGGCAAGAAACGTTGGGATTGCGTCAGTTGGCGAGCGTATAAGGGATGTAGCGCGGGAAAACGCGAAAAAATTCATAAAAAAAGGCTACACCAGCGACCTTCTGTGCATACTGTCATTGCTGCCGCTGCTTCCTTCCGGACCTGACGGGGTTCACAATTGGGTATCACGAAGAACCAATGTAGCCGAGGTGTATTATACGCTGGTTTCCCCATTTGGCAAACGCTATTTTCACCAAACTAGCCCGAATAGTTCATCAGAGTGTCATTGAGCCTGTAGATAGCCACACGCCCTAACGCATAGCTATCTGCATCCAACTGACTGTTGAGTATGGACATTAGTGCACGTGAACTTGTCCCGTGTCACCCGCCTTGCGTTTGGGGATACGAATATCTTCAACCATTTCTTGAATTTCGGCCGGTGCATCGCCTGTGATTTTGTTCACAACGAAAGCGGTGGCGAAGTTCAACAGCATACCGACAAAACCAATACCTTCTGGACTGATGCCGAACAGGTAGTGTTCGCTACCCACAAAACCACCTTTAAAAGCAACAATGTAGGCCAAGGTGAAAGTAATACCGACAATCATACCAGTAACAGCGCCTGCGCGATTCATCTTCTTGTTAAAGATACCCAAGATGATCGCTGGGAAGAAGCTAGACGATGCCAAGCCAAAGGCCAAAGCCACCAAAGCCGCTACATAACCCGGTGGGTTCAAGCCGAAGTAACCTGCAATACCAATCGCCAAGGCCGCCGCGACACGCGCTGACATCAGCTCGCCGCGCTCGGAAATGTTGGGTTTAAGCGTTTTCTTCAACAAGTCGTGAGCAACTGCCGTTGAAATGACTAGCAATAGACCGGCCGCCGTAGAAAGTGCTGCCGCCATCGCACCAGCCGCCAGCAAGGCGATGACCCAATCGGGTAGCTGAGCAATTTCGGGGTTGGCCAAAACCATAATGTCGCGGTCAACGTAAAGCTCGTTAGCAAACGGTTGCTTGCTGGCATCGAATTTGCCGTCGCCGGGGTTGGTGACGATGCGCTCGCCGTGCTCACCGCGCGCTTCACCTTCGGAAAACACAGGCTTCTTAGCGGCTAACGAGTTGCCGGCGGCGTACTGGACTTTGCCGTCGCCATTGTGGTCATACCACGATAGCAAGCCGGAATTTTCCCAGTTCTTGAACCAGTCTGGCATGTCGGCGTAAGCCGTTCCCGAGTTGTCTTTTTTGTTGATGGTGTCGATGATGTTGTAGCGACCAAAGGTACCCACCGCACCGGCTGTGGTGTAGAGCAAGGCGATAAAGAACAACGCCCAACCCGCTGATGAACGCGCGTCTTTGACCTTAGGCACAGTGAAGAAGCGCACAATAACGTGAGGTAAGCCCGCCGTACCGAACATCAACGCGGCAGTGATAGCAAAGACATCAATGCGATTTTTCACGCCTTCGGTAAACTCGTTAAAGCCTAAATCGACCAGTGCTTTGTCCATAGCCTGCAACAGATAGGTATCCGTGCCGACCACCGTCGCACCAAAGCCCGTTTGTGGGAAGTAGTGACCGGTGATTTGAATCGACAAAAATACCGCGGGAACGGTGTAGGCGAAAATCATGATAACGTACTGTGCCACCTGCGTGTAGGTGATGCCTTTCATGCCACCGAATACCGCGTAGGCAAAGACGATAATCATACCGATAACGATGCCAGTGACAATGTCAACTTGTAGGAAACGCGAGAAAACGATACCGACACCGCGCATCTGCCCGATAACGTAAGTAAAGGAGACCACAATCAAACACAAGACCGCGACAACGCGAGCAAAGTCAGAGTAGTAGCGATCGCCGATAAACTCTGGCACGGTGAAACGGCCAAATTTACGCAAGTACGGGGCAAGCAACATAGCGAGCAGTACGAATCCCCCCGTCCAGCCCATAAGGAACATCGAGCCATCGCGCCCCATAAATGACAGCAAGCCGGCCATAGAGACAAAAGAGGCCGCCGACATCCAGTCAGCACCGGTCGCCATACCGTTGGCGATAGGGGGAACGCCACCGCCGGCAACGTAGAATTCTTTGGTAGAGCCAGCGCGCGACCAAATGGCGATGGCGATATACAGCGCAAACGAGGCACCGACAAATAAATAGGTTAATGTTTGTAAATCCATAATGCCCTCTTAGTTATTCTTCGACGTCGAATTGTTTGTCGAGTTTGTTCATTTTAATGGTATAAACGATAATCAGAACGACGAAAGTGTAGATAGCGCCCTGTTCCGCAAACCAAAAGCCCAACGGGAAGCCAGCAATCTGGATTTTGTCGAGTACGTCAACGAAAAGTATCCCCGCCCCAAAAGAGACGATGAACCATACCGCTAACAATTGCAGAATCAAGCGGATATTTGCCGCCCAATACGCATTATTATTTTTTTCTGTCATGTTATTTTTCCTCAGTCCAAAAAGTAATGTAAAAACAATTAAAAAATAACTCATATTATTTTTTCCTTTTCATAGGTTATATAAAAAATCATAAAATAGCAATAAAATATTACTATTTATTTTAAAAGATATAGGTATATTACTTTTTCAGCAGCTATTTTTACTTTTCTTATCAATGTTTTTTATGAGAAAGATGTACTGAAGCGTGAATGAAAAAGTTTGAAAAAACAGCGTAAGGCAGTCATTGACCACGTAGGTGCGATTAGCGAAGCGTAATCGCACGAATACCTATCCAAACGCAAGTGCTCAGGTACAGCGTGAATTTTTCAAGGGTGATAGGAGAGTATTAGGAAGGAGTGCAGGATATTCGGGCTAGCTAACGACTTTCCGCGGACGTTCTGTCACTGCCGTTAACAGTTGATGAGGAATGGTTTGCGCGGCTTCGGCGAGGCGTTCGACGGCAAGTCCTTCTCCCCAACAAATAACTTCGTCACCGACTTCAACACGTTCGTCGACAGCAACGCTAATCATATCCATAGCCACCCGTCCAACCACGGTGTATTCACGTCCCGCGATAAGAATCGGAGCGCCAGAGGGAATAAAGCGCAAATAGCCGTCAGCATAGCCGATTTCGCAGATGGCAATGCGTCCCGCTTGGGGGAGTCTATAGGTCTGCCCGTAGCCGATGGGCTCGCCAGCTTGAAAGGATTTAATCGACATCACCCGCGTTTTTAAGGTCATCACAGGCTGTAAATCATAGTCTTGCCCGCACTGTCCTGGCATCGGCGAAATGCCGTATAGGGAAATGCCGGGGCGGATGTAATCGCGGTGTGCTTCGGGAAAGCGGACAATGCCCGCGGAATTGCACAGGCAGTGTTGGCAGTCGGGATAGTGCGCGGCAAAGTCATCGAAGCGGGCAATTTGCCCTTCGGTAATGTCGCGCTCAGGGCTGTCAGCATCGGAAAAATGTGTCATTAACACGATGTGTTCGCAAGAATAGCGCGTCAGCAATTGTTGCATGGCGGCGTGGGCGTTTTCGCTTTGAAAGCCCAAGCGCCCCATGCCCGTGTCTAGTTTAAACCACAGGCGCGGAAAGCGCTGTTGGCTAGCCAGTAGCCAGTCGACTTGCTGGGGGGTGGCAATGACGGGTTCAAAGCCATTGTCCGCGGCAAGCGCCAACTCGTCAGCCTCAAAGACACCTTCCAACAAAACAATGGGCTGAGAGGCACCCGCGCGGCGCAACGCCAGCGCCTCGCCAATCGCGGCAACGGCCAGCAAATCGGCACATGCTAAGGCATCAAGTACTTGTGTGGCTTCATGCCCATAAGCATTGGCTTTGACAACGGCAATGGCTTGCGCTTTGGGTGCCATTGCCGACAGCGTGGCCAAATTGTGAGCCAGTGCGCGAGTGTTGATATGCTTACTTGCGCCTCTCATGCTAGGTTTACGCTATCCTTTAGCTTGGTTGGCGACAGCTTCTTGCAACTTTTTCACCGTTTCGGGATCGCCTAAAAAGGTGTCGTTAATCAAGTTCATGTCGTCGTCAAATTCAAACAAATAGGGAATGCCTGTCGGTAGGTTTAACCCCGTAATAGCTTCGTCAGAAATGCCTTTTAAGTGCTTGACGATAGCGCGTAGACTGTTGCCGTGGGCGGCGACAATCACTTCTTCTTCCTCAATTAGCGCGGGTTTAATGGTGGATTCCCAGTAGGGCAGAATGCGCGCAATCGTGGTTTCTAAAGACTCAGTTAAGGGCAATTCCTCTTTAACCGTGGCATAGCGCGGATCTTGATAGGGTGAGCGCTCGTCATCTTTATCTAGTGGCGCGGGCGGCACATCAAAGCTACGACGCCAGATAAGCACTTGCTCATCGCCGTATTTTTCCGCAGTCTCGGTTTTGTTAAGCCCCTGTAAAGCCCCGTAGTGCTTCTCATTGAGACGCCAGCTCTTGTGTACGGGAATCCAATCTAAATCCATTTCATCCAAGGTGAAATTCAGCGTTTTTACCGCGCGCTTTAAGTAAGAGGTATAGGCGACTTTAAACTGAAAGCCTTCGGCTTTTAGTAGTTTGCCTGCCTCTTTGGCTTCTTTAACCCCTTGCTCGGTCAAATCGACATCTGTCCAACCAGTGAACAAGTTTTTTAAATTCCACTCACTTTGACCGTGGCGGAGTAAGACTAAACGTTTCATAATAATGCCTCCTAATAGCATAGATAGTTGTTTAATAGCCAAGTATTAAACAGGTGTGAGAAATTCGGTTATTTCAGTTAGTAAAGCGTAACCCGCTGACCTCAAGACGATGCACTGCCCTTGGTTTGCGCGGGAATGGCGCTGGTCAGTTTGCGAATCTCGCTCAACGTCAATTCAGTGGTTTTTCCCTGCTTCAAAGATTTGGGAATGGCGTAACTGCCGTAGCGCACGCGTTTTAAGCGGTTCACTTGACAATCCACGGCCTCCCACAAGCGGCGAACTTCGCGATTGCGCCCCTCGTGCAGGGTGACGAGAAAGTGAGTATTCATACTTTCATCGTCAGGGCTAATGGCCTGAATGCTGTCAAATTTTGCCATGCCGTCTTCCAATTCAATGCCCGTGGTGAGCTGTTGCAATTTGTCCTCGGTCACTTCGCCAAAAATGCGCACCAAATACTCGCGTTCAATTTCGCTGGACGGGTGCATCAGCTCATTGGCCAGTTTGCCGTTATTCGTTAACAACAGCAATCCCGAGGTGTTGGCATCCAGTCGCCCAATCATTACCCAACGGGCATTCTTTAAGGGCGGCAAGTGGTCAAAAATCGTCGGGCGCCCGTGCTCGTCTTTGCGCGTACACATTACCCCTAACGGTTTGTGGTAGGCGATAACGCGAGTTTTTTGTTCAGTGCGTATATTGGAGAGCACGACTTTGCGCCCTTTCACTTGTACGAGTTCATTGCCGATTAAGCGTTGCCCTAGGGTCGCGGGCTGGTTATTCACTTTGACTTCGCCCGCGGTAATCAGACGCTCAATTTCGCGGCGCGAACCAAAGCCTAAGTTGGCGAGTTTTTTTTGAATGCGCTCACCCTCAGGGGATTTTTTGCGTGCTTTTTTATTCAATGGGTTATTTAATGGTTTATTCAATGGATTGCCTCCCGACAAGTGGTTGATACTAAGTGTAGCCGACGTTTTCTTTAAGACTGACATCGGACACGGGCATAAAAGTGCCCCATTGCTTGCAGCCCGGGCATTGCCAGTTCAGCTGGTTGCCGCGGAAGCCGCATTCGTTGCAGCGGTATTTGAGAGCGTAGCTCAACACTTTGTCAATACTGGCATTTAACAAATGTATATCGCCGTGATTATCGTCTTTATCTGTTAGCTGTAGGTAAGCCTGAATGGTGAGAATATTGGGGCGTTCCTGCAAACGCTGACGCAGGTAATCGCGCGCCGCACCCGCGCCGTCCGTTGCGGCAACCAGTTTGTTGTAACTGAGTGCTAAGACAGGGTTGTTGTAAGTTTTTGCCAAGCGTTTGAGCGCAATTTTCCACTCGTGCTGTTGATTGAGGGCGGTGTAACACGTCGATAAATCCGCCAGTATTTCTGGTAAAAAAGCGGGATTTTGGCGCTCCAAGCGGTTGAATTGGCTGATGGCTTCGACATAATTTTTCTGATCAATGGCCAAGCGCCCCAATTTTAGAGTGGCACGCACGCAATTTTTATCGCAGTCCAGCGCTTGTTGCAGGCGTTTTACCGCGGGTTTTGTTTCGCCTTTTGCCAATAGCGCCTTGGCGATTTCACAGTGGTAATGGGCAATGTGCTGTTGAATATCGTCGCGTTTAAAAGGGTCTAATTCTTCGCCGACCTCAATGGCTTGTTGCCATAGCGACTGCTCGGCATAGAGCTTAACTAAGCGTCGCCGCGCTAAATCGCGCAAATCGGGATGAGTATCTTCGCTAACGCGGCGGTAGTGGGTTTCGGCGTGGTTCATAATGCCTGCGGCCAAATAATCATCTGCTAAAGCCAGATTGAGTTTCTGCCGCGTGGCAGGGGAAAGCTCCCCTTTGTTGGCTAAATTCGAATGAATGTGTAAGGCGCGGTCTATTTCGCCGCGGTAGCGAAAAATATTGCCTAAGGTGATTTGGTTTTCTATGGTTGAATCGTCTAAGTGAGCGATACGCACGAAAATATCAATAGCTTTGTCGGTTTTGTCTTCCAACAAATAACCCAGCCCCTTGAAGTAATCATCGGCTTTTTGGCTGTCGTCGAATTTGTTATCGGTGCGTGCTAGCCACCAACCCGAAAAGGCGGCTAGTGGAAGCAACAGCACCAACAATTCATTCATAAGTTAACGAGCTAAGGGATAAATCTGTGGTCATTAGGTCACTGAGATGGGCTCTGCCTTATGCCTGCTTTTCGAGCGCTTTTTCCGTTTCAAATTGTTCGGCAATTTCGTCGCGTTTGCGCTGCTTAAGCAACTCGTCAACTTGTTTTTTCAAGCTTCTGGCTTTGAGTTTCCAACCCAAACCCGTAATAGCGAAAAACACCAGTGCAAACAATACGCCCAAAACAAAAGCGCCAAAAATCAACCACGACAACGGCATAGTGTAAACGTCAAAGAAATAATCGAAGTCAATGACGACAGAATTGCGGTAAGCAATGGGTAAAACAACGATTGCCGCGGCAATAATCAACAAGATAACAAATAATTTTTTCATGGGTATTCTCTACTTTTTCAATCTTAAAAGAAGCATTCCGAAACACTGCGACCCGCGGGGTCACAGGCCTTTTCAGAGCGACCAAGTAATGTCCATTATACAGCAAAGCCGTCAAAATGCGCGCATCAGTTTAGCAATTCTCACTCAGCTTTAGCAGCATGACAAATGGCGTGATAGCGCTGAATGGTGGTTGTCCAGCCGTGTTGCAATGCCTCTACGGTTAGGGCATGACCGATAGACACTTCATTGACGGGAACGCGTCGCAAGAAATCGGGCAAGTTGGCGAGGTTTAAATCGTGCCCAGCATTGACACCTAAACCCGCTTCCACCGCCACTTGATAAGCGCGGGCAAATTGGGCGAGATTGTCACTAAAGTTGCCTTTTTCAAAATGACGGGCATAGCTTTCGGTGTGCAATTCAATGCGGTCAGCACCTACATGCTTGGCAAGGCGAATTTCGTCGGCATCCACATCCATAAATAAACTGCTGCGAATGCCTACCGCGCGCAATTGTGCCAAAATGGGCATCAGCATGTCTTGGTGAGCACTCACCGTCCAACCGTGGTCGGACGTGATTTGCTCAGGCGCATCAGGCACCAGTGTCACTTGGTGAACGCGATGTTGAATGCACGCCGCTAGAAACTCAGGCGTGGGATAGCCCTCGATATTCAGCTCTACGGCATGGGCATCGCACAAGGTTTTTAAGCTGGCAATGTCCTCGTAGCGCGCATGGCGCTGGTCAGGGCGCGGATGAATGGTGAGACCATCGGCACCCGCGGTAATGGCGTGCTCGCCAAAGTCCACGACACTGGGAAAATCGCGTCCGCGGGAATTGCGTAATAAGGCAATTTTATTGAGATTAACAGATAATTTTGTCATATTCACTCCTGCATGGCTAAGGCATCAGCCATGCTATACAGCCCGTGCCCTTGTCGAGACACGTAGTCAGCGGCAAATAAGGCGCCGCGGGCAAAGATTTTTCTATCGGTAGCGCGGTGGCTGATTTCCAAGCGCTCACCTGCCATATAATAATAAGCCGTGTGCTCGCCCACCACGTCGCCGCCACGGATGGTGGAAAAGCCGATACTGCCGTCTTGGCGCTCTCCAGTAATGCCTTCGCGGGCGAAGACGGCGCGTTGTTGCAAGTCAACCCCCATGCCCTCGGCAATGGCGCGGCCAATCATCAAGGCTGTACCTGAAGGCGCGTCTACTTTGTGCTTGTGGTGGGCTTCGACAATTTCGATATCGGCTTGTTGATGCAGGGCTTTGGCTGCTGTAGCCACTAATTGCTGCATCAAATTTACGCCAATGCTCATATTCGCTGACATAAACAGCGTTTGTTGCTCAGCGGCGGCGTGAATGCTGGTCAATTGCGCGGGCGTAAAACCCGTCGTGCCGATGACTATGGCTTTATCCCAAGCCCGACATTGCTGCATGTGCGCCAGCGTCGCCGACACACTGGTAAAGTCAATTAATACGTCAAAATCATCGCTCAGTTGCTCGCTAATGACAACGGTGCTGTCGCCGCCAAACACGTCGCCGACTGCTTTGCCGATGCGCGCATCGCCAGCGAGCATCGTGGCTTGAGATAAACGCATGGCATAATGCGTTTCTTGTAAGCAGGCGTAAAGGCTTTGCCCCATGCGCCCGCCAATACCCGCAATAGCAATATTTATCATAGCTGTTTTCCTTTGAAAAATAGAGAGAAAGATAAGCGACCAAGCGTTAGGCGTTACACCGCGGTAACAGATGGTCGCATTAAGCGAGAGCGCTTAGCGCTTTTGAAACCCGCCTCTGACCATGCATCTGGCGATAGCATTCTCTTTTTGCTGAGGGTGGACATTGGCAGTATAGCCTTCGCAAGCCTCCATGCGCGCACGCACTTGTTCGGCGGTTCGGCCTTTTCTCCCCCACTTGTTCTCAGGCTGTTCGCTGTCGCCTAGCAAGCCACACCCCGTTAGCCAGATTAACGATACCATCAAAATAGAAGAAGTATATTTCATGATGTGCTCCATCAAAAATGAATTAAAAGAAGCGGAAATGGTAGCATATTTTGCCTCGATGCGCTTGAGTAATCACCATTTTTCAGCTATTGATATTTTTTAACAACCTGTCTTAATTTATAAAAAACCACAATTAACAACAAACTATTCCAAGGTGCTGGCATAGTCATTTTTATCTCTTTATTAAAAAGAGATAAATTTTATTTTCTATAATTATTATTCTCTATTGCAATCACAATATCTTTTTCAACGCGTTGTTCTCTATCAATAATCGGCTGTAAATAATTATTGCCAAATACTCTCCGTAACTTATTGATATTTTGTAATAGCTTATCACCATCCTCTTCGCCAAGTGTACGCAAATGATAGTCCGATAGGGTTTTATAGTCTCTGATGTCTTTGAGTAGTAATTTAACAAACGCCGTCTCTTCGCTTGATAGTCGTTTTTTTTCGGTTTTTAGTAAACTTTTTAGGCGATTAGTTGCCGTTTGTTCTTTGGATTGTCCACCGCGTAACCCCGTTTTGGGCGCAGTGGTTTTATGTTGGATAACGTCATCATAATGTTGCCAAAAATGACTGCTGAACGGCTGTTTTGGCGTGTCTTTGTCGCATTGAATTTGTGTGACAAAATCGGCAAAATCCACATCAACAAGCGTATTTTTATCGTCACTGTGATAATTCACCGCCACGGGGAACAATGCCAAGCCCTTTTTGTGTAGCACTAACAAATCATTGCTGATTTCAGCGGTTGCATCATTGCCTGTTGGCTTTTGTTTCGCCGTTTTTACGCGATTGGGTAACTCAGCAATGCGCCGTTTGGTTTGTTCATCAATTTGGAAATAGGCGTTTCTGATAAAGGTTTGTAGGCTTTCTTGCTCATCTTCACCCTCGGTAATTTTACCTAGTTTCTCAAATAATTGGCTGGCACTTGGTGCTTCATCATCGGCAAAAATTTTTGCATCTTCGCCCAGTGCATTGTGGATTAGTGCCATTTTATGCGTGGCAATTTCACGGCTTCTGACAACATCAGCCCCTTGTTCACTGGGGAAAAAGTTATCAATCCACAGCTCATCAAAAACCTTGGCACTCATGCGGTTAATGCGTCCGACGCGCTGAATCACTCGCGTTGGGTTCCACGGAATATCATAGTTAATAATCAGGCCGGCGCGGTTAAAGTTAAAGCCCTCCGATAATTTATCGGTGGCGACTAACACATCATAATCATCTTTTTGCGTGTTGCTTTTGGCATCAAAGTTTTCTTGTAATTGTTGGCGATTGCTTTGAGTGATGTTTCCATAACAAAATAGGGTTCGGCTGGCGAGTTTGGGGTTAATTTTGGCAATGGATTGTTCTAAATAAGCAATACTATCGGTGTATTCGCTAAATAAAATGACTTGGCGTTTGGGGTCGCTAGCTTTTGTCGGTGCTTGCAAAACCTGTTCGATTCGCTTAATCACTGCTTGGGTTTTGGGGTCGTTATCAACCAATTGCAGATTCTGTATTTTAACTTTTATTTCAGTAAATAGTGCCAAATCTGAACGGATATGTTCGATAAATTTGTCTTTATCAACAAACCCATTGATTTCATAAATTTCCGTATCTTTGGGCTTGTTTGATGTGTTAGCATTTTCTTGAAAATCAATAAAAAGCTGTTCTAAATCGGCAAAAGACTGCTTGTCATCATCGTAATATTTCTCAATAATTTTTCTATTCAAAATATATCGCCCAGAATTTTCTATCAATTCTAAAGCCATGTGATGCACTTTTTCAAAGCGATGAATCGTTTGTTCAAATGCGCCAAACGAACTTTCAAAGCGTTTGACTAACAGTCGTCGCATAAAGTCAAACAAGTTTTTCTGCGACATAACGCTACGGTTTTCATCGAGTGATAAATTTTCTTTCCCCAGTCCCTGTTGATACAAGGCAGGGGTATAAATTGCCCCCTTAAATTGGCGCTTATCTTTGGCAAAATAATCGCCGATAATGTCATCGTAAAAGGCTGATTGTTCTTGCGTTAAATTAAAAAATTGCTCTTGTGGATTTTTGACAGTAGATAATTCGCCAATCTCTTTTTTGTATTCTAAATCGTTGAGTAAATCTAGCCGGTTGCGGCGGATAATGACAGGGGAAATCGTCTTTTTAATGCGAGTTGATAAGCGTTGTAATTCACTTTGTATGGTTTCATTACTTTCACCTGATGACTGTTTACCAAAGCGTTTTTGGTAATCCTTTCTCGCCTTATTAGCTTTATCGCCGTCTTGGCTGTCTAAATTTCGCAGTAAATTGGATAATTGCTTAAATTCACTATTAAAATGAGTGAATAACTTATCTAAATCGCCGTCCAGTGTCATATCCGATGACTTCGGCACAATGAATAATTTTAACAGGGCAAAAATATCAGCAGGCGAGTTATTAAACGGTGTCGCCGTTAGCAATACCACTTTTTTATTACGGCAAATAGTGGCAAGTGAGGCGTAGGCTTGGCTGTCTTGGTTGCGGAAACGGTGTGCCTCATCAACGATAACCATCTCATAACTATCAAGGTCGTGACTTTCTGCAAGTTCATCAATCTTGCCAACGCTGCGAATATCCCAGTTAAATAATTCAAATTTTTTCAGGTATTCGTACCAGCCACTATCTTTTTTGTGGCGATCGCCCATCAGGGCAGGCGGACAGATTAACAGCCCTCGTTTGTCGTAGTCTTTAGCAATCATTGAGGCAATCACCGATTTCCCCAACCCCACCACATCGGCAATAATCACACCGTTATAATTATTTATAATATTAACGGCTTGTTGTACGGCATCGAGTTGATATTGATATTTTTCAAACCCATTCTTTTCTAACAGTTTCTCAATACGTGGGCTGATTTTCTTCGCTTGTTGTAAATCTAAATAGGTTTTTAGCACCAAGGCATAGGCTTCATACGGCGTGACATTGGCACAGAGACTTTTATTGTTGAAAAAGTCAATAATCTTGCCTTTGTACTCGTCATCTTCGCTGATAATAAAGGCATTTTCCCACAAATTATCAAAATATTGTTCGGCAGTTGCAAAGCCATAATCTTTGATTTCAACATTAAATTCTTGCTGATTGGCAAGTCCTGCATCGGTTAAATTACTACTCCC
>PDWI01001105.1_pt1 | contig 43799 bp, 32 predicted proteins | sample 1430891 | NCBI WGS metagenome assembly PDWI01 (sample SAMN01162508, study PRJNA174530) | Oral metagenome, whole genome shotgun sequencing project. | biome: Marine environment; feature: Marine mammal; material: Swab sample of the gingival sulcus; isolation source: swab sample of gingival sulcus... | reverse complement strand
ATCGGCATGCAGTTTAAAGCCGGCGCCATTATGGGCTAATAATGCCGCATCTAGATAAATGGTTAGCGTTGTATCGAGTTGCGCCGCTTTGTAGGTTGCTGTATCAGTTGGCACAAATTTAAGCGTTAGGGTGTGTATGCCGGGTGCTGTTATATCAAGCGTATCAACGATGCTATCGCCATCGACAAAATACCATGTGCCGGCAACGTCAGTTGCCCCATCCTTAGCCAATTTAGCAGTGAAATCAGCTACCGTAATGACCTTGCCATCGTAAGCTTTTGTTAAGGGATGGACCGTTAACATGGGTGTCTTTTTAGGTGATTGTAATGTCACAATATAGTGATCATTATTATTAAATGTGTAGCTTTCATCTTTTGTTTTAGGTTCCTCAGTACTTGCCGTAATATTTTTTACATGGTAATCACCACTAAATCCGTCAATTCTAGCGTTTTTAAGGCCGTTAAATTCAAGATAACTCAAGTTAGCCATACCCTCGAATGCATCGCTTGCATTGATGCCGCTATTTGTGCCGGCATCTAGTTGAATACTCGATGTGGCACAATTAAAAAAGGCAGATTTTAAGCCGTATCCCGTTATACCGCTAATAGTGAAGTTAATTGGTTGTTGATAGTTCGTTGCACCATAAAGCATATAGTCCATATCTGTGACATTAGCGGTATTCCACTTGCTAATATCAGCATTAAAGGTGCTTGCACCAGAAAACATAGCGCGCATATTTGTGACTTTAGCGGTATTCCACTTGCTAATATCAGCATTAAAGGCGCTTGCATCAGAAAACATATAGCGCATATCTGTGACTTTAGCGGTATTCCACTTGCTAATATCAGCATTAAAGGCAGTTGCATCAGAAAACATATAGCTCATATCCGTGACATTAGCGGTATTCCACTTGCTAATTTCAGCATTAAAGGCGGTTGCATTAGCAAACATATAGCCCATATCTGTGACATTAGCGGTATTCCACTTGCTAATATCACCGTTAAAGGCGGTTGCACCAGAAAACATCGCGCGCATATTTGTGACTTTAGCGGTATTCCACTTGCTAATATCACCGTTAAAGGCAGTTGCGCCATAAAACATATAGCCCATATATGTGACTTTAGCGGTATTCCACTTGCTAATATCAGCATTAAAGGCGGTTGCACCAGCAAACATCTCGCGCATATTTGTGACTTTAGCGGTATTCCACTTGCTAATATCAGCATTAAAAGCAGTTGCACCAGCAAACATCGCGCCCATATCTGTGACTTTAGCGGTATTCCACTTGCTAATATCAGCATTAAAAGCAGTTGCACCAGAAAACATATAGTACATATCCGTCACATTAGCCACATTCCAGCTACCAATAGGCTGATTAAAGCTACTAGCACCTCTAAACATTTCGCTTAAGTTGCTAATATTGTCAGTATTTAATTTGAGCGGGGTGCTACCCGTATTGCCTGTCTCGCCATTATTAAAGGCTGCTGCATTATAAAACATACCGCTCATATAGATAACATTAGATGTATCAAAGCTAATTTTTTGATTAAAGCTTTTAGCTCCCTGAAACATCTGCGTCATATCTGTAACGTTGGTTGTATTCCAACTATCCAGTGGCTGATTAAAGGCGGTTGCGCCAGAAAACATAGTGCCCATATTTGTAACGTTGGTTGTATTCCAACTATCCAGTGGCTGATTAAAGGCGGCTGCTTCCTGAAACATAGAGTTCATATCCGTGACATTTGAGACATCCCAGTGGTTAATTGGCTGATTAAATTGCGATGCTCCAGAAAACATAGATCTTAAATCAGTTACGCCGGGCGCGAGGTCAACCTTTTTATTAAAGGTAATAGCGCCGGAAAAATTGGTAAATAACCCGTTAGCCCCATCCTCTGTACCGCAAAGCTTAATCGCATGGTCGGCGGCGCCGTCAAAGACGATAGCAAAGTCTTCGACAACGCCAGTATGCCAACCATATGTTTCCCAATCGCTGCCGTAGTAATCTGCCTTAAACTTACGCGCCATAGCGACCCATTTGTCGTATTCAATGGTGCCGCTACCGCTAATCGTCAATTGTTTAGTCGCAGCGCTATAGCTCGCCTTTACGCTACCACCCGCCGCTAAATCTTCTGTAAAGTCGGTGACGGCATATGCCGTAAAGACACCAAGTGGTACAAGCCCGATGACAAGGGCAAGCGTTAAAATAACACTGGTCAACTTTTTGAAACCTGTCTTTTGTTTCATAAACTCCTCCTTTTGCTCTCATTTGTGCATTGTCAAAGCGAACTCATCAGCAAAAATCGTGCCAAAATCAACAAATATAAATAAAGTTTAATATTTGGCTCATTTGCGCTTTTTTGGGTTTTATTTTGATGAATCGCGCTAAACGGCTAAATTTGGTGATTGTTTGACACTTAATTGCTCTTGTTTGAAAGTGTATCATAAATTCGAACAAAAAACTATACACAAATGTGTATAGTTTTGATAGAAAAATATTATTATTTTGTAATTTTCAACCGCTGTAGAGCACTTCGTTTCAATCACTATGTAAAAGGCGTGGCTGTCCGCATACGCAAAGCGCCTATATAAAAAAACGCTTTGCTTTATTCACTGACAAAAAACAGTTATAAAACCTGAGAATTCTCGATTATTTATAATTTTTCACCAAATACCAACTATATTTTTGATATTCTGGCTTAGGAAATGTATGATAATTTTCAATAAAGGTCTTTGCTAATTGTTCGGCATAGTCATTTGCTTCTTTTAGATATTGCGTGTATAGTTTGGTATTAGGCAAGCTTAAATCACCATTAAAAGTTTGATTGGCATCTTTGATGGCATAGTCAATACCAAAGCTAATGTTTTCTTCGTGGTTAGTTTTTTTACTGTACCAAATGCTGCTGTAGATATCCAATTGATAGTCATCTAAAAAGAGGTAGCCTTTTTCGGCGATAAATTCAATGGCATCACAAATAAAATCGACCTGAGCTTGACTAAAAATATAGTGAAAATTAACGCGTACCCAGCCCTGTTTTAAGCTGTGTAAACCATTGGTGATAATATGACGATATTTTTCGGATTCGCTATCATCAATGCCGAGTAGTAGATGGCCATAGGGGCCCGCGCAGGCGCAGCCGGCGCGACTTTGAATACCAAATAAGTCATTTAACAGTGTGGTTACAAAGGCGTGGTGTAAATAAGAATCACCCGACTTTATATTAAATGAAAAAATACTAATGCGCTTATTTGGGTCTTGGTTACCTAATATTTCGATTTTATCATTTCTAGAGAAACGCTCAAAAACATGCCTGTTATAATTGTTTTCTATTTCTTCAATTCTGTCAGTGCCAATTGTTGCCTTTAGTTCAAAGGCCAATCTAGTCTTTAAAATTTGTAAAATGCCTGGCGTACCTGCCATTTCACGCGCCTCAACATCACGTGTGTAGTCTTGGCTTAAATGATTGACAAAGTCAACCGTACCACCACCTGAGGTTGTCGGCGGTAAATTATTGCGGTAGACATCTTTATGCAGAATTAATAGGCCGCTGGTACCGGGTCCGCCTAAAAATTTATGCGGTGAAATATAGACAGCATCAAAATAAGATAGTTCATCTTTATTGACGTTGATATCGACGTAAGGTGCGCTGGCGGCAAAGTCAAAACAAGCCAGGGCGTTGTGTTCATGCAACAATTTGGCAATGCTATAGATATCGCTTTTGATACCGGTTACATTTGACGCTGCTGAAAAAGAACCGATTTTAACGCGGTTTTTATAGGCGTCAGAAGTTAAATGGCGTTTTAGTTCAGCCTGATCGATATCACCAGCCTCGGTTATGCCAATTTGAACGACTTCGCAAAAGCCCTCGCGCCAGATTAATTCGTTAGAATGGTGTTCGTATGGTCCGACAAAGATGACAGGTAAAGTTGATTTTTCAACGCAAATTTTGCTTTTTAAAGCAGGTGGACAATAGATGCCGACAACTTCGGCAAACCGTTTAATTGCGCCAGTCGAACCGCTACCAGCAGGAAATATATAATGATTTGTTGCGTTGACAATTTGCTTAATTTTATTTATTGAATCGTGCACTAAATGGGTCGTCTGTTTGCCAGTAAAACTATCTTGCGTATGCGAATTAGCATAGTATTTTTCAAAGTTTAGTAAATTATTTTCGATAAATGAGACTGCGCGCCCTGAAGCAGTATAGTCTGCATATGTAATCACGCGCTTACCGTAAGGCGTTTCAATTTCTGTACTATTGCCAATTAAACTATTTTGTAAATTTTTCAATCCAAATGCCATTTTGCTATCCTTTCCTTATAAAAACTAAATAATAAGACAATTATATAATTTGTTGATATTATCGTCAACCAATCTTAATCGTCTTAATAATCAGAATAAATATTACTACATTTTGAAAAAGTGTTACCATGCTTGAAACATATATATTAATTTGATATAATATTTATAACAATAATACAGGCCATTCAACCTTAATAATGATGATGTTATCTACTATTAAAAACTTATTGATTGCGTTGGATTTGCGTGTATTTTTGTCGTTATGTGATGTTTAGGGTTATCAGCATTTAAAGAGAAGGAGGGTATTAAAATGACAGGTAGTAAGGAAGACACAGAAGTAAAAGTCAAGAAAAAAGGATTTAAATTTCCGGAAACGGCGTTGTTGCTCTTGTTTATTATTGGTTTTGTTGCCGCGCTTACTTACATTTTACCAGCTGGCACATTTGAAAGGGTCACCGATGAAGAAACTGGTAGATTGCTGGTTAAGGCGGGCACTTATACTCTGGTAGAGTCTAATCCAACGACAGCAACACAATTATTTTCATCAGTTTTCAGAGGATTGGTGAGGGCGAGTGAAATTATTGCATTTATCTTTGTGGTTGGCGGTGCATTTGGTATCGTGTCGCGTACTGGTGCGATTTCAGCTGGGCTATCATCTTTGGTTAATAAATTAGAAAATAAAGAAACTTGGATGGTGGCAATTGTCATGACAGCATTTGCAATTTGCGGTGCAACCTTTGGTATGGCGGAAGAATCGCTACCATTTGTAGTTATACTGGTGACGGTGGCGCTAAAGATGGGTTACGATTCTATTGTCGGGGTGTCAATGGTCGTCGTCGGTATTTACTGTGGCTATACTGCTGGACCGCTTAATCCATTTAACACTGGTATAGCACAAGGCATTGCCGAACTGCCGCTATTTAGTGGTATTGGCTTGCGCGTTGTCTTAATGGTTGGCGCTTTACTTATCGCGATATTTTTCACCGCACGCCACGGCATAAAGTATAAAAAATTAGGCATTGACAACAGCAAGTTAATCGCCGAATTTGGTGCCGAGGAAGAGCGACCAATGAACAATACCGACAGAGCGGTACTGATTGTTTTGTTGTTAACCATTGTTGGCTTAATCTTTGGTGTAATGAATTACGGGTGGTATTTCAATGAAATATCTGCATTATTTATGGCTATGGGTTTAGTGGTAGGTCTTATCTACCGAAAGACCGATTTCAATCAAATAGCATTAGACTTCGTCGGCGGGGCTTCTGAAATGGTGACAGCGGCTATTTTTGTAGGATTATCACGTGCTATCTTGGTCGTTATGGAAGACGGCTTAATTATGGACACAATTGTTTACTACTTGTCGTTACCGCTATCTAACTTGAGTAGTGGTTTTGCTGCTGCCGGCATTTATTTGTCGCAGGGTTTAATCAACTTTTTCATTCCGTCGTCAACTGGACAAGCGGTTGTCGTTATGCCGATTTTGTCACCGTTGAGCGATATTATTGGCGTATCTAGACAAACTGCTGTATTAGCATATCAAAGTGGTGACGGTTTTTGGAACATGATCACGCCGACACACTCTGTTTTAATGGCTTCGTTGGGGTTAGCGCGCGTTCCTTTTGGTAAATGGTTTAAATTTGCGTTCGGTTTAGTAATGGCATGGACAGTTTGGGTATTTATCGTCATTGGCATAGCAACTGCAATAAATTACGGTCCATTTTAATAGGGAGGATTAAAATGAATAAAAAAATTGCGGTATTAGGGGCAGGAAATGGCGGTCAGGCGATGGCAGCATATTTTGCCATTGCCGGCTACGAAGTTAGTATATTTGACTATTTTGAAGAACCGATTAATGCTATCAATAAAAAGGGTACAATTGAATTAGAAGGTGCAATTAATGGTATAGGGAAAATCGGTGTGGCTTCAACCGATATGGCAACAGTTGTCGCAGGTGTAGATCTTATTATGATTGTCAACCCAGCTATATACCACAATAAAATTGCCAAGGATTTAGCTAAAGTCATTAAAAAAGGGCAAACTGTATTCTTAAATCCATCATCTGTCTTTGGGGCGTTTGCCGTCAAAAAGGCATTTGAAGATTGTGGTTATACCGAAGAAATCATCATTGCCGAAAGCAATACGCTGTTGTTTACGGCAAGACTTGTCGAACCCGGTAAGGTGCATATTGGTGGTAAAAAAGACCGACTCTTAGTAGCGGCTTTCCCCAGTTCGGGCAAGGAAAAAATATATGAAATACTGAGGCCGGCAATACCCGAATTAGAAGAATGTGATACCGTGCTTGAAACCAGTTTTGACAACACCAACGCAATGGTTCATCCATTACCGACGATTATGAACGCCTCTTGGACAGAATCGGGTGCAAAGTATAAATACTATTTAGAGGGCATTGGTGCAACGGTTGGCGCTTTTATAGAGGGGATGGATAAAGAAAGGGTCGACATTGCCGAAAAATTGGGCCTCGTATTAGGTAAAGATTTGTTCAGCTTGTTTTTACAATATCAAATTGAATATAAAACAGAGGCTGAAACGATTTCAGAAGTTTTTAAGCACGTTGAGGCATACAACGATATTTACGCGGCACCATCTGTAAAGACGCGTTATATTTACGAAGATGTGCCGACTGGCTTAGTGCCCTTTATTGCCATGGGTAAGCTGCTCGACATGCCGGTGGCAAAAATGCAATTGGCTGTCGACTTGTGTGAAGCAATGCTTAATGAAGATTTTCAGAATAGTGAAGCCAGTAGAAATCTTGAAAATTTAGGACTTGTCGGTATGAATGTTGAAAGTATTCTTGAATACGCTGAAACAGGCAAAAAATAATTATAAGTTTCAAAAGTCTCCCATTTTGGGAGATTTTTTTATTATAAAAAAATTTGTCAAGTTAGAACGGCACTATTGATAATAGTTATCATTAGTGCTATAATGCCTACAGACGGGGTAGTCGGAAAGGACTGTTATGAAGCGAACAAGACTAGATCAAGCAACGCGTAAACGGCAGATAAAAGAAGCTACTGTGGCGTTAGTTATTGAAAAGGGTTTTAACAACACCAGCGTACAAGATATTATCGACAGAGTATCACTTTCAAAGGGTGGTTTTTATCACTATTATCATAATAAAGAGGCACTTTTCAAAGAGATACTGGAAGATTCGCTTAAGCTTAGAAAAGAAATTATTCTTGACTATCGCGACAAAAATAGCCAATTACCTTATGAAACTTTGGTTGTCGAGCTGTTGCTCAATAAAATTCTCGATAGAAATATCTATAAAAAGGTGTTTGCCCAATTGATACTCGATATGACCAATAACCCGAAACTCTTTGACTTATATAACCAAGTCAGTCTTGATTTAACCGAAGATCTAGCAAATTTTTTTATCAAAGAAGGATTTGTTGAATACTTAAAATTAAATAGTGATGCATTTGGCGTATTGATAACATCATTAATGGTTGGCGTTACAATTTTTGATTATCATGATGATCCTGAATTTAGGGTAATGCTAAAAGATATGATTGAAGCTTATTTTGGCAAAATAGAATTATTTGGAGGAGAAAATGAAAGCTAACTATAATAATTGGATGCCACAAAAAATGTTGAATATTTTAAAAGCTATTTCTATTGCTGTATCGATTATAGCAATTATTTTAACGTACTATGCCAGCAGGGGGCCTAACTTAAACGCAACTTTAATGACAATTGCAGCGATACTTGTCGTGATAGCGTTAATCTTATATTATTTCCACTATAAGTTTTCTTATATGAGAAATCAGTTTAGTTACGATAACCCCGATGGTTTGGCGTGGAAGATTATCAATTTTACGGCAGACCAATTAAAGCTAGAAACGACTGATGGCAAGGTGCTCGATGTCGGCTGTGGTAGCGGCGCTTTGAGCATTGCCGTGGCGAAGCGTAATCCAAATGCACAAATTACTGGACTTGACAGGTGGGGTGCCGGCTATCAGTCCGAATTTTCACAAGAATTGTGTGAGAACAATGCAATGGCTGAGCGCGTTTCTAATGTAGAATTTGTCGCAGGTGATGCTAAAAAATTGGCATTTGAAGATGACAGTTTTGATGGCATTTGTTCTAATTATGTCTACCACAATATACCGGGTGATAGAAATGAAATTATTAAGGAATCATTTAGAGTGTTAAAAAAGGGTGGGGTCTTTGCCATTCACGATATTTTTCACAAGCTGAAATACCCCAAACTTGATCAATTAGTCGATGAACTAAAGCGAGCAGGTTTTGAAACAGTCACTTTGATCGATACAACTGATGGTTCAGTTTTGACACCGCAAGAGGCGAAAAAGAACATGTTGACTGGTTCAAAGTTGTTGTGTGGTAAAAAATAAGGAGGCGTTATGAAGAAAAAGAAGCAATCTTTGTTTTCTAAATTTGGCCCTTATATGGGCAATAAAAGGCTGTATATACCGCTGGCATTGCTCTTTTCGGCGCTGTCAGCTGCATTGAACATTGTGCCGTTTTACTATATTTGGAAAATAACGCGCGAAATTTTCAGCTTGCAAAATGCCGTTTCAGTTGAAGTTGTAACCCATTATGCTTGGCGCGTTTTGATATTTTCTGTCTTGGCTGTTGTCAGCTATTTCGTTGCGCTTATGTTGTCGCATTTAGCTGCATTTGAAATAGAGATTGGCATGAAAAAAGCTGGTTTTACAAAAGTGATGCAGATGCCACTTGGCTTTTTTAATCAGCATTCCAGTGGTAAAATGCGCAAAGTCATCAACGATGGTGCAGCCGCAACACATGGCTTTTTGGCGCACCAACTGCCCGATATGGCAAGTACATTGGTAACGCCAATTATTCTCTTGGTGATGCTTTTTGTCTTCGATTGGCGACTGGGCTTGGCCTGCTTGGTGCCAATTATACTGTCGTTTATTACGATGTCGATGATGATGACGCAAGAAGGCAAAAAATTTCAATCTCATTATTTGACATCGCTTGAAGAGATGAGTTCTGAAGCAGTTGAATACGTACGGGCAATACCGGTTGTTAAAACTTTCGGACAAAGCGTGCACGCTTTTACACGGTTCTATAATAGCATAGAAGGTTATCGTGATATGGTGTCAACTTACACTAAAATGTGGGTAAAGCCCTTCTCGTTTTATTTGGCAATTATCGAATCAACTGCGTTTTTCTTAGTGCCTTTGGCAATATTTTTAATTGGCAGAGGTGATGATATTGCTGCGGTGGTCAGCAGCTTTATTCTCTATTTATTAATCGCGCCGTTCTTTGGTGTTGTCATTATGCGCAGTGCTTATTTTCAGCAGCAGATGCAAGTTGCCGACCAAGCGATTACGCGTTTTAATGATCTATTTGATTATAATGAAATGCAGTATCCTGAAAAGGGCGCTAAATTAGAGAATCAAGATATTCAGTTTAAAGACGTCGTCTTTTCTTACGATGGCACTAAAAATGCCGTTGATGGCGTCAGTTTTAGCGTTAAAAATGGCCAGTCGTTGGCCTTAGTTGGCGCATCGGGCGGCGGTAAAACGACCATTGCCAGATTGGCGGCGCGCTTTTGGGATGTTACTTCGGGTGAGGTATTAATCGGCGGTCGCAACATCAAAGAATATAGCAAAGATGAATTGATGAGCAATATTTCATTTGTCTTTCAAAATACCCAGCTTTTTAAGACGACACTACTGGAAAATATTACTTTTGGTAGGGCAGATGTCACAGCGAAACAAATTGAGGCCGCTTTACAAAAATCGCGTTCCAAAGAAATCATCGCTGATTTAGCAGACGGCTTAAACACGGTTATCGGCAAAAAGGGCACCTATTTGTCAGGTGGTGAACAACAGCGTATCGCGCTGGCGCGCGCCTTCTTAAAAGATGCGCCGATTGTGTTGCTCGACGAAGCAACCGCCTTTGCCGACCCCGAAAATGAACATTTGATACAAAGTGCATTGCTAGAATTAAGTAAGGGCAAGACGACCATTATGATTGCGCACCGTATGACGACGGTTAAACAGGCCGACCATATTGCTGTCGTCGATCAGGGCAAGATTGCCGAATACGGTAGCCATGATGAACTGATGGCTAAAAATGGTTTGTATAAGAAAATGTGGGATGAATACCAACAAGCTATTGGTTGGAATATAAAGGGGAGGGCGTCGTAATGAGAGCATTTTTAAAACAAAAATACGCGCTGAGTGATAGCGGTGTTGACGACACGATTATGGCTATTATCAGTCATACTTTCTTGAGATTAGCTGCGCTTTTTCCAATGATGTTGGCCTTTGTCTTTCTTAAACAGTATAGTACTGCTATATTTGGCACAGAGCAAGATATTAACTTTAGTATCTATCACTATATTGCAATCAGTCTTGTAGCATTTTTAATCATGTACTTGATTGGCAAGTGGGATTATAACAATACTTATACCAAGGTTTATGTTGAAAGTGCTAGAACCAGAGTAAACCTCGCTGAAAAACTGCGCAAATTGCCGCTGGCTTATTTCGCCAAAAAAGACATTGCTGATTTAAGTGCCACCATTATGAGCGATGCGACGGCGTCTGAACATCTGTTTTCGCATGCCGTGCCGCAATTGTATGCAACTAGCATTACAGCTGCACTACTTGCCATTGTAATGTTTGTCTTTGATTTCCGCTTGGCTTTATCGCTGTTTTGGGTCGTGCCGTTATCGCTACTGGCTTATTGGTTGGCGCGTAATGCCAGCAAACGCGCATTGAAAAAGAATTTTGACATCGACCGCGAAATTATTGACCAAATGCAAGAGGGCATAAATTTAGTGCAAGAGATCAAAGCCTATAATCGCGAAAGTGACTTTATAGCTAAGATTAACCAAAAGTATGATGAACACCACAAGCACAAAGTTGCAATGGAAGTGACACTGGGCTCAATTATCAATGTTTCTTTCGTGCTATTAAAATTGGGCATGGCAACAGTGGCACTTTACGGCGCCTATTTATTGGTCGGTGGTGAAGTAGATGTATTTACCTATTTGGTGTTTATTATCATTTCTGCTTCGATTTTTACACCATTCACTACAATATTGATGAATTTAGCAGAATTGTTGTTTTTAGATTCAATTGTCGAACGCATCAGAGAAATTGAACAGATGCCGGCACAAGGTGGTAAAACTGATTTTAAGCCCAATGGCTATGACATTGTCTTTCAAAATGTTAATTTTTCATATGAAAATGACGTCAATGTACTAAACGATGTTTCTTTTGCTGCCAAGCAGGGAGAGGTAACAGCGCTTGTTGGCCCGTCGGGTGGCGGTAAGACGACGGCTACAAAACTTGCTGCTCGTTTTTGGGATATCGATAGCGGTAAAATTACATTGGGTGGCATTAATATTTCTGAAATCGACCCTGAAACACTACTTAAGCACTTTTCGATTGTCTTTCAAGATGTTTCACTGTTTAATGCCAGTGTAATGGAAAATATTCGCTTGGGTAGAAAGAATGCAACTGATGAAGAAGTTAAACAAGTGGCAAAAATAGCCAGATGCGAAGACTTTATTGTCAAATTACCCGATGGCTATAATACCTTAATTGGTGAGAATGGCGAAAAATTATCAGGTGGTGAAAGACAGCGCATTTCAATAGCTCGTGCATTGTTAAAAGATGCGCCAATTATATTATTAGATGAGGCAACCGCTTCGCTAGATGCTGAAAATGAAAGTAAAATTCAGGCGGCAATTGCTGAACTTATCAAAGACAAAACCGTCATTATTATTGCTCACCGCATGCGCACGGTTGTCGATGCCGACAACATTGTCGTCATTAAAGAGGGGCGTGTCGCCGAAAGTGGCAAGTCACAAGATTTAATTGCCAGTGATGGCATATTTGGGAAAATGTATCAGAAACAATTGCGCAATGCTTAAGATGCTAAAGCAGTTATATCAAAAAAAATTTTTGATACTCAAAAAAATTTTAAAAAGCACTTGTTATTATTGCCAATTAGGTATAGTATGGGGTGTGAAAAATAAATCAGCAAGTTAAGAAGCATTGGAGAAGTAAAATGCAATCAAATTTTTTATCACCTCAAGAAATAACAAACTATACTGTAGAAGCAGGCATTAAAAAGAGCATGTTATCAATTGCTAAAATGATCGTACTTGGTTTTTTGGCTGGTGCCTTTATCGCCTTTGCTGCAGAGGGTTCAAATGTAGCAGCCTATAATTTATGGGCAAGTCCGACGACATATGGCTTGGGTAAAGCCATAGCTGGTACTATTTTTGGCACCGGCTTAATGCTAGTATTGATTGCCGGTGGTGAATTATTCACTGGTAATACTCTAATTACGCTCAGCGTTTTAAAAGGCAAAACCACGCCGTCAGCCATGCTAAAAAATTGGTTATTTGTCTATTTAGGTAATTTCTTAGGTTCTGTTTTTATCGCTTATTTAATTGTGCAGTCTGGTCAATTGGGGATGAGCGCTAATTTGTTAGGCGCAACTACCATTAAAATAGCGGCCTATAAAGTGAGTTTAAGTTTTTCAAAGGCATTTATTTTAGGTATCTTATGTAACTGGTTAGTATGCTTAGCTGTTTGGATGGCCTATGGTGCAAAGGATATTGCTGGCAAAATCTTAGCGATATTTTTTCCAATTTGGCTGTTTATCACATCGGGTTTTGAACATAGTATTGCCAATATGTACTATATACCAGCGGGCATATTTGCCAAAGCCAATGCCAATTATGCAGCGGCAGCAGGCGAAATTGGCGTAACAGCTGAAAAACTAGCCCACTTAAACTGGTCGACCTTTATCGTCAATAATTTAGTGCCAGTAACACTGGGTAATATTATTGGCGGCGTTGTATTTGTAGCAGGCGTTTATTGGTTTGTCTATGCTAGAGAATAAAAGTCCGGTTGTATTCGGCTTTAACTTAGTTTCAGCTTAGTTATAGTGCATTAGGCATAATTGGCTGTTTTTTGGGTAGTGGTGTGAATATTCTGGACTAAATACGTATAAATTTGTGACTGTCATATGACAACTTTATGACAGTTTTTTTTTTGCTTTCATGATATGATTAACTAAACAGCAATATTTATTAAAATAATGTAAGAACCAGAAGGCACATTGAGGGTGTCGAGAATAGAAGTTGTCTAGCTAACGTGCATGACTCTGGTAGAGAGGAGATAACATGAAAGGGCAAAAGTTTAAAAAACTGTTGGTAAGCTTGTTGACGCTACTGCTGATTGTAACAAGTGTACCTCTTAGCGGTAATGTTTACGCAGCCAGTCAAACATTTAATCTGAATGCAACTGGTACAGTTAAAGGCACTTATGACGATTCAGCGAATACATTAGTTATTAGTGGTTACGGCCAAATTGAGCGCAGCTTATGGCATGATATGCAACAAACTTTAACGGGTGGTCAAGGGCCTTACATTAATTGGGCTAGTTATAAGTTTAATGCTAATTTAAAATTTGAGGCTGCAATAGAAATGGTAATTGCTTTACCAGCGGATAGTTCAAGATTATTTTTTCAATATGCAGGCACAATAGATTTTGGTGAGTATCAAGTTGATGTTTCACCAGTAGAGAATATGAATTATATGTTTTACAATACTGCAGTGTTTAATCAGCCGCTTAACAATTGGGATACTTCAAATGTGACGGATATGAGTTATATGTTTGCTGAAGCCCGACAATTTAATCAACCGCTTAATGATTGGGATACTTCAAAAGTGAATGATATGAATCATATGTTTTCTTACGCCTTGAATTTTGATCAACCACTTAATAAATGGGATACTTCAGCAGTGACAGATATGAGCTTTATGTTTGCTGACACAGAAAAATTCAATCAATCGCTTAATAACTGGGATACTTCAAAAGTGAATGATATGAATCATATGTTTTATTATGCAAAAAAATTTAATCAACCGATTAATAACTGGGATACTTCAAACGTGACAGATATGAGCTGCATGTTTGAAACTTGCCCAAGATTTAATCAACCGCTTGCTAATTGGGACACATCAGAAGTGACAAATATGAGTAAAATGTTTTTTGAAGCCCAATCTTTTGATCAGCCGCTCGATAATTGGGATACTTCAGCAGTGACAGATATGAGTTATATGTTTTATTACGCCACAAGATTTAATCAACCGCTTAATAACTGGGACACTTCAAACGTGACGGATACGAGGTATATGTTTGCTGCCACCAGACATTTTAATCAGCCACTTAATAATTGGGATACTTCAAAAGTTAAAAATATGGCTGGTATGTTTAATAATGCGAGAAGTTTTAATCAAGTAGTTAAACTAGATATTAGTAGTGCGACAACAACATCTACAATGTTTGCAGAGACGCGTGTTAAATCGATTACACTTGTAGATAATACACCTGAAACACTATGTGATAATCCACTTGGTAGCGATTATTCAAAAGCTGATTTAGAATATTTTGAATTTAATGGTTTAAATGCTTTTACGCTAAATGGTTTTTCAGGCGATTATGTGGTTGAAAAAGATGGCGCCGTCATTGCGCACAAGAGTAAAAATGAAACATTTAATTTTGAAGCCGGTGCGTATTACAAAGTTTATCGACAATTTAAAAAACCGTTATCTGATTGCACAGTTGATCCAATTGCAACTCAGACATTAGTAGGTGATGCAGTAACGCCAGCGGTTATCATTAAAGATGGCGATTATCAACTTGTTCAAGGTCAAGATTATAATGTCAGTTATCAAAATAATACGGCACCTGGAACAGGACAGGCAGTTGTCGAAGGCGTTGGCAATTATCAAGGTAATTTAACCATTTCATTTATCATTGTCGAGAACAATGTTCAAACAATTAACTTAAATCAAGCTGCTACCGTGATAGCGACATACAATGATTTAGCAAATACGTTAGTCATTAGTGGCTATGGTCAAATTGAGCGCGATTTGTGGCGCGAAATGGTAAATGATTTAATGGGGTGTAATTATGTTGAAAATATCAATTGGTATTATAATGGCGAGAGTTTTGATGCGGCGATGACGTTTAAATCTGATCCTAATAGCAAAATCGCTTTTCCATCTGATAGTTCGCAGCTATTTACGAATTATAATGGTACAATTGATTTTGGTCAGAATCAAATTGATACATCCCAAGTGATAGATATGAGTTATATGTTTTCAAGTGCAAGGGCGTTTAATTCTTCGATTAATGATTGGGATACTTCAAATGTAACCAATATGTTTAGAATGTTCCAATATTGTGATGTATTTAATCAACCGCTTGATAATTGGGACACTTCTAATGTAACTAACATGGAGAGTATGTTTGCGAATACTTTAGCTTTTGATCAACCAATTGATCAATGGGACACCTCAAATGTAACCAATATGAGGCTTATGTTTTTTTTCGCTAGTGCTTATAATCAACCGCTTGATAATTGGGACATTTCTAATGTAACTAGTATGGAGAGTATGTTTTCGCATGCCACAAGTTTTAATCAACCACTCAATAGTTGGCATACCTCTAAAGTAACTACGATGAGAGGCATGTTTAATTATGCAGAAAGCTTTAATCAACCACTCGATAGTTGGGACACTTCTAGCGTGATTAATATGCAGTCAATGTTTCAAAGTGCGAAGGCTTTTAATTGGCCACTTGAACAGTGGGATACTTCGAAAGTAACAACAATGAGGCTTATGTTTTATCATGCTGAAGCTTTTAATCAATCGGTTAAATTTAATATTAGTAATTTGCTTAATAAAGTTGACATGTTTATGAAAACGCGTGTTAAATCGATTATTCTTGAGGATGCTACACCAGATACATTACTCGATAATCAGAAATTTTACGGCTATTCAAAAGCTGATTTAGAATATTTTGAATTTAATGGTTTAACTGCTTTTACGCTCAGTGGTTTTTCAGGCGATTATGTGGTTGAAAAAGATGGCGCTGTCATTGCGCACAAGAGTAAAAATGAAACATTTAATTTTGAAGCCGGTGCACACTACAAAGTTTATCGACAATTTAAAAAATCGTTATCTGATTGCACAGTTGATCCAATTACTACACAGGTTTTAACGACTTCGGGCAGCGCCATAACGCCACCGGTCGTCATAAGAGATGGCGCCTATCGACTTGTAAAAGATCAAGATTACAGTGTTAGTTATCAAGACAATCGTGCACCGGGAACAGGGCAAGTACTCATCGAAGGCATAGGTGACTATCAAGGTAGTTTAAGCGTTACTTTTGAGATTGTATTATCACAAAAATCATTAGCTTATTGTACTTTTTTACCAATTTTAACTCAAACTACGACGGGTGGTGCTGTGACACCGGAAATCTACATTATTGACAATGGCTACCAATTGGTTAAAGATAAAGATTTTACAGTTACTTATCGAAACAATAACAGACCAGGTCCAGCCAGAGCAATTATCTATGGTATTGGCCATTATAAGGGTTATGTCAGATTGCCGTTTTTTATTAGCGGAACCACGCGACCGGCGACAAAATCACTTATTAATTGCACAGTTGAACCAATTACAACACAGCTGTTAGTAAGCGGCAGTGTAAAACCACAACTCATAATAAAAGATGGTGACTACCAATTGATTAATCAGGGTGACTATATCTTTAGATATTTTAATAATGATTCGCCTGGCACTGGTTATATCGTTATTCAAGGTATCGGTGATTATAAAGATAGTAGATACGTTTCATTTGACATTGTGGCAGGTAAGAAGTTGCTATCTGATTGTACAGTTGAACCAATTACAATGCAAACGTTAATTGGTGATCGTGTAACACCAGCAGTTGTTATCAAAAATGGTGATTATCAGTTAGTTGAAGGCCAAGATTATAATGCTAGTTATCAAAATAATATGGCCGCTGGCGTCGGGCAGGTATTAATAGAGGGTAAAGGCAATTATGATGGTAATTTAACTGTTGAATTTTTAATTGTTACACCATCAAATGGCAATGACGGTGATGATGAAGAAGATGACGATGGCGGTGGAAACTTGTCAAATGATACAATTGTTATTGCAGTGCCCGACAATAGACCGTTGGATAATGCGATTGAAATGCCATCCCAGCCACAACAGTTGTTGCCAGTGCCAAACTTTAATGATGTTACAGCGAGTGCATGGTATTATCGCCCAATTAATTATTTGGTAGCGCGCGGTATAATGCGAGGTACAGCGATCAATCGATTTACGCCTAATCAACCAGCCAATCGGGCGATGGTAACGACAATGTTATACCGTTTATCGGGTGAACGAGCACCTAACAGTAACATGCCATTTGGCGATGTTGTCGGCGGTCAATGGTATAGTAGCCCTATTAAATGGGCGCAACAACAAGGCATAGTTAAAGGGGATCAACTCGGCTTCTTTAAACCGCTGAAAGCAATTAGCCGTCAAGACCTCGTTGTTATGCTATATCGCTATGCTGCTTATAAGCAATACGATGTTACAGGGCGCACCCAATTGAGTCAACGCTATTGGGATAGCGTGAAAATTGCGCCATATGCAACCAATGCAATGCAGTGGGCAGTTCAAAATGGCATTATCGAGGGTGTATCGAAAAATCGACTTGCGCCGAGAGGTAGGGCGTCGCGTGCCCAAGCGGCCATGATTGTGACGCGATTTATGCAGCGCTACATGCAAAAATAAACGTTTTAATAATAATCCCGCGTTTTGCGGGGTTTTTATTTGCCTAAAATTAATAGATTTTTGTAACATTTTAGTATAAAATATAGGTAAACCAAGACTACTTATGCCAGTATCTGAATAATCTGGGATAAAGATTGACAATTTTGGTTTTTTAGGAAAAAGTTTGCAAAAAGTGAGGTGATAAGATGTTACGTGGTATTGTAAAAAATCAACAAGTTAGTAAAGAGCACTTGGACAAAGCCAAGAAAAAAGTAGAAGAACAGGCATTACAACGATTTTTAAGCATCTTAGATCAGACTGAAGAAATTGCGTCAGATAGTGAGGAGGCAATGCTGTTTGCGTCGCGCAAAAAGGCTATTACCGATTATGATTCTATTGCCATGGAGCGCATACTCGGCAAGAGTGATCTGTTTCCGATTTCTTATTTACAAACGGGATTAGGCGTTAGTGAAGCAGTTTGTCGTATTTCAATTAGAAATGAATTTGGCGCAGTTGTTGGTTACGGTACCGGTTTTTTGGTTTCAGAACATGTCATTATGACTAATAATCACGTTCTAGATACGGTAGATGCGGCACTTAATTCAATAGCTGAGTTCAACTATCAAGACGATGAAAACTGTATGCCTTGCCCGACCTATCATTTTCGTTTAGACCCAAAACGACTTTTTATAACAGACGAAGAACTCGATTACACTTTAGTTGCACTTTTAGACAATGAGACACTCGATAAAAAATTGGCTGATTTTGGCCATTTGCAACTTGATCCGACGTTGTCGCAGATTATGCAGGGAGAGTATGTAACGATTATTCAGCACCCCAATGGTGGGCCAAAGACGATTACATTAAGAGAAAATCAAGTAAAGAGCATTAATGGCGATTTTGTTCATTATTTAGCTGATACCGATTGTGGATCTTCTGGTTCACCGGTCTTTAATGACCAGTGGTCTTTAGTAGCGTTGCATCATGCCGGCGTGCCCGATCCCGATGGCAGTGGCAATTGGGTGGCTAATGAGGGCATTCGCATTATTTCGATAATAGCAGATATAAAATCAAAGTATAAGGCACTTGACGAAAATGGCAAAAAGTTAATTGTTGAAGTATTGCCAAATAGTATTTTTGATGATGATGAAGAACCAATTGTAAGCCAAGAGCTGGGCTATAATGCCATGTTTTTGGGTGAAGAATACGAAGTGCCATTGCCTCAGTTATCGGAAGAAATGCTGGCAGATACGGCGCGGCTTAAGGATGGTAGTTATTTATTAAACTATGTGCACTTTTCAATTGCGATAAAGCGTTCACGTGGATTGGCATATTATAGTGCCGTAAATATCGACGGAGCTAACTTTGTTAAAATTCGTAGGGGGAGTACGCGTTGGCGCCTCGATCCGCGCATTAGCGAAGAACATCAATATGGCAATGGCGTATATCGCAAGAATGAACTCGATAAAGGCCATTTAGTTAGAAGGATTGACCCCAATTGGGGAGAAGATGCTAAGAAAGCCAATGTTGACACCTTCTACTACACCAACAGCGCACCACAACACAAAAATCTCAATCAAAAAATTTGGTTGGGGTTAGAAGACTATATATTGAATAATGCTAAAAAACACAATCTAAAAGTCAGTATTTTCACTGGCCCAGTCTTTCGTGATGACGACATGGTCTATCGTGAAAAATATCGCATACCGGCCGAATTTTGGAAAGTAGCCGTCATGGTTAAAGAAGATGGCGAATTATCGGCAACGGCTTATTTGCAGACGCAAAAAAATATGCTGACTAATTTAGAATTTGCCTATGGCGAATACAAAACCTATCAGGTGTCATTGGCGACAATCGAGCAAATTACCGGTTTGAAGTTTGGCGATCTAAAGTCGAATGATCCGATGCAGACTGTTGAAAGTAGCGCGTTTGTCATAACGGATGCCGATAGTATTAGGTTGTAAAAGAGGAGGTGCTATAATGAAAGCATCGGGTTTTAATATGTACAGTGCATACAGTAAAAAAAGATTTTCAAAAGGTGAAAAGCAAGGTGCCGTCATTGGCACTGGTTGGTTGCCACCGCTACCCGACATGCGTGACTATGACAACGAGCACCCCGCAATATTAAAATTGGCTGAAAAATTAGGCGTTGAAGGCAGTGCAAAATCTATTCGTCTGCCGAAAAAGGTCGACCTAAGGCCATGGTGTTCACCGGTTGAAGATCAACTTAATTTGGGCTCTTGTACCGCTAATGCGGCCGTTGGTATTGTCGAATACTTTCAGAGACGTGCTTATGACATTCACATCGAGGGTTCGCGCCTGTTTGTTTACAAAGCTACTCGTAAATTGATGATGAGCGAGGGCGATTCCGGCGCTTGGTTGCGTTCTACTATGGGTGCATTAGTTTTATTTGGTGTGCCTGATGAACGCTATTTACCCTATACATTAGATGGCGTCAACGTCAACCCCAACTGGGATGAAGAACCCGACAGTTTTTTGTATTCAATGGCCAAAAACTATGCGACACTCAATTATTTTTGCCATGATCCACACACCAAAAAATACAATCGAAAAGATGTATTAAAATCGATAAAAAAGTACTTGGCAGCTGGAATACCGGCCATGTTTGGCTTTTACGGTTTTCCTTCGTTTGAGCAGTCTGACGAACCGGGTGCAATTCCCTATCCCGGTAATAGTGAAAAAGCTGAGTGGGGTCATGCCGTTGCTGCTGTCGGCTATGATGACAGTAAAAAAATTACCAATACGCGTTATGGCAATACCACAAAAGGCGCTTTGTTGATACGTAATTCGTGGGGTAGACAATGGGGCGATGACGGTTATGGTTGGATACCTTATGACTACATTTTAGATGGCTTAGCTGAAGATTTTTGGTCGATACTCAATATGGAATGGGTCGATACAAAGCAGTTTGGCATTGATCAGTAGGTACAAATGAAACGCGTTTTAATGGCAATGAGCGGCGGCGTTGATAGTACAGTCGCCGCTCGTTTATTGATGGAACAGGGCTATCAGGTAAGTGCAGTTACACTTGATTTACACGCTTCAAATCAGGCAACACTGACGCGTGCGGCAAGGGTGTGTGCAGAATTAGGTATTGCACACCGCGTTGTCAGTTTGCGTGAGCAGTTTAAAACAGAGGTTATTGCGCGCTATATCGCTGATTATGGCAAAGGGCTAACGCCAAACCCTTGCATGGTATGTAACCAGTTAATTAAATTTGGCTTGTTATACGACTTAATGCGATCAGGCGGTTACGACTATTTGGCTACTGGTCATTACGCAATAGTTGACAAGCTTAATGGCGTAAGTCACATTAAACGGGCGCCTACGAAAAGGCGTGACCAGTCTTATTTTCTATATCACTTGTCATCAGATGTGATCAGTCGTTTATTGTTTCCAGTTGGCAAATTTGCTGACAAATCCGCTATTTATGACATGGCTGGGCAATTTGACTTAGATTTATTGGCGCAACCCGAAAGTGTTGGTGTTTGCTTTATTGACCAGCAATCTTATGATTGTTGGTTAAGTGAATTTATTGACGATGCAGCCGGTTTAATTGTCGATCAAACCGGGCGGGTTATTGGCCAACACGACGCTTTTTACAAGTATACAATTGGTCAAAAAAAGGGTTTGCCGCGGACACTTACAAAAGGTCATTGCGTATTGGATATTTTAGCGCAAGACAATAAAATTGTCGTTGGTCCTGAAGCGCAGTGTTATTCAGATAGCATTGTATTAGACGAATGCCAGACGATGCCGTCATTTTGTGATGGTGAAAGATACGCCATAAAAATATTCAATTGGGGTTATTTTTTAAATGGCGTTGTTAATAAGATAGATCAAAAGACGTTAAAAATTAGCTTTGATAAATCGGTAAGAGCGGTTGCACTCGGCCAATACGCTGTATTTTATCAAGACGATTGGCTGATCGGTGGCGGCAGAGTGATAGCAAAAAACAATGCACTTAAAAATAGTGACTATTAATTTTATTGATTTAGTGGTATCATATAAAGGATAGTGGCTTTTATAGAGCTGTTCGTTTTTAATCTAATTTTAAGACTCAATTAAAAAATCGTTCATATCTATTGTGTAAAATGGTTAAAATTGATTATTTTAGGACGGTCTTATGGAGGAATTATGTATAAATCAACTTGTGATATTCTGATATTGACAGCTTCCTTTGGCAATGGCCATCATTCTGCAACTAGAGCATTAACCGAAAAGTTCGAGGCACTGTTCCCCGATATGGCAGTTCAGTCAGCTGATTTATTTGAAGTGGCTAGCCCGAAGCTAAAAGAATATTTTACTGACACTTACAATATACTGACAAAATCGAAGTTACCGCTTTATAATGGCCTTTATCAACTTAGAAATAGTAAAGATAATTTGGTTGATGATATCGTTTTAAAGCTATATTATAAAAAATTTGACGCTTATGCCAAACAGCTAAATCCGAAAATGATTATTTCTGTTTTTCCCACTTGTGCGCAATTTGCCAGTCATTATAAAGAACAGTGGGCGCACGATTTAAAAACAGTGACAGTTATAACTGATGTAGTTGCCGGTTGGGAATGGATTCATAAAAGTACCGATATGTACTTTGTGCCGACCATCGAAGTAAAAGAGGCGCTTGTTGAAAAGGGCATTTCAGAAAGCATGATATTGGTAACTGGCGTTCCGGTGCGTTCGGCTTTTGAAATTGAACGTCAAAAAAGTGGCGATCGAAAAAATGTCTTGATTATGGCATCATCGATGGGTAAATTGAACTTTACGCAAGAGGCATTGGATAAATTGGGTGAAATGCCCTATGGATTTACCATAGTGGCTGGAAACAATGAAGATACTATTACGCGTCTTGCCTTACTGGATATTCCGACAAATGTAAAAGTACTAAGTTTTACTAAAGAGATACCCGAGCTAATGCGCAGTTCCGATTTAATTATCACAAAACCGGGTGGGGCGACAATATTTGAAGCTATTGAGAGTAATTTGCCAATGTTGATTAAGTCGTCTGGCGTTGGGCAAGAGACGTATAATGAGGCTTTTATCAATAAATATGGCTTTGGCGATTCTTTTTCACACGATGTTGAGATGTATGAGAAAATCGAATCGTTACTCGGTAATGAAAATTATGTCGAGCGCATTATTGCCAATATGAACCGTTTTAAATCGAATATTGTGAAAAAAGAAGCTTATATATTGTTAATGAATATGATCAAGCCAAAATTAATGGATGTTTCAGTATGAAGAAATGGCTAAATTGGCTGCTGCTTCCGCTGCTAATTATCGTTACTTTTTACCTTTTATTGCGCGGTCAAGATCCTAAACAAATTTTCGCCACATTACAAACAGTGGCGCCGCACTACTTATTAGGCGCCATTGCATTGATGGCGCTTTATTTAATATTTGAAGCAATCATGCTACACGCTTTAACCAATGTTGAACGGCGTATTTGCTCACGTAGACAGTCTTTTAAATACATGTTTATTGGTCAATTTTATTCTTTAGTGACACCGTTTGCCAGCGGTGGCCAACCGATGCAATTGATGGAAATGGTACAAGATGGTATTAAACCCAGTTTGGCGACAGCGGTATTGGTCAATAAATTTCTTTACTTTCAGGTCGGCGTGACGGTATACTCGATCGTGCTTTTTTTATTCAATAGACAGCAACTAATCAAATACTTTGTTGCAACTAAAGGGCTTATTGCAATCGGCATCGTCTTTAATACAGTTGGCTTGTTTTTGTTGATTTTATCGGTTTATAATAGCCGTTTGATAAAGTCGTTGGTTAGGTTGATTGCTGCTTTCATGAGAAAACTTAAAATTTCGGAACAGAAAGTATCGAAAACCGAGCTCTTTTTAATTAAAGAAATAGATGATTTTTCAACCAGCGTACACTTTTTAATGACACACCAACGCATTATGTTCAATTTAACAATTTTTACAGTTTTGCAGTTGACGTCATTTTTTGGGATTACCTATTTTGTATATCGCGCTTTTGGCCAATCGAGCAAGCATTTTATAGAGGTTATTGCTTTACAGTCGATTCTCTATATGTCGATTTCTCTGATCCCGGCACCGGGTAGTGCTGGTGTCGCCGAAGGCGGTTTTTATTTGGTGTTTAGCTCGCTATTTAGTGGTGGGGCAGTTACGGGTGCCGTGTTGCTATGGCGCGGCATAACCTATTATTTAAATTTAGTAATTAGTGGCTTAGTAACAGTAATTGCAACGGCGCATCGCAGTGTTGTTGCCAGTAGGAGGATATGATGAATATCAATGAATTTGACCCTAAACGCGTTTGGTATTATTTTTCGGAAATCAGCAAAATTCCCAGAGAGTCGGGCAATGAAGCTGCCGTGTCAGATTATCTGTTTAACACAGCGTTGGCATTGGGGCTTAAGGCAGTACAAGAGCCATGTGGCAATGTCATTATTTATAAACCGGCGACGGTTGGCTATGAGCAAGCCGATGCCGTTATCTTACAAGGGCATATGGATATGGTTTGCGTTAAAGACGAAACCTCGCAACACGACTTTATAAAAGACCCAATTGAACTGATTGTCGATGGTGATTTATTAAAAGCCAATGGCACAACTTTAGGCGCCGATAACGGTATTGCCGTTGCTATGGCGATGGCAATATTAGAAGACGACAGCTTACAACATCCGGCTTTAACCGTATTGTTAACGGTATCAGAAGAAACTGGTATGGACGGTGCGATGGCTGTTGATCCGGCCAATTTGATTGGCTCACGCCTAATTAATATTGACTCTGAGGAAGAAGGCTATTTATTGGCTTCCAATGCAGGTGGCGCTGACGTCGATGTCGATTTACCGATTAACTGGCAAAATAATGGCTACCAGAATGCCTATCAAGTGACCATTAAAAACTTAAAAGGTGGTCACAGCGGTCTGGAAATTGATAAAAAGCGGGCTAATGCAATCAAGTTAGTTGGTAGGTTATTACATACAATCGAGCTCGATTTTGCTGCATTTGACATCGCGGGTGGCCAAAAAATGAATGCTATTGCGCAAAGTGCTTCTGTTTGCTTGGTAACTGATGCAACTGTCGAAGAAATGTTGCCAGCGCTCGAATCAATTGAAAAAATATTCAATAACGAATACGCCGTTAGTGATCCCGATATTATCATTAGTTACGAAAAAACCGAAAAACCTGTTCAAGTTTTTAAGCCGGAGACGACGGCAAGTTTAGCAAAACTACTATTGTTGTTGCCACAGGGAGTCATTGCTATGTCGCAAAGCATAGATGGTTTAGTTGAAACTAGCAATAATGTTGGCATTATTAAGCAGAATGAAAACAAGATCAGCATATGTAATGCATTGCGCAGCTCAGTTGCATCGCGCAAAAACTTAGTTTATCAACAAATTGAAGCGATTGCTAATTTAGTTGGTGGCATGGCGACACGACATGGTGATTATCCGGAATGGGCTTATAAAATTGAATCGCCGCTGCGCGATACGCTATTGGCGGTATACAAGCAACAGTTTGGCAAAGAAATGATCGTCGATGCCATTCACGCTGGCTTAGAATGTGGCTTATTTGCCCAAAAAATGCCCCATTTAGACCTAGTTAGCATTGGTCCTAATATGTGGGATGTTCATTCACCACGCGAACGCGTCTCGATTTCTTCAACTGAGAGAACTTATAAGTACTTGGTAAATGTACTGGCGGCATTAAAATAGCAAGAGAACATTATGACTAAATTATATGGTTTATTGGGCGGCAATGTTGAACATTCGCTTTCGCCGCAAATACACAAACTGATTTACGAGCGCTTTGACATTTCGGCAGACTATCAATTATACTGCGGCATGGCTTCGCTGCAAGCGGTATGCCAAAAAATAAAAGAAGATGGTGTTGCAGGCTTTAATGTGACGATTCCCTATAAGCAGTCAATTATGCCTTTGCTTGACAGGGTAACTGAGCGCGCCCAAAAAATGAACAGCGTTAACACAGTTTCTTTGCGCGACGGTCGTTACATTGGCGATAATACCGATGCATATGGGTTTGGCGAATCGCTCAAGCACAATCAACTTTCGCTAAAAAATAAAACTGTATTGGTGATTGGCGCAGGCGGTGCGGCCAGTGCAGTGATTCATCATTTAATTGAAAATAGAGCCAAGATGATTTTAATCTACAATCGAACGCGTTTCAAAACCAATCAGCTGATGCTGCGCATTAAGCAAATTTATGATTGGCACAATGTGATAAGTGTATTCGATTTTCACGGGTTAGTGGTTGATGCTGTCGTCAATGCAACACCGCTTGGTGGCGTTGGCTATGAATTGCAAGCACCGCTTGACTTAAGTGTGACGACGGCAGAGCTTTACGTCGATTTAATCTATCGTCCTAAGCTAACTCAAACTATAAAAGCTGGGCGCGATAATGGCATTAAAGTACTTGGCGGCCTTGATATGTTGGTCTATCAAGCGCTTGAATCGACGTCAATTTGGCACAGAATATCCTACAGTATGACTGATGCAAAGGAAATAATTGATCATGTCAGCACGCTTTATTAATTGTGAGAGCAATCGTAACTTTCGTGAGACACTTGTGCAATTAGTTGGCAATAACGGTTTTTTTGTCGTGATTGATCGACGTGTCGCACAGCTTCATGCTGACAGGATAAATCCCTTATTGACATTACCAAATTGTTTGGCGAGTTATCAATTTGAAGCCTCTGAAAGTAATAAGTGTTTAACAACTGTCGCTACAATTTGCGATCAGTTGTTGGCCAGTAATGCCACCCGTAACGATTTCGTTATAGCAATTGGTGGTGGCATCACCAGTGATGTCGCTGCGTTTAGTGCAGCTATTGTCAAGCGTGGCATGCGCCTTATTGTTGTTCCAACGACGCTTCTTGGCATGGTCGATGCGGCAATTGGTGGAAAAACTGGCGTCAATACGGCACATGGTAAAAATAGCTTGGGTTGTTTTTATGAAGCGCAGTTTATTGTATTTGAACGCGCTTTTTTAGATAGTTTAGCAGATGAGCAGTGGCAAAATGGACGTGGTGAGTGTCTAAAATATTGTTTTATCAATCAGTCATTCAATTTAGCTAAAGCAAAGGCACCGCTCGATCAATTTAAAGCCTATGCAGCTGACATTTTTTTGCGTTATGCAACGTATAAACAAGAAATTGTGGCAGATGATTTATATGATAACGGTAGACGAAAAACACTAAACTTTGGGCATACTTTTGGGCATGCTTTTGAAAGTGCTAACCAAATTGCTAGACTATCGCATGGTAAGGCTGTTATGCTGGGCATTGCGGTTGCTTTGACATTTTCAAAAGAACTGTTAAATATGGCTGAGCAAGTCGTCGATGACTATCAAAGTTGGTTGGTAAGTCAACCTTGGTATTGTGTAGATTACTTGCTCCCTTTTGATAAACTTGAATACTTTATTAAACGCGATAAGAAAAATAGCAGTCAAGTGATTGCGATGGTTTTGCTAAATGACATAGGTAAGCCAAACGTGATCGACTTAACAATTGACCAAGTAAGTGAGATATACAGAGGACATCGCCATGCAAGTTTGCATTCAGCCAAATAAAATAAGTGGCAAGTTAACTGCCGTGCCGTCGAAGTCATACGCCCACCGCGCGATTATTGCCGCTGCATTGGCTGATGCTAGTTCAGTGATTCATAATGTTGCGGCGTCAGATGATATATTGGCAACAGTTGACGTTTTAACTGGGTTTGGCACACTGTTCAGCTGGCACGGCGATCGCTTGATTGTTCAGCCCAAACCGCTGAGAACACCGCCTGATGTACTGAATTGTCGTGATTCGGCATCGACTTTACGTTTTTTATTGCCATTGGCACTATATGTCGATGGCGCTTGTACTTTTGATGGCAATAGTGGTTTGACAAAGCGACCGATTGACGATTATATAAAACTATTTCAACGACACAACTGTCGAACTATATACGACGGCAAATTGCCGCTTACAATTGAGGGTGCACCGTTATCGGGTGAACTAGAAATAAGTGGTGATGTCAGTTCGCAGTATATTAGCGGTTTATTGATGACTTTGCCGTTAAGCTATGAAAATTCGACACTTCATTTGACGACGGCACTACAGTCGCGCAACTATGTTGATATAACCCTTGATGTTTTGCAAACCTACGGCATAATGGTTACTCGTTTAGCCAATGGCTGGCAAGTGGCAGGCAAACAATATTATCGGACAACTGACTACACGGTGCCGGGTGATTATTCTAATATGGCTTTTTGGCTGGTAGCTGGTACAATTGGTGCACCAATTGACATTAGTGGTTTGCCTGTTGTTAGTTTGCAAGGCGATCAACGTATTATCGAAATAATAAATCAAATGGGTGGCAATATCAATTGGGATGGCGACGTCTGTCGTGCATTACCCAGTAGAACACATGGTATTGAATTGGATGTTTCGCAAATCGTCGACTTAGTACCGGCAATTGCCTTATTGGCTGCTGTATCAAACGGCGTAACGACATTGTATGGCGGCAAACGTCTGCGCTATAAAGAATCAGATCGCATTGCTGCCGTTGTAACGCAGTTAAGATCACTTGGCGCAGAAATTATTGAAACGGACGACGGCATGATCATAACCGGAAAGAGCCACTTGAGAGGTGGCAATGTCGACAGTTGTGGCGATCATCGCATTGCGATGATGGCAACTATTGCTTCAGTTGCTTGTAATAATACTGTGATACTGTCGTCGGCGCAAGTCGTCAACAAATCGTATCCAAATTTTTTTGAGCACTTTGCGGCCGTAGGAGGCAGCTATGAGCAGTACAATAGGTAGATGCATACGCTATACGATTTTTGGCGAATCGCATGGCGTGGCGATAGGCATGACAATAGATGGTTTAGCAGCCGGCATACATTTAGACTTTGCGGCAATTGATGCTGCGCTGTACAAACGCAAAACCGGCGGCTTGTTGACCAGTCAGCGCCAAGAGGTCGATCAAGTTGAATGGTTGAGCGGTGTTAAAGACAATTATACAACTGGTTCAGCAGTGACATTTATTATCAGAAATGGTGGTCAAAGGTCACAAGATTATGAAGAAAACAGCAATATTATCAGACCGTCGCATGCAGATTATACGGCACATGTTAAATATGGCGGCTACAATGATAAACGGGGTGGCGGTATTTTTTCTGGCCGTTTAACTGCTTGTTTTGTGGTTGCTGGTACCATTACTAGACAATTACTAAAAGAGCAGGGTATTGCTATTTGTGCCAATATTATACAATTGGGCAAATTGAGCTTGCCAGTAAATGCCATTGTCGATCGACAAGACAATTGGCTTGCGGGGCTGTCGAAAGAATGGCATGATACAGTTGTTGGCTACTTAAAAGAAATTGCTGAACAAGGCGATTCGCTAGGTGGCACGGTTTGCGTAACGGCAAGTGGCCTATCAATCGGGTTGGGCGAACCGCCGTTTTATTCGGTTGAAGCTGCCCTCGCACAATTTTTATTGGCGATTCCCGGCTTAAAGTCGATTGGCTTTGGCACAGGAGCAAAATTTGCAACTAAAATGGGAAGCGAAGTGGCTGATCAAATGCAATACGTCGACGATAAAATCACTTATTTGAGCAATCATAACGGTGGTGTCTTGGGTGGTATTTCAAATGGTCAACCACTTGAAATCAATTGCGTTTTTAAGGCGACCCCCTCAATTTTCAAATCGCAGCAAACAATTGATATTGTCACCAGACAAAACACAACCTTGCAACTGACGGGGCGACACGATCCAGCTTTTATTATTAGGACACCAATTGTCGTCGAATCGGTTGTTGCAATGGCATTGTATGATTTATGGCGGGCAGCACAATGATAGTATATCTAATAGGGATAACTGGCGTTGGCAAGACGACATTTGGCAAGGCGTTAGCTACGCGTTTAAATTATCGATTTATCGATTTAGATGAATTTATTATAGCGCGTCAGAAAAAGTCGATAGCTGCATTATTTGAAATCGGCGAACAATACTTTAGAGGCGTTGAAAGCTTTGCTTTGCGGTCAGTTGGCGATTCGCTAAGTACAGTTGTTGCAACCGGCGGTGGTGTGGTGACTAGTGATGCCAATATTGACTATATGCGCAATAGCGGCTTCGTAATATATGTCAAAAGGCCAATTGAGACAATTGTCGCAACACTTGATGTCACCAGCAGGCCACTGCTTGCCGGTGATGCCGAACAACTTTATCACTTATACGAGGCACGCCAGGTACGCTATCAAAGTGCAGCACATTTTACGGTAGATATAACCAGTTTTGAACTTGCACTAGATCAGACTGTCGAGGAGATTTCCGGTGAGAATTCGCGTAATTAACGGTCCTAATATCAATTTGCTTGGCATTAGACAGCCAGCTATTTACGGTGCGTTGTGCTACGATGATTTGGTTAAGGCGCTCAATCACTATGCAGTGTCGCGCGGTGTTCAAATTGAGCTATTGCAGTCTAATCACGAAGGACAACTAATTGATTGGATACAGCAATTTGACCAATACGACGCCTTAATTATTAACCCAGCAGGCTATACACATACCTCAATTGCCATTTTAGATGCCCTACTAAGTGTTGATAGGCCAAAAGTTGAAGTGCATTTAAGCGATATTAAATCGCGTGAAGCTTTTCGCGCCAATAGTATGACTGCAAATGGTGTAGATAAGTTATTAATGGGTAAACATATCGATAGTTATTATGAAGCAATTGATTATGTTATAGCAGTTAAAGGGGGTAGCTATGAAGATTCTGGTCACCTATAATTACGGCGAAGCGGTGTTTAACGATATGGCCAAATTGGGTTATAATATTATTTATAAACCGGAAAAAGAGATTAGTGATGCCGATTTAAGTGGCATTGATATACTCATTTGTTATGACCCATTTAAGCAGCTGTCTGATACAGCTTATACAGACTTATCACATATTATTTTGTCGAGTACTGGTATCAATCAACTACCACAATCGGTGGTTGATAATTCGGCGATAAAAGTAACCCATAATCGCTATGGCTATAATCAACCGATTGCCGAGTGGATTGTCATGATGTTGTTAGTGGGCTTTAAGCAATTAACTGGCTTGTTTGAACAACATCATCAAAAGCAATGGCGTATCAATACTGATCTGCTTGAACTAAGTGGCAAGTGCATTGTCTTTTTGGGTACGGGCAATATTGCTGCCGAGGCAGTTAAGCGGTTGCGGCCATTTGGCGTAGACATTGTCGGCGTCAATCGCAGCGGGCGCAAACCAGATGGTTATCAAAGGGTTTATAAAATGACGCAGTTAGCTGAAGTTTTGCCGACTGCTGATGCCGTTGTCGTCTGTTTGCCGCAGACTGTTGAAACTGAAAATTTAATCAATGCCGATCATTTGAAATTAATCAAAGATGATGCCGTTTTTATCAATATTTCACGGGGGTGGTCGGTTGATGAAATGGCGCTTTGTAAAGTATTAGAAGCGGGCAAGTTTAAGCTATGTGCACTTGATGTCGTAAAAGAAGAGCCGCTCAAAGAAGATAGCCCGCTTTGGGGTTTTGAGCAAGTGTTGATTACACCCCATAATTCATGGGTTTCCGAAAATCGCAATAGTCGCCGACTTGAATATATTATGGAAAACCTAAAGCGCATTAAAAATAATACACAACTACTCTATCAAGTAAATGTCAAGAGGGGATATTAATGTCACAGCTATTCAATAAAAAATCACTTTATGCTTTTGATTTTGCAGGCCTACAGGCCATTGTCGCCTCGTTTAATCAGCCAAAATTTCGCGCTAAACAAATCTGGGACTTTTTATACAAAAAGAAAATTGCAAGAATCTCTGAAATGCACAATTTACCGAATGGTTTGATTGCTAATTTAGAGGCCGATTATGCCGTATTTGATATGCGCATTGTCAAAGTGCTAACCAGTACAGATGGCAACACTTGGAAATATCTAATTGAAATGCGCGATGGGGCGCAAATAGAATGTGTGCTATTGCATTACCAGCATGGCTATACGCTATGCGTATCGTCTCAGGTTGGTTGTGCAATGGGTTGTACGTTTTGTGCTTCGACAATTGATGGATTAGACAGACACTTAAGTGCCTACGAAATGTGGCAACAAATTGCACTTGTCAATTACGATAAAAATATTCGCATATCGCGTGTTGTCATGATGGGTAGTGGTGAACCGCTACACAATTATGCTGAGTCGCTAAAGTTTATTAAGACAATTAGTGATGCCAATCACTTGGCTTTAAGTCAGCGCCATATTACCCTGTCGACCTGTGGCATCGTCGATCGTATTTATGACTTGGCAACTGAAAAATTGCAAATAACTCTAGCCGTTTCGCTACACAGTCCATTTGATGATGAACGCAGTGAGATTGTGCCAATTAATCGCAGTGCGCCGATTAGCCAGTTAATGCGTGCGCTTGATCACTATTTTGCATCGACAAAAAGGCGCGTCACTATTGAATATGCACTGATAAAAGATAAAAACGATTCGCCTGCTCACGCCAATGCACTTGCCAGTTTATTAGTTGGCAAACCAATACACGTTAATTTGATTCCAATAAATCCAATTGCCGAACGCAGCTATACGCCACCTGAAAAAAGTAATGTTCAGGCATTTAAAAAGCGTTTAGAAACAGCTGGTATTCACACCACGCAACGGCGCGAACTAGGCGATGATATACAAGGTGCTTGCGGGCAGTTAAGACGCACTGCAAAGCGAAAATAATTTCAAAAATATGTCTAAAATTTGCTTAAGAAGGTGTGATATCGGGTACAATAACAAGAGCTAATAATGTACATGTTTTTTAGCATTTGTGCATGATATAGGTGTGGACAATTGTAGGAATTGTTCAATGATGAACGGTTAGGAGATGATCACTATGGTGAAAATAATTTCGGGCGGAATGGGTTCAGGAAAAACCAAGAAACTGATTCAATTAGCCAAAGAAAAAGCTGAACAAGCAAAAGGTCACATTGTTTTTATCGATGATGACAAAAGACATATGTACGACTTGCCCCACGATATTAGATTTGTTTGTATGGAAGAGTTTCCCGTGCGATCAATAGATGAGTTTGTGGGTTTTCTTTGTGGCATTATTTCAAATGATTACGACATAAATCATATGTATATTGATGGCTTATGTAAAGTTATGAATTGTGTGATTACTGAAACACCAAAGTTTATTGAGCGTTTAGAAGACTTAGGCAAGCGTTTTGATATAAGTTTTGTCGTGACCGTTAGTTGCGATACGTTGCCGGAAGAGCTAAAAAAATATTCGCTGTAAAAAATATTTGGGATATTGATAACGCTTGGGTTATAGAAACGAAGTACCCCTTTTGTTATTTGAATTCAACTAAAGGGGTTTTTCATTCGCGTCATTTAAGATCGCGTGACAGTGTTTCGATTTGGTAAAGCGCTTTAAAATCAGCTAAGGCCTGTTCCATTTTGGCTTTGTCGGCGTTTGATAAACGGGCTAAATCAGGTGTGTTGTTCAGTGGAATAATCGCATAGTTGATCTGTCCGTTTTCGTCGTGTTTATCGATCCAGAATGGCAGATAGTCGATTTTGGAAATCGTTGGCTTTTGATCGTCTATTTTGTGTAGTGTCAAGCTTACGGCTAGACCGCTGTCGCGATAGCGTTGTCGCTGATTAGAGATAGCATTGCCAAGTGAATAGATGACATAGCTACGCTTTTCTTGCATCTCGATCCAACTATCGGGTTGCACGACGTGTGGATGTGAACCGATGATGATGTCGACCCCGAGTTCGGCGAGTTGTGTAGCAAACTCGACTTGTTTATTATTGGGTTTGCGATGGTATTCATCACCCCAGTGGACAAAGGCGATTAAGATATCAACTTGATTGTCTTTTAAGATTTTTATCTGATCGCGATAGAGTTCTGTTTTATTGTGATTGACAACATGCGGATATTTCTGCGGTAATGGTATGCCGTTGGTGCCATATGTCGAAGCAATTAAGCCAATCTTGAAATCATTTTTTTCGACGATTAATGGCTCGGCCGGTTCATTGTGTAGATAAGTACCAGTTGACTTAATACCGAGTGAGCGCAAGATATTAAGCGTTGTTTCAACGCCGTAGAGTCGGTTGTCAAGGCTGTGGTTATTAGCGGTACCTAAAATGTCAAAACCGGCATTCTTTAGAGCATCAGCTAATTGCGGCGGCGAATGAAAACAAGGATAACCGCTGACGTCTTTTCTCTCGGTTAAGGTGGTTTCTAAATTGCCAATCATTAAATCATTGTCTCGGAAATAGGTTTTTACGTATTGAAACCAAGGGTTAAAATCGTAACTGCCGTCTGCTTGACGAACCGATTTAAATTGTGGGGTGTGTACCATGATATCGCCGACAAACGAGATGGTTAGTTCGCGTTCAATAGGCGTTTTGGGTTGGTCAAGTTGACTGTCGATAGTTGTTGGTGCTTCGATTGGCATGCTGGTTGATGAAACCAATAATGATAGAAATAGTATCATAATTTTGGGCATAACGAATAACTCCTAATAACAAGAATGTATAATCTGTGCTTAACTATATTATAACAGAAAAATTGATTTTTGTGGGACTGTCATTAAAGTGAAAAATATCAATTTTAAAAGTAAGTCTGCTAACAACGTAAATAAACGAGTATAAAGGAGCAACTATGAATAATTGTGATAAGTCAATGGATAAAATCGTATCACTTTGTAAAAGTCGCGGTTTTATTTTTCCTGGTTCTGACATATATGGTGGTTTGGCTAATACCTGGGACTACGGCCCACTCGGAACGGCCTTGATTAATAATGTCAAGTCGACTTGGTGGCAAAAATTTGTGCGCGAATCAAAATATAATGTTGGCATGGATTCATCTATTTTATTAAACCCCAAAGTTTGGGAGGCTAGCGGCCATATTGGCGGTTTTAACGATCCGTTAATGGACTGTAAAGCCTGTAAGACAAGATATCGTGCTGATAAGTTAGTTGAAGAATATAATATGGAACATGGTATTCAAGCTGCAATTGAAGGGTGGTCACATCAAGAACTTAAAGCTTATATTGATGATAAAGAAATGAAATGTCCTAGTTGTGGCAAATGCGATTTTACGGATATTCGCCAGTTTAACTTGATGTTCAAGACGCATCAAGGCGTCACTGAAGATTCTTCGACAGAAATATTTTTGCGCCCCGAAACAGCACAGGGCATATTCTTGAACTTTAAAGCGGTGCAGCGTACTGCGCGCAAAAAAGTGCCGTTTGGCATTGCGCAAATTGGCAAATCGTTTAGGAACGAAATTACGCCAGGTAACTTTATTTTTAGAACGCGCGAATTTGAACAGATGGAACTCGAATTCTTCTGTGAGCCGGGAACTGAAATAGAATGGTTTAGCTATTGGAAAGAATTTTGTGTTAACTGGTTAGGTTCGCTTGGCTTAAATGCTGATAATATGCGCGTGAGAGATCATGAACAAGAAGAACTATCACATTATTCTAATGCGACTTCTGATATTGAATACCTATTCCCATTTGGTTGGGGTGAACTTTGGGGCGTTGCATCGCGCACTGACTATGACTTATCGCGTCATATGGAATACAGCGGTGTTGATTTAAATTATCAAGACCCAATTACCAATAAAAAGTATATTCCTTATGTCATTGAACCATCGCTTGGTGTCAATCGAATGGCGTTGGCATTTTTAGTTGATGCTTACGATGAAGAGCAACTCGATGAAAAAGACAGTCGCACGGTATTGCGTTTACACCCAGCATTAGCACCGTTTAAAGCGGCAATTTTTCCACTTTCTAAGAAGCTAAGTGCTGAAGCTAACATCGTATACGATACGCTTAGAAAATACTTTGACGTTGACTATGATGAATCGGGTTCAATTGGTAAACGCTATCGACGACATGATGAAATCGGAACGCCGTTTTGTATTACCTATGATTTTGAATCTAAAGAAGACCAAGCAGTTACTATTAGACATCGCGATAGTATGGAGCAAGAGCGCGTTGCCATTGCAGATTTAGTACATTATCTATTGGCGCGACTTGAATATTAAGATGAACGATATTAAGCGGCTTTTCAGAAAATTTAAAAAGAGTATTTGGATGTATCCGACACTTGTCAGTGTACTATCCTTTGTGTTGGCATTAATAGTTTATTTTTTGGATAAAGCTTATATTTCTGAATTTGCCGCTTACTTACCGGTTGTCTTGTTATCGCGTGTCGAACTCGTGCGCAATGTTCACGCTATTATCGCAGCGGCATTTATTACAATTATGACTTTTACATTTTCGACCACAATGGTTGTTTTGACGATGTACATGTCACAGTTGTCGCCTCGCGTCGTTGAAAACTTTTTGGCCAATCGCAGCACGATGCAGTCGCTTTCGGTATTTGTTGGCGGGTTTATTTACGCCATTGTTTCGCTGCTGTTGTCCAATAATATCAGCGATGGTGCTAAAGTTTTTTCGGGTGCATTCTCGCTGATATACATTATTGTGGGCATTCTGTTTTTTATTGTCTTTATTGATAATGTCGCTAAGTTTATTCAGACTAGCAATATAATTGAACGTCTTTACAACGAGGCAAAAGTCAATATTAAAGACTACGTTGACGTGATAAAAAACTACGAAATTCACAAGACAAATGATTTTATTAACATGCCGGAAATGACCAATATTCACGCCAAGAAGAGCACTTATATTCAAAATGTTAACTACAAGCGGCTTCATCGACTTGCCGAGGATTATCAGGGGGTTATTGTCTTTAATAAAGCAGTTGGCGACTTTGTCTATCGCGGCGAGGTTTTGGCGACGATTCACGCTAATGATAATGAATTGTTTCCCGAACATATTGAAAGCATGATTCGGGCTTGTTATGTGGTGGGCGACCAACGCACTGAAAATCAAGACTATAATTATTCGATACAAAAAATTGTCGAAGTGGCATTGCGCGCAATGTCACCCGGTATCAATGACCCCAATACAGCCATTCATTGTATTAGAATGATCAGTGTGATATTAGAAGATTTAATCCACTTTGAATCGGGGTATATATTTATGGACGAGGGGGGCGACCAAACGGGTTTAATCTTTGAAATCTTCAACCTAGAAAAATTATTAAACAGCACTTATAACCAAATTGTACACTACGGTTCGTCAGATGCCTCAATTATGTTGGCGTTAATTAAGAGCATTGATGCCAATGTTAAAAAAGCGACGACGCTCAACCGCGTTGGCTTACTCAATTACGCTGAATTTATATGGGAACGCATTGAATTAAATATTGATAGTAAATACGAAATAAGGTTCTTGGAAAGAGCAATGGCGGATTTGCGCACGAATATTAACGCATAGGAGTAAAAAATGAAACGTTGTTTTATCTACATTCTTTCAGACTCACTGGGCGATACTGGCGAACATGTTGCCAATGCGGCGGCTGGTCAATTTGTCGATATAGAATTTATTATAAAAAAATATCCTTATATTGCAGATAATGACGAAGTTGATGCCATTTTAGATGAAGCTGCTAGTCGCACGTCGATCGTCGTTTTTACAACTGTTATAGAGAGCTTGAAAGATTATATTTCAAATGGCTGTAAAAAACGCGATATTATGAATATTGATATTATAAATCCGTTGATTTTTTCCTTTCAAAAATTACTTGGTGTTAAGCCAGTCTATGAACCAGGGACGATACACAAGCTAGATGAAACTTATTTTGCACGTGTTAAGGCGGTTGAATTTGCTGTTAAATACGACGATGGTAAAGATCCGCGTGGCGTTAAACTGGCAGATATTGTCTTATTGGGGATTTCACGTACGTCGAAAACGCCACTTAGTATGTATTTAGCGCATAAAAACGTAAAAGTTGCCAATATTCCGTTAGTGCCTGAAGTAGCTTTGCCAAGTGAAGTATATCAAATTGATCCTTCAAAGATTGTCGGATTAATTAACACACCAGAAAAATTATTTGCAATAAGAGAAGAACGACTTAAGGCGATGGGATTGGCAGCCGGTTCTAGTTATGCTAATCTTGAACGTATCAACCAAGAATTAGAATACGCTGATAAAATTTTTAAAGAATTGGGTTGTCCGGTAATTGATGTTTCGGATAAAGCGGTTGAAGAGACGGCCAATATGATACTGCGCATACACGCCGAAAGGCGCGCAGCGTTAGAACGACAGTAGTTGACGACTGGAGCGATTATGAGAATAGATCAGGAACGGCGTGAAATTGAATGGCTCAGTAAAAAAGCGACCCTATCAGTCAATACAAGAGGGCGTCAGAAAGAAGAAGCACCTTGTAAATATCGCACTGTGTTTCAGCGCGACCGCGATAGAATTATTCACTGTAAGGCCTTTCGGCGTCTCAAGCACAAGACACAAGTTTTTTTATCGCCAGAAGGCGATCATTATCGAACGCGCTTGACGCATGTTTTAGAGGTTTCTCAGCTAAGTCGTTCGTTAGCACGTGCTTTGCGCTTAAACGAAGATTTAACCGAAGCGATTGCATTAGGGCATGATCTCGGGCATACGCCATTTGGCCACTGCGGTGAAGCGGTCTTAAACCGCATACACGAAGGTGGATTTTGTCATGCCGAACAGAGCTTAAGAGTAGTCGATTTTTTAGAAATGCGTAAAAAGACAATTCGTGGTTTAAATTTAACGGCTGAAGTACGCGATGGCATTCTCAATCATACGGGTATTACAGAACCATTTACACTTGAAGGACAAGTGGTTCGCTTATGTGATCGCATTGCCTATATTAATCACGACATCGATGATGCAATTCGTGCTGAAGTGTTGACCTTAGATGATTTACCAACTAGTTTTATCGAATATTTTGGCGTTTATACCAGTGATCGACTTGACAAAATGATTGTCGACGTCATTGAAAATAGTGAGGGTAAAGATAAAATAAGAATGTCTGAAAAGACTTGGCAAGAAATGCAGATTATTCGCAATTTTATGTTTGAAAATGTCTATTTAAATATTGATGCCAAAGCCGAAGAAGGCAAGGCAATGAAAGTCGTCGAATACTTGTATTATCATTATTTGGCAAACCCTGAAGAAATGCCAAAAGATTATTTTGAAAGCTATCAAAGTGAAGCGAGCACAGCGGTGAAAGACTATATTGCTGGCATGACTGACCGCTATGCCGTCAATTTATTTACAGAGATGACGGTGCCTAAATATTGGCACGATAGAAAATATGGCGAAGTATAAAAGAGAAGTAACTGAATATATCGTCGACCATATCGATATTGTCGATGTGATCGGCAGCACAGTTTCGTTAAAAAAGGCGGGGCGTAATTACAAAGGACTTTGTCCTTTTCACAGCGAAAAGACACCGTCGTTTGTGGTGTCGCAAGAAAAGCAGTTTTTCCACTGTTTTGGCTGCGGAAAATCGGGTAGTATCATCGGCTTTGTTATGGAAACTGAGAATATTGGTTTTCTCGATGCCTTAGAAACATTGGCTGAACGTTATCGCTTAGACCTAACGCCATTTATCATCGATGATGGGGGCAAAAAACGCTATGATAATACTGCCAAATTATACACCATTATGAAACAGGTGGCGCGTTATTATTATAAACAGTTGAGCGCGCAGCCAGCCGCATTGCAGTATGTTGAAAAGAGAGGCATAGACAGCGCTGTTGCGCGCGCCTTTGGGTTGGGTTATGCTCCAGATGCATGGGACGAGATAATAAAGTTTGCCACGCGTTCAGGTTATAGCTATCGCGATATGCTCGATTGCGGGCTGATACTAAAAAACGACCAGTCGCGTTATTACGATCGCTTTAGAAACAGGCTGATGTTTCCAATTTTTGATCGGCGCGGGCGCGTAGTGGCCTTTGGCGGACGCGTTTTAGATGACGCATTGCCGAAGTACTTGAATTCGCCAGAAACCATTATATTTCACAAATCAAATGTGCTTTATGGTTTAAATTTTGCACGTAAGCACGTTAATGATCGCAAATCAGTTATTCTGGTTGAGGGCTATATGGACGTGATTACGCTGCATCAATATGGCTATAAAAATACAGTGGCATCATTAGGAACGGCTTTAACCGAACACCATGTTAAACAACTAGACAGTATTTACGATGAGGTTATCTTTGCCTATGACGGCGATGCTGCTGGTCGTTCGGCTATTATGAAGTCATTAGCTGTTTTTAAGGGTACTAACTTAAAAATTAAAATTATCGAGATGGGTGACTATAAAGACCCAGATGAAGTGCTAAAGCATAGTGGGACAGATGGTTTTGCTAGCTTAATAGAAAATGCTAAAGACACGATGACGTTTTCATTAGATTATATACAAAGAGATTATGATATCACAATTCCCGATGGTCGTCTCGCCTTTTTAAAGGCAATGTTTCAATACATATACGATTTACAGTCGCGCAGTGAGCGCCAAATATTTATTGAAAAACTGGCGGAACGACTTAAACTTAATGTTGAATCAGTGACTTATGATTATAAAAATTGGCATGCCAAACAGCGAAAAAAGAAACAGTATAATCGATCGATTGACATTTCGCTAGATGAAGACAATGCTATACAGTTTAGTGCCTTACAAGAAAATTCGCAATTATTTAGAATTGAACAAGCGCTATTGTTTGGTTTAGTCGAAGGTGTTGTCGACATAACTAAATTTAAAAGTAAAATTGAAAAACTCTATTATGCTCAACTGAATGAACTATTAGAAACACTTGAAATCTATTATCGAGAACATCAGGTGTTTGACTTAGAGCAGGCGATAGCTGAACTTAGTTTAGAACAACTCCGCTTAATTGAAGCAATTAAAAAACTGACTATTGATTGGCAAGAAAATAATACTTTTGCTAAGTTATCATTTAGTCATCGAAAATTGTTGTTAGTAGAGGCGCGAAGAGACATCGACGCGAAAATTGAAAAATATAGAATTATGTCCGGAGAAAACGCAAAATTACAACTTAGAGAATTACTTGTAAAACGCGCTAATATACAAAGCGAGTTGGCTCAATTAAACAAACAATCCGCTAGAGAGAAATAGTTGAAAGGAATAGATATGGCCAAGAAAAATGAACGCGAAGCAATTGAAAAGTTAATTGAACAGGGTAAAGAAAAAGGATTCTTAGACTACGAAACAATTAGTAAAGAGCTTGATGCATTTGCGTTTGATCAACAACAGTTAGATAGTATTTTTAGTTCTTTTTCGGATTTGGGTATTGATGTGGTCGGTGATGGCGTCAAAGAGATGGACGAAAGTGCGACAACAGTCAAAAAGAAGAAAAAAGAAATTAGTGTACCTAAGGGTATTGGATTAGATGATCCGGTGCGCATGTACTTAAAAGAAATTGGCAAAGTGCCACTTTTGACGGCAGAGGAAGAACTCGATTTGGCGCGTCGTATGGAAAAAGGCGATGAATATGCCAAACAAAAATTATGTGAGGCTAATTTACGTTTAGTTGTCAGCATTGCCAAGCGATATGTCGGCCGTGGCATGCAATTTCTTGATTTAATACAAGAGGGTAACTTGGGGTTAATTAAAGCTGTTGAAAAATTTGATTACCGCAAGGGTTTTAAGTTTTCAACCTATGCCACTTGGTGGATAAGGCAAGCGATTACTAGAGCGATTGCCGATCAGGCGCGAACCATTCGCATACCGGTACATATGGTTGAAACAATCAATAAGCTAATTCGCGTTTCAAGACAGCTGTTACAAGAACTGGGCAGAGACCCTAAACCAGAAGAAATTGCTGAAGAAATGGATATGAGTGTCGAAAAAGTGCGTGAAATATTGAAAATTGCTCAAGAACCGGTTTCGCTAGAAACGCCAATTGGCGAAGAAGAAGACTCGCATTTAGGCGATTTTATACCAGATACAGAAGCGCCGGCACCGGCCGATGCAGCAGCCTTTGCCATGCTCAAAGAACAGCTAATTGAGGTGCTTGAAACATTGACACCACGTGAACAGAAAGTGCTGAAATTGCGCTTTGGCTTAGAAGACGGTAGGGCGCGTACGCTTGAAGAAGTCGGTAAGCGCTTTGAAGTAACGCGCGAGCGCATCAGACAAATTGAAGCTAAGGCGCTCAGAAAACTAAAACACCCATCACGCAGTAAAAAATTGCGCGATTTTCTTGAGTAAAAACATGAATACACGATTACAATGTCTTGCCAATATGATAGAAGACAGTTTAATTGTGGCCGATATAGGTACAGACCACGCCCATTTGCCAATAGATTTAATAAAAAGCGGCAGTGTCAGCCGAGCAATTGCCTCTGACATTGGCAGTGGTCCGCTGGCAACGGCGCGCGCAAATGTTACAGCACATGGTTTAACTGAACAGATTGAGCTGCGCTTGGGTAGTGGTTTAGCGCCTTACCAATTGGGCGAAGTCGACGTCTTTGTGATAGCCGGTATGGGCGGTCATACAATCGTTGACATATTGGCAGACGATGCAGTTAAAGCACGTGCTGCACGTTATTTACTCTTACAGCCGATGCAAAATCGGCCATTTTTACGCCAATACTTATATGACAACGCCTATCAAATTGTGCGCGAAGTAGTTGTGCGCGAGAACAATAAATTTTATCATATTATCAAAGTGATTGCTCAGGCAGCTGTTAAGCCGAATAAATTTGAAATATCTTTTGGCACCAATGTCGATAAAGATGACAACTACTTCGCTTACCTTGAGCATTTAATCGTTCAAAAAAGCAAACTGGCCAGTCACTTAAAATCGGCCGGTAAAGACGTCGAATATAAACGCATTAGTCGTGAACTAGAACAGTTAAAAGGAGCTTTTGATGCGCGCAACCGTTAAGCAAATTGTTCAGCTGATATGCAAAGAAATACCGGAGCATGCGGCAGAAGATTGGGATAATGTCGGCTTGCAAGTTGGCAACCCCAATATGTCAGTCGACAGCGTTTTAGTGTGTCTTGAAGTTTGCGATCTGGTGATTGATGAGGCAATTGAAAAACAGTGCAACCTAATTATTGCGCATCATCCACTTATTTTTAGATCACTTAAGACAATGGCTGAAACAGAGCCAAAGGCGTGTTTATTAAGTCGTTTGATAAAGGCAAATATTGCGCTTTATGTCATGCATACAAACTACGATCACTATGACAAAGGGCTATCTTATCTATTGGCAAAAGCACTTAAACTAGAACAAATTGAACCACTAATTGCTGTAAAACCACAAAATATGTATAAATTTATTACTTATGTTCCAGCGACTCATTATGAGGCAGTTACTGAGGCGGCCTTTGCAGCTGGTGCAGGGCATATTGGCAATTATTCAGAATGCGGATTTCGCTTAGCCGGCGAGGGTTCTTTTAAACCGCTCGACGGTGCTAATCCGGCAATTGGAGAGGTGGGTAAGCGCGAACACATCGCAGAAATGCGCTTTGAAACACTGGTTTTAGAAGACTGCTTAAATGCCGTTAGCGAAGCTGTTGAAAAGGCGCACCCTTATGAGGAAGTCGCCGCCGATATCATTGAGCTTCAGCAAAAGCATCATCCATTTGCACTGGGTAAAAAAGGCAGATTAAAAAAAGCTTTAACAGCAGAGCAATTTGCTTTACATTTAAAAAAATCGCTTTCACTGGACGGCTTGCGTTTAGCGGGCGATTTTAATAAGATTATTTCAACAGTTGCCGTTATTTCTGGTGCGGGTATGGACTTTATTGGCGAAGTTGCCAAAACTGGTGTTGATGCCTTTGTGACAGGTGATGCCAAGTATCATGAAGTGGTGGATACGCTGCATTATGGCTTATTACTTGCCGATGTTGGCCATTTTGAATCAGAAATCATCTTTGCCGATGGCTTTGCCAAGCAGCTGCAGGCCATT
>PDWI01001104.1_pt1 | contig 43801 bp, 37 predicted proteins | sample 1430891 | NCBI WGS metagenome assembly PDWI01 (sample SAMN01162508, study PRJNA174530) | Oral metagenome, whole genome shotgun sequencing project. | biome: Marine environment; feature: Marine mammal; material: Swab sample of the gingival sulcus; isolation source: swab sample of gingival sulcus... | reverse complement strand
CCGCATTGGGTATGATATGTTGGAAAGGTGCTTGATAAATGGGAAAGTCTTCTCATTGAGGCTTATCCCTTACTTTTAAGCAAACTGTAGGTTTACTAGTTAAATTGCTAAAGTTAGGTGGTTTACAACAGCGGTGTTTCGCTTAACTGGAAACTGTTTTCTGGTCCGTTGAGAAGAAGACAGTAAGGCTCCAACCAATCTCGCCCCAAAATCACAAACGGCAGTTCAGTCGGCACAACTTCTATTTCCCGCACTAGCAGATCGGTAATTGACAACCGTACAGTATAAATATCGACCATTGCAACCTGAGCATGAATCCCTTCAACTTCGATTTGGCCAACAGCGTAAAGGCGTAATCGATTAATGGCCGTATGGGGAACGGCCGTCATGTCAGCACCGGTATCAATCAATGCGGAAAAACGGACTTGTGGACGCTGGCGAACCACGCTTGACAATGCAGCTGACAACACAGGAGCCGCTGGATCATAATTTGTATCGTATGGGATTGTCATTTTGCTTTCCAAACAGAAGGAATTCGTACTCGCTGAGGCAGTTCTGAAGAAACCTTTTCCACATAACAAGGTACTTCTCCAAACTTATTATAAATCTCTTTCACTAAGGTTAATCTATTGTCGCCATTTCCCACAACCTGCCCCTGGTAAATGGCAACATATTGGCCGGGGTATTTCTTTAACAACTCGGGTTTGAGAGCTTTGAAGGCAGCAGCTTCCCGCGCAAACGCTTCATCCGCTTCAGCCAGTTCTGTTTCACCTACTTTTTCAGAAACCCACTCTACAACCAAATCATCGGCTGTTTTCTGCTGAGTTCTTGCCCGTTTTGTTAACGCATCATATAAATCTTGCGGTAATTGAACACTTTGCTGCATAAGATTAACCTCCACTATCTATTATACAACATGTTTGTTTATCATAGATTCTTCAACGTCATTTGCGCTGGCACCAATTCCGATAACGGGAAACGTTTACGGCCGTTTAGTTCAGCCCACAACTCGCGCACATCTTCTGGATAGGAATGACACTTGCCTCGGCTCAAATCGCCATTGAACAAGCTCCCTTCCAGGAACAACTGACATGCTTGCTGTATCGTCTGGGAAGAGCAGTTGGGGAAGGGGGTGTTGCCCTGACAGATACCACCGGTGGTATGTACATTCGGGCAGGGGACGTGGTAGAGCGGTGCTGTTTCGCTTAACGGCCGTTTCTTAACCGCAAATATCTGATAGGTGGCTCCAAACCCGACAAAAACAAAGGGTGGCATGGGGACGTGGTAGCTGCGCTCCTCTGTTTGGACATGCCATCGCCGCGCCGGCACATAGATACCCAACAGGGATTGATTGCTTTGCTGCTTCCAGAACAAAGCGTTTGCAAGAAGCAACCCACTGCCACATTCCACTTTGGTGCAGGCAGTGACGACATCATGAACGGAGACGGGGTATGCAATTAAACGGCCGTCATCCTGCCAACGAGACATCAAAAACGGCGTTGTTATAAAAATCGAGCCGTAATCGGGGTGGCTGTGTATTGGTTTGTCTGTCATTCATGGCAGCACCTCATTTAATGGATCTGTGACAGTTAAATCGGACTTCATGATGCCTCCTTGATTGGCTATGGCTCCAGCCGCCATGGCCGCGCCTGATACATGCCAAATTGCAGTGCCTGGCCGTTCAAAGGCAGGCTGAATTGATTGTTTTGCGCTCGCTGCCATTCCGTATGTGCCCAGATGAAGAGGGTAAACAGTTGGGCATCGCTCAAGTCACCGCTCTGGGCATCCAGCTGCTGGCCAAACCAGTCGCTGTAACTTTCATTCGCCCCCATCGGTCGGCCGGTGAGGAACTCAAAAGCATTGCGACCGCTGCCATGACGATTGGTTGCTGTAACCAGATGTAGGATTTGCGCCTTCAGCCAGTCACGCGGCATTGCTGGCGAATCGGGATGGGTAGGAATCAGTTCATGCCAGGGTTGGTTGGGTGCAAACTGACGACAAACAGGAACCTGTGGGGCATCTTCGATGTCAGACGTTAAGACTTTAAAGATGACAGTGCGCAACCGACCCGCCCAGGCACAGTGAGGCACTGATTCATCTTTGGTCGGGCTGCTGTCCAATCGATGCCGACAGCGGCCGCAGGGGGTGGCAAAAGGATGACTAGCGGCAAATTGTTCATGCTGCTTCATGAAATCGGCAATCTGAGTCCGCTGTTTGACAATGGGGGAAGCTTTAGCCGGTGTTGGTGTTTGAGCAGATTCTTGCTTATTTGTTGATACGGTTGGCTTTTGATTTTCAGTTGGCGCACTATCTTCAGCCGCAGGCTCGTCATTGGATGATATTTCAGCTTCCGCCTGTTCTTTGTCAGCCTGTGCCTGCCAGGCGGCAAGCAAATCATCATATCGCTTCGCCCGATAGTCTCCACCTTCATTGACAATGCCTGGGTGCTGGCTCCACTCCCAAGGTACGCGCACATCAAAGCTGTCATTAGGTGCCAGGCCATGAATACAGCGGTTAGCAGTATGTCTTACGCGGCAGGGCATACCTAACGGTCCGCCTTGTCCCTGGGACAAATCGGATTGCAGTTGCTGTTTAGGGAGTTTAGCGATTGGGCAGGTCTCACAGTTGACTTCGGTAATCAGGTATTCGACAACGGCCGTCCAGTTAATGCGGCCGTCGGTAAAGTAAGCATCGCCACCCAATGCCTGGAACCACAAGGTCAGCTTTTCCTGGGCACTCCAAGGTTCTTCATAGACACCGCGATAGATGAACATCGCCGCCGCTGCGTAAGCATCTTGAGGGTACGCTTCCGCTACCTGACTCCATAATCGCACTAAAGCCCGGGCAATGTTGCGCTGCGATTGATGTTTGACCATCAGGGGCAGTTGCAAACCCGGCCATTTCTTCATCGTGGTTGCACAGGCTTTAATCGCCTTGGCCGTGAGCTTACCGGGTTCATTCGCCAGGATGAAGATGGCCAGACCGGATCGTTTGGGTTCTGGTAGATCGGCCACGGCCGTGGCCACACTCATAGGCAGTTCGCCGGCGGCAATACGCTGCGCCAGTTCAGGAGGTATCTCCGTCAAGGCCAGATGATTGTGCACATATCCCACATGCTGACCGCAGTTGCGGGCGATTTCTTCCGGGGTTGCGCCTGCTTCTAAAGCGTGGCGAAAGCTATGGGCCACACCCATCATGTCCGGCTGCTCGCTGCCATAGTTGGCTGATTGCAAAGCCAATATTTGTGCCTTTTGGCCGCCTTCAAAGGGTGCGAACGATATCTCCTGATCACCATATTTGGTAACAAGAGAGCTAATCACTTTTTCCAGCGAACCCAGAGATTCCACCAGGGTGTTCAGCATTGTCCGCGCCACTTCAATCACAATCTCGGTATTCGGATGCTCTTGTGCCCAATCGTGCAAGGCAAAAGCCAGTAGTTGAGCCATATGGCGGCGATGGCCACTGATAATATAGAAACCATCATCGTTTGGTGAGGCGGCAATCGGCTGCCATTCGTCTAAACCGCGTTCATACAGTTGCAGGGTCAGTGTGGCCAGCCTGTCCAGGTCATAGGTGGTACGCATCTGGGCTGGATGGGCCTTGAGAGATTTAATCGTTGTTTTAATCATGCTATTTTCCTTTTCATTTCACAGGAATTTGTTCCGCCGAAAAAGCAGATCTACGGGTATGCGTACGGGCATGTGTATAAAGAGGTAAATGGAGGGACAAGGCAAAATGGTGAAATTGATTACCGGGAACCGAGTTGGTGCTCTTGGGAAGCTGTCTATTGGTTGTTCAGCAACTATTTTTGATGACAACAAGCAGAAGATGTTATTGGTGCAGCGTCGCGATAATAGGCACTGGACCGTTCCCGGTGGGCATATGGAACCTGGCGAAAGTGTCGCTGAAGCATGTGCACGCGAGGTGCAAGAAGAAACGGGGTTGCACGTTCAAGTCCAACAACTCATTGCTGTTTATAGTGATCCTCATAAATTGCTCGAATACCCTGATGGAAACCGATACCAACTCGTGGTCCTACATTTTCTTGCTGTGCAGCTAAACGGTTCACTTACTGTTAGCAATGAAACTTTTGACTTCGGCTATTTTTCCCCAAGCGATATTGAGCAAATGGACTTAGGGGAAATGGATCGAAAACGAGTAGCCGATGGTTTTGCTTTTCAACTTACTACTTTAATTCGATAGGCTCAATCAGTATTCGCTTGGCTTCAAGATCGTTGTTGCACTGCGATCACTTTCCGTGATAATCCAGATCCGTTCTGTCTCATCATCACCAATGGGGACAGTGTAGGCAGACAGGATGCGATATCCTTCTTTGACGGCCGTATCGTTCTGCTGTCCATCAAAGCTGTCCAAATCATCGCCCCAGTCGCCTTGTGCATGCCGGGCCAGATAGGGGGCAAAATCTACGCCTATCTCAGCCGCCCCCCGCGTCATCACCACGTGGCCCAAGTCGAATAAGGCATTAGGATCACCCTCGTCAGCTAGACGTATCGTTAGGAAAGGCGCACCGCTGTTGTCCTGCTGGATGCAAGCTTTGAAGCGCCAGTAGCGCCGCTGACCCAGGCCGCGAATGACGACGGTAAAGACGCGTTCATTAGCCCCGTTGTCTTTACCTCCGACAATACACATACCCAATATGTCATGCCAGATGCCACGATAATCATTGGGCCGCTCGGACGCAACGGCCCGATGCATGAGGTCAATCACGCCGTCGGAAGCGGTCACCGGGATTTTGAAATGCTGTCGGGTGACTTGTTCGAGCCCAAGTTGGTTGAGGCGGGCATCCAGCAGCAACCCTTCTTCAATCATTTCTATCCGACCGGGTCCGGCATGGATCAAGAAAGGCTCTTGCTCACCATCGCCTTGAGGGGCGGTAGACCAATATAAACCCATATCAGAAAATTCCACGTCAGTCGGCGTGAACTTGACGACTTCCTGATAGCCCAATTCGTGGCAAACCGTGTCAGCCGTTTCCAGAATGCGCTGGTAGGCAGCCGCATCCATCTGCTCGGCGGGTAGAGAAGGAAATAAAAAAGCGGATACTGTGTCAGTAACCTCCTGATAAGAAAGGTATTGCTTGCCATCTATCTTTTTTGAAGGCAGGGCTTCAAGTTGTTTTTTTAATTTTTCCATGATCGGCTCTCGTTGTTTGATAATTGGTTTGGGGTAAACGGCCGTTTGTGGGGGACGGCCGTTGCTGCTTCGAGTTAATTCGGATTGTCACCAAATGGAAAGCGTTAGCGAAAATAGCTGGCATCCGAAACTTCTATCAGACGCTAAATTCAGAAAATCCAGCAAGATGTCGTTGATCTGACCACAAAAGTGCGACTGAGAGCCGTTCTAAGAAATTTTAGAAATTTTTCGCCGGAATTTTTGGTAAAAATTCTTGCCTTAACCGTTATTTTATGTTAATTTATAAATACCGATAATTTAGCATTATTGGTATCTATTGTTTTTGGAGAAAATGATGAAGGATGATGACAACGGCCGTTTCCTAACAACACCAACAATAAATAACGCATTACAGAAAAATGACTTAGCCAGCGCCGGTCGGTCGGCTAACCGTGTCGCCGCTGATTATGTATTTGACGATTATCGCCAACGCCGCGCAAAAAAAACGCTGCGCACCCAAACAGCCGCTTTGCAGCTATGGGTGCAATACCTTGTCGAAGTTAAGGCCGCCAGTGATCTTCTCGTTGAAGCGAAGACGTGGGCCACAGCGTATTTTCCCCCAAAAGAGCTAGAAATTTTTCGCCAGTATGCTGAATCACAGACAGGCTCTCTTACTATTATATATGGGGCACATTATTGCCAGCATGTTCCTGCCGCCTGGCGCGGTGTCACTTGGGGGCTGGTCGAAGGGTTCGTCAAATGGCTGCTTACTCAAGGGTACAGTTTAGCCAGCGTCAATAACCGGCTGTCGGCCGTTAAGGTCTATGCCCGATTGGCGGCCAAAGCGGGTATGATCCCCCCTACCGAACAAGCGCTCATCCGTGAGGTGCGCGGCTACGGTCGCACCGAAGGCAAACGGGTGGATGAAGCGCGACTGAAAACACGGGTAGGGAATAAGAAGGAAGAAGCGATTGTATTAACGGCCGTTCAAGCCCGTCATTTAAAAACCAACCATCCCCCCACCCCGCAAGGCATTCGGGATAGATTGCTCATCTGCTTGTTTCTGGATTTAGGGTTGCGTGCTAGTGAAGTAGCGGCGCGGCGGGTGGAGGATTTGGCTGAACCTGGGTACATCACCGTCTATCGACAGAAAACCGATACCACCGACAGAATGGAACTGTCATCAGATATTTGGCAAGCACTAACCGCCTATGCACCCTATCTGCGCCCAAGCGGCATCCTGCTGCGCGGCAGCCGCAAGAACAACAAGCTGACGGATGATGTGATGTCGGTACGCGCCCTTGGCTCACGAATAAAGATTCTGGGGCGCGATATTCTGGGGTTGTGGGAACTGAGTCCGCATGATTTGCGCCATACCTGGGCCACACGCGCCGCCAAGGGCAGCAATCCTTTTGTCCTGCGCGACGCTGGCGGCTGGACGAATATGCAAACACCGAGCCGCTACGTGGAGCGGTCTAAGGTGGTTAATGAGGGGATTCGATTGGATTATTAACTGCTGATTCCAGTAGCTTGTTTCGCGTCTAATCGAACAATGCGCGTTTTCTCTCTACAGGCAAAAAAAGGCATACAGAGTTGCGTTTCTTATTGACCACACAGCGGTTATCATCTACAATATTTTTGTTGCGTTATATAAAGAAGATAATACAATGGAAAATAAAGCTCAAGCCAAAGTTGGGGGAAAGGTTAGAAACCGCTTCTTAATTTTAAAAGCGGAAAAGCAATCTCGAGACGGTCGAAGCTCAGCCACATACCAAGCGATCAGTGCCACAACCGGAATAAGCACCTCTACCCTCAGCAAATGGGCAAATAACACAATACAAGACTATAACCGAAATGTTTTAGGTCGGCTTTGTGATTTTTTTGAATGCGATATTTCCGACCTGTTTGTGTATGAACGGAACCAAACCATCACAGGTTAATAAGGCCAATGGGATTGCTTCCCTCGAGTTTAAATGATGAAATCACAATTCAATAAAAGCGATTCAGTTCGCAAAGCAAAGCCTATCAAGCCACATAAAAGGGTTGATGATCTGGGAAACGAACTAACACCGTTGTCACGGCAAGTCGCGTCACTGATAAAACAATTAACTTCAAATATTGGAAAGCTTGTTAACATAGGTGTGCTGCTTGTAATAATCGTGTTTCTCTCACTGCTCATAGGAGCATATACGTTTCCAATTTCTCAACTGACCTCCTTTACTCTACCTGCCATACTCGACACTATTACTAAAAATCCTCTTCCTCAAACCCGTCTAATCCTCAGCACACTCTTTGCCAGCCTGGTAACACTTTACATCTACCTACCCAAAGAACTACCAGCCAGCAATGGTGACCATAATATAGCACGTCGCTTCACCCGGCTTATAGCAGGTTTTATATTGGTAGTCTTATTTGATAGCTGGTTTTTTGGAATTGATTTTCTTACGCTTTCCCGAATAGGGGAAAATGTCATATTGATCTTAGCCGAACCACTTACTGCGCAGGGCGTTGCTTTTGTTGTTATCTTTATAGCCTTACTCTTATTCCACGAGTCAGTAAGTTTCGACCGAATTAACGCAAAAGACTTTCCTCCCATATTGATTAGCCTGTGGAACTGGGGGCGTTTTCTATTCATTAGCTTTGGGCTTGTTATTTTTGCGGGCTGGTTTACTACGTGGTTCGTTTTGCCATATCTGGGAAGCTATCTAGTTGTAAGATCGCCAGTCACCTTTTTTCCAATAGAAGAAATCTCATTGCCATTAATAACTGCGATAGCCATTAGCATGACTGTTGCAGCCGTTATCTTTGCCCCTCCAAAACATCGACGTATTGAAATGAGTCTGATCACCTGGCGATTGCTGCTGATCATCGCGTCAGTGGGAACAATCCTCTGGGCATATCGTCTCTTTAACCTCACCGATCACTTCTTTCTCATTGCCGTAACTGCTTTCGGGCTTTCAGTTGCACTCGTGTTCGTACAGAGAGCACTAAGCTAAAGGACAAGAAAATGGCTGATGAGCATACAGATGAAATGTACGACTCCGAAATAAAATCTGGTGATGAACCTGTGTTAGGCCCTGATTCGTTGCCTGGATCTGAAGATGCGAGAGACACTCCCCCAAAGCCTACTGAAAAACCTCCAATCATGCAAGAAGACATAGATAAAGACAAGGCTACCGTCGAAGATGGCGGAGCCATTGCACAGGGGCAAGGAGCAACGGCCGTTGGCGAGCGCGGCACACATACAGAAGGTGATGTGGGCGGCAGTAATATCACTGGCGATGTAAAAACCAATGGAGGTGATATTGTCGGTCGGGATAAAAAAAGCGTCAGCAAATACTATGGAGCCGTTACCCAAATCACGGAAGTCAGATCGGACATCCAAATTGACTTAACAGAAGTAGACAACGAAACCGTTATCAAGAAGTTTGAACTTTTATTTGTACCACCACCCGCATATTCACAATTTATCTCTAATAACGATTCGTTGCGGCACCGCATCCTTCTAATTAACGGGCCGGAACATGCTGACAAGTTTGGCTGTGCCATAAACTTGGGGCTTGATTTATTTCAATCTGAGAGTTTACCCCAATTCTACATCTATAAACGCCGCTCAACCGCATCTCACTCGCTCCTGGATTTTGCCAATTACAAAGACCTTCCAGCTAACGCTGTCTTCATTCTTGAAAATGTATTTGAAACAGGAGTGATGCTGCCTGACCTCTCGGATAAGTTTATTGCTACCATCAGTTCCAAATTGAAAGAGAAAAATAATCTACTCATCTTGACGTCTAATTATCCTGATGATCGCCTGGCTGAGCTTACCGCTTTAGACCACTTAAACGCCCAGGTAGTGGATTTAGGGGATGTCCTCAACAAATATCTCGACTATTATCAAGAGTCAGATAGGCATCAACTCCCGGAGGCGCTTGTTAAACTGGCAAAGCAAAATGCCAAAGAACTGTTGCGCAAGCTCCAGTCTACACTACAAATCGAACAATTCTGTATTAAGTTAAGCCAGTTGGCGTTAGAGTCAGAGAATACCAGCGGCGACGAAAAAAATCTTGTTAAGCAGATGATAGATTTAGCAGATCGCGTTGGGAATGCGAGTCAAGAAACACTGCGTCAATGGTTCGCCAGTTTATCGTTTAATCACAAGCTCTTCGCGATGTTGGTGGTTCTATTACCGAATCTTGATTTTCTCTCATTTGCCGAATTTTATAATGAAGCGGTGCAAAAACTACGCGCTGGGGATGTCCCTTTAGAAGATCCCCGTAAACAAGGCATCGCAGAAATTCTCGCCGCCATCAACGCTGTCGAAACTGCTTCCCATCAAATTCAGTTCACGAGTCCTGCTTACAAACAAGAAGTTCAACGTCAGGTTCGTAATTATCACCCATTATTATGGTCATTGATAGAGTTGCTTTTGGATATCGTGGGGGTGTTCAAACGCGCTGAGTATTGGGAATTAAGGCGTGAATTGGGCGGAGCTATTGGCGCTATTGGCATAGAACACCGTCCCAAACTAGCTGATCTCCTTACAAGAATTGCCGATTTCGATCATCATGGTGTGCAAGTGGTTTCTGGCTATGCATTAGCCGAGATTGCGTACCAGAAAAGACATCATGCATTCATCATCGAACTACTTAAAACATGGGCTAAAAGTGGTCAGTCAAAATTAATGTGGACGGCAGTAGCCTCAGTTTGGCGCATTTACGACAATATTGCTGAACTTGTCCCATCGCCGACAATCAAAATTGCCGATCCAACACAGGGGCCGGAAGATGATTCCACTCCCCTCGTTCAAATTGCGGAAATAGTTACTCGCTTGGCCCAAACATCTGATGATGATGATGTTCTCACCGGTATTGTTTTTGCTTTACGAATCATTGCGCAAAACCATGCAACAGATGTGGTAGAACTTATCAAGAACTGGCTTGACCAAAACAACGAAGAACAACTCCATTTCATGGGACGATTGGTTGCTTTTGATTTGTTCTACACGAATAAACGTCTTGATGTCTTGCCCACTCAGCATCAGCATCAGCCTTTACTGGACTTAATCAAACCTCTATTAACAACTGAATATGAGATTATAGATATCGTAATGTCTACATTACTGATGTGGATGGATGACGCCGAATGGCACCCCATTATCCACAAGGCACTATTGGACATTGCCAACCATGCCTCTGATTTGGAACACCAAGCCTTACGTGAGGGTATTGTACGGCACTGGATGACCAGTGAGAATAAAGCTGCCAAGCAAATAGGCCAGGCTCTACTTCTTCGCTCCTACGTCATGCAGGGTTATCCCGTTGATTTATCTGGTCATCATTTCAACCTCCTAGCGATTGACAACTCGCAAGCGGCTAAAAGACGATTACAAAACGCAAATTGGGGGAGGCATCTATACCACCACATGCTTGCATGGAGCGATTTGGCACTCATCCAACTAGGACACACGCGATCCAGGATCGTTCCTGGAGATTACCCTAACGTGAATTGGGTAAAGTTATTAAGCAGATACCCCACGCCGCGATTGATATATCCCCCATTAAATGAAATTTGCGACAAGATTCAATCTCGCTCTATCACCATAGTGAGTTGGGGGCCTGTCGCTGATTTTGAAGATGCCTTCCCCCCTCCGTTAACTGCTGCTTCCTGCATACTAGCCATCGAAACCGGAGATGAATGGACCAAACCACTACCTTCTTTAGAAGTAAACGATATTAGCCGGGAGTTCATTTACAAACTACACGAGCCATTTTCAGTGTTGTACATGCCCTCAATAACAGACAAAGTCACACACAATCTTGTTTTTATTTGGTTGCATTCGCAGATAGCAAAAGACTTAGCGTTACGTGATCCCAACATATGGTGGAAAATTCTTGCCCATCACTTTCCACAAGGGCCTGATAACTTAGATGAGATTTACGACACAATGGGTAATTGGGCATCAGATATTGTTCAACATGAATCCAACGTGTTTCCAGACGATTCAGCACGACGAGTCGCCTGTACATTATTGTGGTTGGCGGGAGTAGAGGTAGAACAATGCACTCGGCTCCTTAGCAATTGGGTGACCGAAGGTGCCACAGAAAATGGGATTATGCCTCCCACACCAAGACGGTTACTAGGCATAGCGTGTACCAAAATGCTCTTTGATCTATATGGACCCTATGCAACCGAATTGTCGGCTGAGAAAGCAAGTGCGCTGTTGCATTTGCTACCTGTGTTGAATAACGTTCCTGATCCATCATTGGTCAAAACCATCCTGATCGCTGTTCGTCACTGGCTTACTGTCAGTACACTTCATAACGAGCTGGTGAATACAAATTCAGAAACATTTGAATCCCTTGTTGCATTGTTGCGCAACCCAGCTCTTGAGCAAAATCGAGATGATCTGCTGGCAATCCTTCAATACTGGAAATACCCATTAAAACAGCGTGGGGAAGAAGATTCCTCCAACACCACCAGACAATTGGCCGAGCAGCTATCCCTCTATCTTTTTACCGGCGATTCAATACATTTGCCTCCCATAGAAAGTGGGCAGCAATACGCATTTATTGTGTTTGATGCGTCAGGTATTGACAATCCCGAACGCCGTCATTTTGCACTTGTAGCCCAGACCCTTATTGAGGAGCTACGGGAAAGTATGGAGGAACTGATGATATTAGTCTTTCATCTGGGGTCTATGTATCCCATACTAATACAAAACGGCGATATTAAGGCTGAAAAGCTGCTTCCTTCACGTATCGAACGCCGGCCTCGTTTACTCGCGCCCATTTTGGAGCAAACCTCCATAGACAATGTGCGCTTCGTTCTGCTTTTAACTGGAGGACCGACGATTGACCAAGCCGATTGGGAGCAGAGATGGCAGGAACATGTAAAAATATATAGTATGCGGAAGGTCGTTCCCTGGTCTGGGGATTTAGAAGTTTACCCATATCCTGGTCAAGATAACAGGGTGTCTCCCTCAGTCGCCGAAGCCGCAGCCAAATTGATAGTTAGCGAATTGAATGAATTAGGAGTTAAATAATGGCTTACGTTAAATGCCCTTTTTGCCTAAATATGCACAATATTACGGCCGCCAGTGGCTACGAGTGTCCAGAGTGTAATGAACACCTTCCAGATGAGTATGTTGAGACTTACCAGGATATGCATCCAATTTGGCTGGCAATGGTTGGCTTCCCCCAACACGGCAAGACAACTTATCTGGCTGCATTGACCTTGATGTTAGAAGATATATCAAGAGTGTGGGCAAAGGCGTTCTCTCATTATTTGGATGATGACTACACCAGACCAAAGGTTATCCAAATGAGGCAAGAGGTAGAAAAAGGAAGGGTAAAGGAACCAACGCAACCAGCAGAACCGGATGCAAAGCACAAACCGTTAATGGTACAGATGAACAATGTGCCGGAAAGTGGATCCCATTTGCTGGTCATGTACGACGTTGCCGGACAAGATTACTTAAAAGCCGATGCCCATACCATTGTTCCTTTCTTAAAACAAGTAAATACTGTCTGGTTCTTTGTCAGTCCTACAGATTTGGAAAAAGACGAGAAACAGTACACATTGACTGACTTGTTTGAGCTGTACATGAAGGCAATGAGGAAATTGCATGTATCAGATTTGACAAGACGACATCTGCTTGTGATCTATACAAAAGCAGATGAATATCCCAGCGACCTGGTTGACACGGATCCAGATAAAGACTTGGAAAATTACGTCATGGAAGATCCTTACGCCAACTTGAGCCAGCGTAAAATTCGTGGCAATGGAGATCCACCATTCTCATTGTCAAATTATGCAGCAAGGATGAAACAAAACTCTCAATTATTGAAGGAATACACAAAAGAGCGTTTTCAAGATAGCGAACGTTTCATTTATATGGTAGAGAACAGCAACATGAATTTGGAGTTCTGTATCACATCTGCATTACCAGGTGGCCATAATCCAAAAACAGGTCAAATCGATATGAAAGAAATACCTCGTTATCGGGTATTAGATCCGTTTATTTGGACATTGATGTTGAATGAGGATGAAGAAGCTAAACCATATTGTTTAATAGTTAGTAATAGCACCGATACCCAATTAGCCACAAACATTTGGAAAAGGCTCTCTAGTTATGGGGTAACCAAGGTATATCATTTAGGTAATACACGACCACTAACCCAACCAGAACAAATCCAGGTCAGCAAAGCCACATCTTTTGGCCCAAGCTTAATTGGCCCAATTCTCGACATGGGAGATCCCGACACGCGCATTATCGTCTTCGCTGACAATTCCATCATAGACCTTGATGACTATAGAGGCACGACCTTCGCAGACAGACTACTTGTTGTCTCAACAAATGCCGACGAACCGTTCCCCTGGTCTCATGTTCTGATTTATCGGCCTGAATTTGACGACAACATTATTGTCAATGCTTTACTGAACCTGTAAGGAGATTTGCCATGAGTAATGATTTCATAATTGATAAGACAGGCTTTCCGATGGTCTGGATAAACGACCTGAATGCATATATTCATTTCCTCCCGGTCACAAAAGTGCAATTTGAATATTTCATCTGTGACGAACCGAGAAGACGCTTCGATGAAGAATGGTATAACATGGTGATAGATCATAACCCACGTGTTACTCCCCATTCAATCAGGAGCGATAACTACGCACAAGCGTTCATGACTGCCGTTACCCCCGATGAAGTACAGCTTTTCACTGATTGGTGTGGCAGCAGCTATTCTTTTCCTACCCGTGAACAATGGTTTACTGCTTATAAAGCATTGGAAGGAAAACCAGCAATAACTATTGATGATCACTGGATTTCCACACACCGAGTAAGAGAAAGAGCGGGCATTATTTTGCAGCGATTGGATCGGGAAATGAGTGCGCTACTATCGCGGTCAACTGAGCGCAAGTTAGCCGATCAAACCATGATGCGTGGCGGTATATTTGAGTGGGTATTTGATGAAAGGGAAAGGCCTCCATGGGTGGGAATGGGCAAACCACATTCTAGCTTCGTCTCTGGCTTTTTTAGTTTAGAGCAAGGCACCCCTACTTTTAAACCGCGCAACCCTGAAACCGACCGTCTGTTTCAAATTGGGTTTCGGCTGCTGAAAAAGGCGTAAAGATGGAAGAACAAATTCTGGCTGAACAGCTAATCTTTACCAGAGTTGAGCCACCTTTCTCCCCTAGTAAGACAGGTGGTTATCAAACAGTCTACCGCAGTGCAGGGTTGCAGCCCAATCTCGTTGAAGAAATCGAGAAGAGAGTACGTTGCTATCAAACACAGCGAGAGCGATCTATTGAACGGATTCAGTTTTTCCAAGTTGGCAATTTGTACGCTCTAAGCCAGACAGTGCCTATCCGCCCTCACCCTGAAATTGTGGATAAAATGAAGCGCGATGGGGCCTTTATGGTTCATTGTCTTCTCCTAGACAAGAATAATTTCACGGCAATTGAGTACAATCCATTTCATATTTTCACTCATCCTGAATATTTTTATACCTCAATAGAACCCATCATAGAGAAGTTTGGTCAAGCTACAGGTTTGGCTAACCGACATGAGTTAAGAGTTCGTAAACAATCGGCACCCCAAATCACATGGTCGGCAAGCGAAGTCATTCCATTAACAAAATTAGCTTTTGCCGCCAAACAAATTTCCCAAAACAATGACAGTTTATTACTGGTTGGCGATCAGCCAGCGATTCGTGAAGCTCTTCAACATGCTTTTTCACTAATCCCTCCCTCAGATCGAATAGCCTGCACCTTTGATTCATACATTACGGGATGCCCTACCCCCCCTGGTACATACTGGGCTGTTGGCACAACCACTTCCATTTCACAAAAGGGGTTTATTCAGATTGACGCTAATAGACACAAGTTCACTGAAAGCCAGTCTCTGAGCATACCTGATAATGAATACACGCGCTGGCTTTCCCCTATACTGCAAGAAGGTCGGATTGAAGACTTTCAGGAACAAGCCCCCACTGTTCAATCGCTTTACGAAGCAGCACATCATAACATCCCGTTAAGTCATGATAGTTTAACCGCTTCAGGTTGTGAAGCCTTTTATCAAAGCAACAAGAAATTTGTCGTCCAGTACTTCAAAACGATTTTAACGACGAAGTTAAATGAAACCTGGGCTAATTTGCTTGCCCCTTTTGCTTTCCAGGAATATCTCACAGACTCGTTGGTACCAATTGCGGTTAGTAAGGATCTGACAGGTAACGATCTGACTCGAATTCTGGTTGATTATTTGGTAGCTACAGAACAACCCAAAGTCAAAGATAGCGACTGGCGTCTTGTGCAACTCCTGGCGCACAAAGCACAAGACCACCGGTTGTTACACTGGGCATCTACTCTGATGACAAAGGTTGACAAAGAAACGCGAGACCAGTCATTAATTGCAATGGACGAAGTAGAATATGAGAACGCTCTGAAGAAACTCTTGCACCCCATTTCTCCAGAACATTTTGTAGTTCCCAGATATTTGAATTTACTGATAGATAGCGTATTGAAGCGCAATATGACTGACGAGCAATTTATTACGTTGGTAGAGTCTCTACTGACTAGTCACCAACCGCATCATCTTACAAAATTAACTTCTCGCGTAAAAACAGTAGACAAGAATCATCTCAAGAAGTTAGAGAAGAGTTTGAGAAAAAGGCACCAAATCCCTGCTGATTTTAGACAGGCGGTAGAACGACGCAAGAAGGAAACAAGCTCATCGTTCTTGAAAGATAAAATGCTCGGTCTGTTAAGACCTAAAAAAGAATAGTCAAGGTGGAAAACATGTTAAGCAACATCTGGAACAACTTATTCCCTAAGCCCCCCAGTCGAATCATTTGCCCCTATTGCCTGAGCGAAGTTCCTAAAATATCGCATTGTACAAACAGTGAATGTGGTCGCGAAATCCCGATACTTTATGCTCAACGGTATCAGGAAGTACTGCCCTTATTTACGCAAATAATGGGATGGTCCCAGGTTGGAAAGACCGTATATCTTCAATCCCTAACTCGTATGCTTCGAAGTATTACCCGGATATGGCCTGAATGTGTAGCCGCACCCGACAGCGAACCAACATTACAGTTCTTACGAGCGGTTAATGGGTATGTCGAAGGCGGTTCTTTACCCCCGCCTACTCCCATGGGACTCCAGGATGCCTACATCATGCTTCTTCCCAATATGCCTCGATGGGGGGGAAGAACCGTTGTCGTCCGAGATTGTGCTGGCGAAATATTTGATGGCCTCACTATTCCTATCGAACAAGCTCCCTACCTGCTCCATGTTCCCACGACTTTCTTCATCGTTAGCATTCCAGATCTCCGGACGGTTGAGGGAAGGAAAAAAGAATTAGACCAACTATTATCCACTTACATTTCCACCATGACGAAGCATGGAGTTGAGTTCAAATCATCCAAACGTAGCATTGTCGTTATCTTTAGCAAGGCAGACGAATTAATAGCGGAGCTTCCCCAAAAGTTAGTCAGATATTTGGAGAATGATGAAATTCTTGAAGCTACTAAGTCGCGCGGACCTGTCACGGAAATGAACCATGATGCAATGGCCAACTACATGGCACAAATGAGAGAAATCAACGAGGATATTAAAGACTGGATTACTAGCGATGATGCCGGCTTTCGCCTTTTGAGCTTGGCAAAAGATTACAGTATCGAATTGCGCTTCAGCCTAATATCCTCATTGGGATCTAAGCCTGATGAGAACAATCATCTTGCGACAGGTTGGCAACCACGCCGCGTTCTCGATCCTTATTTCTGGGCGCTCGATTTTCAGAGCAAATAACAGGTACGCAATATCGAAGCTTTTTTGCACATACAACAAGGGAGGTTCCCATGAACACCACATACGATCAAGGACACGCCCTCGTTATCGGCGTAGGGTCAGATTTACCAAACACGATTAATGACGCCCGAGGATTCGCCGACATCTTACGTGACCCTGATCGCTGTGGTTATAGCCCTGAACAAATACACTTACTCACCAGTGAGATGGCTACCCGTCAGCAAATTCTGGGAGGATTAGATCAACTTGCGGCAACATCTTTGACTGAAGCAACCGTCGTTGTCTACTTCTCCGGTCATGGGTACCGTGTGCAGACATCCATTGGCGCAGCTTATTATCTAATGCCTTACGGCTATGATGTTAACCGTCTTTACCAAACAGCTATCAGCGGGACAGAATTAGCCGCGAAACTACACGCGATTCCAGCAGGAAAGTTATTGTTGATCTTAGACTGCTGCCATGCGGGCGGGCTGGAAAATGTCAAGCTGTCGGGGTTGGAAGTAGAAAAAGCGCCTCTGCCGCCAGAAGCAGAGGCGCTTTTTGTCAGCGGCAGCGGGCGCGTCGTTATTGCCTCATCCCAGGCAGATGAGTACTCCTACGCAGGAAAGCCATATAGTGCCTTTACCCTGGCCTTGATTGAAGCTTTTGCAGGTGTTGGTAATGCTAAAAAGGATGGCTACGTCCGCGTGGCTGATCTGGCTCTTCACACTCGTGAAATGGTGCCCCAACGCACCAACAACAAACAACATCCCGTCCTTCACTTTGAACAAGCTGATAATTTTGTTCTAGCCTATTATGCCGCTGGTGAAAAAGAGCCAAAGGGATTGCCATTCACCCAAAAGCCAGAAATTGAAGTAGAGCCGGGACAATTCAATAAGCAACAAGTGGCTTATCGGGCACACGTTGAAGGTGGTGGCGCTATTGCACAAGGGACTGGAGCAACGGCCGTTGGTGAGCGGGCGGTCAACGTCGGTGGCAGCGTAGGCGGAAGTGTGATTACAGGCGATGTAAACACCAGTGGTGGCGATTTTGTGGGTCGAGACAAGCTTGTTCACCACAAGGTTGTACAAGAAAATGAGAAACTCGACACACCAGGTAGTTTAGTAAGGCGATTGCGTTTAGATGCGGCCGTGCCCGATAAGTCGTATTTAGACCAAGAATTCGTTCTGGCCGTTGCGATTCGTTTCCCCTCTTCTCCGCAACTACAAGAGAGAGATTTAACATTGATGCGGTCTGGCGCGGTGCAAGTGACCTGGCCAGCATCAGAAACTTACATTCAGATACGGGTTCAAGTTAGCGCACCCAGTTGTGAAATAATCGGGGAGTGGAGCAAGTTAACCCGGCTCTATAACTCCCAAGAACCCCCCACTTTATATTTTCATTTAGTGCCCAAAAGAATGGGGGAAATAAGCATCATCATTACCGTCTACCAACAAGAGGAATTGTCTGGTAGTGCAAGAGTACATACCATAGTCGAACAAGTTGTCGGTAAGATGGATTTACAGATCGTTAGCCGGGAACTAGATTCATCCATGGAAAGCCTCTCTGCCACGTCTTTTGCAAAACTAAGAGAAAACATTCAATACTATTTTAACGGAGAGGAACTAAATAACCTTTGCTACGACTTGGGTATTTCCCACGAATTCATCTCTGGAAACGACCATAGCGGCAGAGTAAGAGAGCTAATTTTTTATTGCCAGCGACACGGGCTTTTAACTGATCTGCTAGAGTATTGTAATAAGTTGAGACCTTTTGTTACATGGTAGAAATGAGTCCACGGTCAAAATTAGAAGCAGAACTCGTCCGCATTAAACAGGCTATCGCTGGTCAGGAAGCGTCACGTGGTATCCTGCCTGATGAGCAAATAGAGATCGCCCTTACTCCCTTGCGCGGGCGACTGGCAGAACTGGAAATAGAATTACAGGGTGGCGGCGTAATTGCTCAGGGTGACAATACGACAGCCGTTGGTGAACGTGGGATTAATGTCAGCGGCAGTATTGGTGGCAATGTAATAAGTGGCGATCAGAAACTAATCACCGTCGTTGCAGAGAGTGGTTCTACAGTCTATGTCGGTGAAATAGCGCCAGTAAAAATAAATGCCGTTGATAGAGAATCGGCTCTCGGACATTACCTGGCACATGTCATTGCTCATAACCGGTACTTGCAATTACATGGCATTCGCTCAAGCAACCTTTCTGTCCACATTGAGCTAGAACATATTTATATAACCCTAAGAGCACATCAAAAGCGTACAGTTCAAGCCGAAGCATCCTGGATATTTACTGAAGAAAAATTGGCCCCTGGGGAGAGACAGCGTTTGCGATATGGGCAAGAGACCATTGCTGAGACAATGACAATCACCGTTAATGAGGCACTTAATGAACATCAGCGTTTGGTGATTTTAGGAGATCCTGGTAGCGGTAAAACAACATTACTACGTTATCTGGCGTTGGTCTACGCCCGTGATATGGCTGAAAAAGGCGGCTGGATTGAGCCAAAACTAAGTTTATCTGAATCTGGTCTGTTACCAATCTTGCTGCCGTTGCGGAAGATCGGAGCGTATTTGCGCGGTAAATCCGAGGATGGAACTGAAGGCCATGCCCATCTCCTACAGTTTCTCCACCAGTCGCTTGCTAATGAACGAGTGAGGATACCGGATGATTTTTTTGATGAATATTTGGATAATGGTTGTGCAATAATCTTGCTAGATGGTATCGATGAAGTGACGAGGGGTGATCTGCGCCGCCGGGTAGTACGGCTAATAGAGTCCTTTGCCTCTGCCTATCCTGACTGTCGTTTCGTTATCACCAGTCGGGTTAAGGGTTACAATAACATAGCCCTGGGAGAGAACTATGCCACCACTATCATACGCGATTTTACACTTGATGATGTCGAACAATTCTTGCGTCACTGGCATCGGTTAGGGGCTATTATTAAACTCGGAGCAGGAGAAAATGCCGAACATTTGGCATCTATCCAAACTCAGCAATTGATGGCAACCATTCGTGGCAACGAACGGATTCAAGAATTGGCTATTAATCCATTGATGCTAACTGTCATTGCTCTTGTGCATCGTGACCGGGTGAAATTGCCCGACCGTCGTGCCGAACTCTATGCTGAAGCTGTAGATGTACTACTTGGGAAATGGGATGAGGCTCGCGGAGTCACGGAGCAGCATATACTGGAGAATATCCCGTTTGATATTGGTGACAAACGGTTGATTCTACAAAATATAGCCCTCTACATGCATGAACAAGGACAGAAAGAAATCGAACTTAGCAATCTTCGACCTCTATTATTTGATACATTTCACGAAATAACACATGATAAATACGTAGCAGAACGGGCAGTAGATCGCTTTTTGCAAGTCATAGAGGAGCGAACGGGTTTACTCACAGCAAGAGGTGATGGCGTCTATGCCTTTTCCCATTTGACTTTTCAAGAATATCTGGCGGCCCTCGCTATCGCTGCACGAGATGATTACATTACCAAAACTCTGGACCACATACCAGACTCTTGGTGGCGGGAAGTTATTCTCTTGGAAGCAGGTCACCTGAGCATGCTGAGTAAGGAACGCACAACACATTTGATTCGCGCTATTGCCGAACTCAAACAGGAGCCAGAGCCTTACTACAACATCGTATTGGCGGCTGAATGCTTGCGTGATGTTGGTAGTGGTCGCGTGAAGAGGAATGTTGAAGAAATTGTTCAACAACGCTTACGCAAAGGTTTGGAATCTCCTCCTACGTTATCATCATTACTATCACGCTGGCTTGGAGGAGAAGATCGTAACAGGGATTCTAAACAATGGATTGAACAACGGGCAATTGTGGTAAATGCAATATTGCGGGCTGGTGCTGGCTATTGGACAAAACCCTATGGAGAACCCGAGTGGATAGAGATACCAGAGGGTGAGTTTGTGATGGGAAATGGTGAGTATAAGGACGAAACACCACTAAATCAATTTCCCCTAGATACCTTCTATATGGCTCGCGTACCTATTACCAACGCACAATACTATTTCTTTGTCAAAGATACAGGGGTTGCGCCGCCACGTCTCTGGAAGGATGGAAATCCACCACAAGGTTGGGAACTTCATCCAGTAACGGATGTGACGTGGTACGATGCCATGGCCTATTGTCGTTGGCTAAGCCAGATGACAGGTAAAACAGTCACGTTACCTAGCGAAGCAGAGTGGGAAAAAGCTGCGCGTGGCGATGATGGGCGCACCTATCCCTGGGGAAACAAATTTGATCCCATGCGCTGCAATACCAGAGAATTGGGAATAGGAAGTACCACACCTATAGGTGTATTCCCCAATGGTGCCAGCCCTTACGGAGTGCTAGATATGTGCGGGAATGTTTGGGAATGGACACTTAGTATTTATCGTGCTTATGGCAGTGGTTACAACGCACAAATTTGCGATGAGGATTTAGAGTCGCAAGAATGGCGCGCAATTCGTGGTGGCGCGTTTTATTCAAGCCCAACCGATTGCTGTTGTAAATCACGATATCTGAAGCTTCCAGATTTTAGCTTCAGATATTACGGGTTTCGTGTTGCTGTGTCATTGCTCAAATAATTCATTGGTCGTTCATGAACCTTTTTCTAGAACTCCAATATGATTTTCTCTAACAAGACGCTCAGCACCGGCCAAATCTTCCCATGCTTCGAGGATCGGCACTTGGTCGGTAGGCGAGGCTCGTTCAAGGTGGCCGATTTCACCATCGTGCAACTTTTTCAGGAGCGGAACCTCGCGGTTAACCTGTTCTGAAGACTTATTCTTTGCCATGTAAGCTACCTGAAAAATATTGCAGCTACGGTAACAAGCTTGTACCAAGAATCACAAAGTTGTAAGCCCGCCCCTTTCGCATATTCAGCAAAGCATTGACCCCCAAAATAGCGCGCCTAATGGGCAGGATCATAATTAATCCCTAAAATGAGCCCAAGTTTTTTCCGCTTAATCGCAAAACAAAAAATCAACATCATACACCTCCCAACCGTTGCCAAAGGTCAAAACGGCCGTTCCTCGTCCTATGTCGTTTCCAATATAAACCTTGTTTTGGATGACGGCCGTACGCTTTCGCTGCCAGCTTACCATTTGGAAAATATATCTTTTCTGGCGTTTGCTTTTCACTCGTTTCCTCAACGTTCCCCGGCATCCCTTTCATAACCAGGTCTTTGAGTTCTCGATTGATCCGCTTTTGTCGGCCCTTTGGCCGGTGCTGATGTTGTCCAATATAGGTGTTGGGCAACTGCCAGGCCAGATACATCTTTCCCTTTTTACCTTGCTGGCCACGATAATCTTTTATTTCAAATAATGCAGCCCCTTGATTCCAGGCCTGTTTTTCTTGATTCTCCTTTGTCGATAATTGACCAACTGCGAAATTAGCTTGCACCTGCAAACCAACTCGCTCCTCATAAGCTCTTTGACTAGACCGCCCCACCCCACTCAAGCCGGCAAGCGTATTGCGAGCAATAGGCATGGCTTGCTCACCATGCAGTGTGTCTTTTGTTCGGCCGCTATGAAAAGCTGAATACAAATGAGCACGAAATGCGCCAATACCATCTAATATTGCCGAGACAGGCAAGGCTACTGGCTGCCCGGTAAGGCGTTCGACATTCAACGCACAGGCTACTTTTGCAGCGGAATACATCCAGACATACTCTTTATCTCTTGTCCAAAAGATTCCCTCCCCACTATTGAGCAAATTGCGCAGCTGACGATTACCACATATGCGTAGGCTAGAAGTTTTGGATGTGAGGGTTTCTACCAAAATGTCTATGCGAACAGTGCCGCGACCATTTCCATCCAAATATCGCAACATCATCCACAATCGTCCCGGCGCCGTCATCTCCTGACGCAGCATACCTAAACCAATATCAGGATATAACTTAACTACACCATGAGGCGAATCATTATATTTGGAAGATCGTGCCTTCTTTACTTCATCCTTGTCGCAATCATCACCAAACGCCTCCTGAAGAGAATTAATCCAGGCCGGCCCTTCATCTATTGCAGATGATTCTGGTGTCTGGCGTCGGCGTAAAACGGCCGTTAAAGCCTCACTCCCCCATCCCAAATGCGACGGTAATACAGTTGGCTCTACAGCACCTAAACCACTCTCTGAAGAAACATGACTTCCCCAAGGCAGGTTGCAACGAATAGAATGCGATTTAGGCATACTACATTCGGTGTCCTGACGCTGAGTTTGTATTTGCTCGCGCAAGGCATGAAGTCGTTTGTCAGCCTCTAAAAGCTGCGGCGAATGTGGTTCGGGGAAACCGTCCATGCCAACACACAGACCACATCCAGCGTCAATTATTCATGCAGACACATAATTATTGACACAGGGATCAGCCTGTGCTATCCTCCTCTATGAGTTAGGCCGCATAGGAGGTAAATAGATACACATCCCCCCTCCCCACTGAAGGGGCTTTATCAAAAGGCCAGGGTGCTACCAACACCCAAAACCTAAAAGTATGCGGTTAATGAATAGAGATACTTCTGCAAAAGCCAGTGTTGCCGCACCGGCTTTTTTGCATTCTGGGGCCTGAGCCACCAGCCAGTGGTGATCAACATTTCCTTTGATCACCACTGATTGATTTCCTAAACCCAAGCTAGTTGTTAAATCTCATCTACTGCCATACTCACCCGTTCGCATCCCTACTTGCTTTTTGACACGCTGCTTTGTCTGTGATATTCTTTCTTCAGACAAAAACTGCGGTGGGTACAATACCCCCCTCCCCAATAAAGGGGCGGTTCGCGCTGAAGGCGCTGCCAACGCCTGAGGTTCAGCGAATATGCAGTTAAATTGAGAAACTAATGAAAGCCAGGTACTGCCAATACCTGGCTTTCTTCGTTCTTGTCACAACGAGCAGCCATGCTCGCGGGTAACCATCTTTTTTGCCGAATTAAAACAGGCAGAGAAACACCCCACTTTTGCAGTGCATAGTTTTGTGGTGTTTGATTGTGAGGGGGAATGGGTTTGCTGAGAAACCATCGCCTATCTCCGTCCTGGTTCATGATGGCGATGGAATAGTTAATGAAGGTTACTTGACCAATATATAGAAATTGGACATAATTACGTTCACATCGCCAGCCCCATGTGTAACTTGACCTCGGCAAAAGTTCAGTTACCAGGGGCTTTTTTTATTGCCTATTGTATAATTGCAATAAAACTTGTCAGATTATACATAATCCCTCTATAACTGCAAAGCACAGTCCGCTTCTTGTCTATCCTCAAGACGAGTATTCTAGGGTGCTTAATAGAAGTTTGTTGCTCGATGACAAACGGCCGTTCCAGGTAGCAAAAAGCACCTCATCATCCACAACAACCAAGCCTTCACCTCGCTTCAACATCTCCAAATTTTCACTCCACCAGACGTCGCCAGCTAAAAATCGTTTGACAAGCGTAGAAACACCCTGTGTATGACTTTCAGTAAGGACAATTGTGCTGTCAGACAACAATGGGCCATTACTGATCACCACATTCCCTTGATTGCCCAAATAAGCATTATCGGTTTTTTGCCATGGAAATCCATGCACGACGAGAAAAACGTCCTTCACCTGCAGCGTACTCAACAAAACAGATCGAAGCAGCTGCCGCCTATCCCATCCGGACGCTTTACAGGCAAAGAAAAGGGATCCCTCGGGCAAGATGTCATATGGATTCGTTGGCCATTCCAGCCACTCGCGCAACTTCCGATTGGTCGTTAATCGGTTTAAGGCTAACCGCAAACTGGAAACGGCAACGCAAAGGTTTTGCGCGTAATGCCCCTGCCGTTCTTTCTGTTTCAACCATTTCCGTAATGTGGGTAGCGAGTCAATCCCATCTTGGTGCGCTTGCACCAAAAGCTGAATCCCCTGAGGATGGACAGCCATCCCTTGAAACCATTGCTGCCAGCGCTGAACCTGAAAATCAACGGACTCACCGGGCATGGGCGCTAATGGATTAAAGCCGCTGGCCAGCGAACTCCTGTCTATATCAATATAAGTTAATCGTTCCCCAAGAAGACGAGTAATGATCGCTTTTCGCTTCAACTGTGGCACCAGATCACCGGCACCATCAATGACCACAAGATTGCGATGCTCGCTTGATAGCATCTGTGTCACCTGATGTACGAGCCAATCAGAAACGGCTTCTTGGCGGCCATACACATTCACCAGGCCATCAACTTGTAAAAGGTAGCCGTCACGAGAACGCCCCAACGGCCAGTTACACGCGCCAACTTCTGTCGCAAGCAGACGTTGTGCGGGCTTTCCTACCCAGGCTGGTTGCATTGTCATTCCTGGAAATGGATCTTCAGGTAAATGCCACGAGGCAGCATCTGTCCTTGCCGTATTCTTTGACGCAAGGGGAAAATAACTACCTTTATTACTTTCCTCAATTAAACTAACAAAAGCCGATTCGTTGACAATGTGCGCCATGAAAGGTTTGCCCCAGGGCAATGTATCTACAGCTGCCAGTTGCTGCGCACCAGGAATCGGCATTTCTGGTGGTTTTGGCTTGAGTGAAAAACCAAAATCTACCACCATCTGCTGCAGCAAGCGGAGATGACTTTCAGGCAGACCCAGAAACAATTGACAGACTCGATCATCCGGCCGGAAATAGAGTGCCACCCGCCCACAGGCTTGCGGCCGCGAAAGCAGATTCAAACAACGCTCAGTCCCTTCTGGTCTCAGGTAACGCAATCGGAACCAGACAAGTGTGTTCTCCCACTTCTTGCGGACAGGTCGGTTACCAAACCACTTTTGCCACATAAACCACACCTTTCCTCATTTGTTCTTCCGTACGCTGTAATTCACAAAAAATCCTTGATAAAAAGTTGGTTGGAATTTGTGAATTACTTGAGTGAAAGCGCAGAAATCGCTCCATTTTATTTCAACGTCCTTGTACGCTTTCACAGCGCAAACGCCAGGCAAGAAAATAACCAGTCAACAGGGTTACCAACCCCAACAGCCAGGTTCCCATGCTCATGATCAAGCCCACATTGAAAAAGAACTGCTCAGGATATAAACGCATCAGACTGTCTGTCGGAGAAAATGACCAACTACCGGCAGAGAAAAGCAGGCCATGAAATTGGTAAAAGAAAAAACTCCAGCCAAATAGGATCAACCCGGTAATGCCACTGAGCAAGATGAGCGTTAACAACCCGCCCTGCCCTACTGCCAGATAAGCGCGTTTTCTTGTTTGTGGTCGTCTCCACAGCAACAACAAGCTCCCTATTACAGCCACGGCCGTGGCCAACGCCAACAGCCGAATGGTATCGGTCAGCTGCTTAACATCTCGCAAATGGCTTAGTTCTCGCTGGTTATAGAGCGGTCTGCCTGCACAAGGCAGCTGTTGCTGAGCCAGGACTTATATCGCTTCTTCAATCGGCTGCCAACTTTCCAGATAGGCCACCGTCACCAATGTGAAAGCCAACCGTTCAGATGATGTCAGCGGTGGCATGACTCGATCAGCGGGAAAATCCAGTTTGGCGTATTCGAAGCGGGGGTAAGTTGGGCCAACCACCAGCGTAATCCAGCTAAACCCCAGGCACAGCGGCAAGAGCATCACAATGAAGCGGTGGCACCACCTGACAATGATTTCGTGTTTAACCATTATTTTCCCTCTTGGTTTAGGCTATCTCTTCCCAGAAATTGTCCTGCTCGTTGTCCATATCTACCGGCAAATCACTGGCAACCAGTTTCTGTTCTTGCTCTCGAATCATGTGCTCAATCATCACCAACGACCAACGGTTAAACTTCACCGAGAGGGCAATATTGTCCGCCTCTTGCTGGCGAAATTGGTCTAGTAGTTTATTGCTCATATTTATCTCCAGGGTGACTGGGTACTCGGGTTTTCCCCAGTCACTAACTACCAAATAAAGACTCTGCTTCAATCGGCCGCAGTTGGAAATAGACCATATCTGCTTTGCCGTTGGCGCGAACGACGGCCATCCCTTTACCATGCCGGTCATCACTGCCCATCCGGGCCAGAAATTCGGCATGAGAGGGCAAGATTTCATCTTTGTAATGGTCAGCCAGGCGGTAAGCGGCATCCCGTTTCATGCCGTAAGCAATCGTCCAGCTGACGTTATTAATAATGAACTGCCCGGCCGTGACATTGGTGCCAGTGGCCATGGACTCGGCCTGCGCTCCTTCCACGCCAATAAACGCTTCCAAATCCTGGTCAATCATCACCACCGCCGCGCCAAAGGTGCGCACCGTCTTGACCATGTTGGCCAGAAAGGTCATCAGGCTGGCCTCCTGGTTCATATAATGCACCTCATCCACGATAATGGCTCGCTTGCGCGGTTTACATCGTACCTGGTGGTTAATGCCGGCCAGCGTCGCGTAATAGAACAACGGCCGTCGCCGTTCCGGCACCTGGCTGAAATCAAAGAGAACAATCCGTTCCTTCAAGGTCAAGTCCAGGTTGGTGGGCACATTGAAGGTATCGGCGTAATCGCCGGTGACGTAAAGACTTTCTATTTCCTCTGCCAGCCCGACGGCCGCTTCAGCCACCTGTCTGCCACTGATTGGGTGTGGGGCGTCGGACACCGTCAATAGTTGAACGGCCGTTGCTTGTTCCGCCACCTGATTCAACTTATGGCAAAAGGTCTCCAACGTCGGCGTCAATTGGTGATTGGTCATGAGTTCGGCATTCCAGTCGTAGCGAGCATAGGTCAACTGCAACGCCCGGCGCACCGCCGCCACTTCCGCATTGTCAAAACGACGCGGGTTATTGCCCAACGGATCCAGCAGTAATCCCAGCAGCGTGATGACGTGGTCATACTGGTCGGTGGGATTGGCATAAACCACATCCAGAATATTCAGCTTGGTATGGGCATAAGACAGTTGACTGTAAGAGGCATTTTTCCCCCCAGACAGTTCCAACAAGCGACGGCTGTGTCCTTGCGGTTCCAACAGCACTACCTGGATATCTTGTTCGGCCATGCGCCAGGCCAGGGATTGGGCTCCTACCGTCTTGCCTTTACCTGTGCGACCCAAAATGATGCCATGAAAGGGATCGTTGCCCTGCCAGTCCAGGTAGTAGACATGAGGGGCCACCTCATCCACGGAGATGCCGACGTAAAAGCCGCTACTGTTTTGTTCACGCCCCACCCCCCACATGCCGGCAAAAACGGCCGGTGCCCGGCTGAGGGTGTTGAAGTGACCGGCTGGCATTCCCGATGGTTTGGCAGTCGGGCCAAACATGCGGGCTGCGGCCGCCTGATAACCCAGCATCTTATCTACTTTCATATATTGGGTACTGGTCTTGCGCAGGCTTTCCAGGCGAGTACGCAGTCCGGACGCGCTCTTATCCAGAAGCATAAACAGCAACCGCACATGATGTACCGCTTCATCACGCACGGTAAGCGACGCTTCCGCTTCTTCGCTGGCGATGAGCGCATTCCGATCCTGCCCGTTGAGGATCATGCCCTGCCAGAACTCGGCTGAAGCGGTGACCCGTTCCGGATGGATTTTGCGTACATCAATGCAAATGACCATCGGCCCATCAGCGGACGTAATGGTCTTAGCTAACGGATGCCGCCAATCCCAGGTACGGGTCAGCTGAAAAGAAGCCAGCACAGCATACCGGTAGCGACTGTTGTCAAGCTGCAAGCGACCATCTTTCTTTTTGAGAACCGGCGCCATATGGTCGTGGTATTCGGCATAATCGCCAGGAATAGGCAGCTGCGGATAACCTTCTTCGCCAACCACACGCCAATGTGCTAAATCGCCGCTGGTGATGGCATCATTAAAATCCACCAGGTAATGTCGTGTTTTACGCATTTCTCCCCGGCTGGCCCAATCACCGATCATGCGTACCTCTTCCATCAGACCGCGCCGCGCCCAGTTGTCACTGATACCCATCGCCAGCCGCCGCCGCTCTCGCTCTAATCGTTCCAAACTGGCTGGCATGATAAAGGTTAAAAAGCGACAGTGCTGCATCGGCCCGGCAAAGAGAGAGATCATCTGACTGATAACGGCCGATTGATCATGGCTGTCAATCTGATAGAAATGAGGCAGCGTTACTTGAAAGACACGCATGAGCCAATTACTCCACAACCACGGTGGCAGCAAAGGCGCCACCGATCTGCTGTCGCTCGGCGCGGACGCGCACGCTGTCCCATTCGGCCTGGACGTTGACGATTTGCGGCGCGCCGACCAGGTTGCGCAGCCAAACCATCAGGTACGCCACCAACCGCTTTAAGACGATCTCGCCGTTGTGGGTGTATCCGGCGGCATACCCGGCAGCGATAAATAACGGTGCCAGCCAGAATGGGGCTTTGAACAAGCCGACCCCAACGGCTGTCAGGCAAATCACCAGCATAAACTGGGTCATCGTCACTTTTCTGATGATCGTGGCCTGGCCTTGATGGATAAATTCTGAACGAAAATGTGTGACGCTAAACATTGTGTCTCCTTTGTTTTGTGTGGCAAGTGACGAGTTGCAGGTGGCAGGTGGTTACTCACCACTTGCACCTCGCCACCCGCTACCTGCTAGCCCAACCCGCAGAGGGTATACAAACTTTCGATACCAAACCCGGTCAAAATCTGGTTGCCAATATCGGTGGAAAAAGCCAGCAGAATGAGTCCTAAACCGACTGAACCGGCCACCGCGCCAATCTGCGCCCCTTGAGAGGGCAAAATGGCTGATAAATTTTTCTTGAACCCCAACACCGCCAGCCCTAAGATAATGGCCGCGCCACCCATTAACTGGGTTGTAAACAAAGCCCGGTCATAGGTATCACAGATGGCCGCCGGCGGGGCTTCCCCAGGCGCACAGGCTGCCAGCACAGCCATCAACAAAACAAACGGCAAAATACGAGAAGATCGAGGCCAGCGCATACGGCTTGCATAACGACTGGTTCTCAGGGAAGTGGCAGTTGGACTGCCTGATAGTTGTTTTTCATTTTCTGGTTGCATAGGCAACATCTTGTCAATCTCCTATAATTGGCTGACCACAGATCAGCTTGTGGCATGCGAACGGCGGGTGAGACGGCGAATCTACGACCCGCCATTCGCAAGTTGTTGACTTATGGGAGTGGACATTCCTACCGGAATATCCGTTATCTCCCATAGGTCATCTCCGATTTGAACACGCACCAATGGTGCCTGGGAAAGAAACGTCACCTGAATTCCCACCGTTTCCCCCGGGTGAATAAAGAGGGGCAGACTGGGTGCGATCTGCCCAGAAAATTCATACTCATCACCTCCTTCAATAACCGTTTGAATAAAATCAGAGCCTAGATAGACATCCCCTTCTCCGGTATTGGTGATGCTGACGGTGAAAACGACACGCATCATTTCCTCTTCCCACCAGGCTCCGGTGATACCAATCTCTAACTGCTCCTGTAAACGAGGGATAGTTCCCAACTGCACCATTGTCAGATGGCCGTCCGGCAACGCCCTTACTTCTGCCAGCAAAGGCAGGCCACTGATGGTGTCCGGCATGGTGAAACCGACTTGCCAAGCACCGCGCCCGTCAGGCATAAGTTCGACGGCCGTAGTTTGTTCATTATTGGCAGCCAAAGAGAGCATCAGCGTTTGGCTGTCTGACAATTCATTTGCCGCTCCGTCAATTACTATGCGAATATCCCCATTGGTATCATGACTCATGTGAACGGCCGTTACCGTCAGAAGCCCCTCACCAGGCAACGTAATCGGCTCGTTGAGACTGTAAACAGGCTGACCCTGCCCCTCTTCGCTGGTTACATCATAATTGGCCAGAGCAAAGGAGACATCATCTTCTGCTCCGGCGGGCAAGGAAAACAAGGTTAAGCCCAAACGATTCTGGGAAAGCAAGCGCCCGGCCTCATAGTTTGCCCCCTGCCGGGTTTCGGCCACCACAAAACTAAGAGAGGCACCTGTATCCGTGTTGAGGGTAATGCGGTCACCCGGTTCCAGATTGCGCACCATACTGTCTGGGATGCCAATGGCATAATTGAGGACAGTGCCAAAAAGCCAGACGGCGACCGGATTGTCCGAGAGCATCGTCGTTTCGTTGTAACGCATCTCCCCTTTCGGCGTTGGTTTGCTGGGATCGATAGCCAGAGCTATCGTCTCTTCGGTACGGCTGTAATAGAGTTCGATGGCACTGGGCCGACCAATAGTCAACGCTCCGCCCAGGCTGCCAATTGTTTGTAATGAATCATCTACCCCTGTAATTTCCGGTAGTGGCGGGGTCGGCACGGCCGTGCCAGCCGCTGAAGAGCCCTCACCCGCAATCTCAGCCACAGGTGTACCGTCTGTGGGCAACGTTTGCTCATCCTCTCGTTGGGCGCGGCCGCGAAAGACGAAGAAAAGGAAAACCAGGGCCACACTCACGAAGACAGTAATCTTAATAAGTGTGCGTCGTCGTTCGGCCGTATTGTCTGGCTCACCCAGACTGCTTTGGGCCAGTTCTGGCAGCGCCTGCTCATACATCGTTTCTGGATTGAGCGCGACCATGCCAGGACGGCCGTCGGGACGGATGAAGCCCCCCCGTTTGAAATCATCCCGCCGCTGGCGCAGGTAGTTGAGAATATCGGTATCTGTCCGGTTCTGTTCGGACTCTGTTAACTCTCGCTCAATCGCCTGACGAAAGGCATCCTGATATTCAGGGGGTATCTCAGACAGTTCCTGGTCAATGTTCAGTTCGAGATCAAAATCAATCATCGCCTTATTCCTCACTATTGGGTCGATTTTGCACGGGTAAGAAAATGGGTAAGCGCACAGCCGGTAGACCCAAAACGATGTCGTTGTTGGCTTCCCCTGTGCGCACACGAGCCGACCAGCCAGGCACAAAAGGCACAATAACGCGAGCGACTGTTTCACTGGTTAGATTGAAAATGGCTTCGCCTTGAATGTTGGTAAACAGACGAGCAATCCGCTGCCCTTGTGCATCTACGGCCAACACACTGACATTGGCAATGCCTTCGCCCGGTTCGGGCTGCCGGTCATTGTTCGCGTCGTAATACACCAATAGGCGAATATGGGTGGCTGGCGTCGTTGTTTGCGGCTGAACCTGCCCGATGTGTTGCACCGTTAAAGAAAGTTTGCCAGTCGTGGTAATCGTGTCCGATAGTGCTGTTTCAGGTAGGGCAGGATTGGCTGGCAGTGCCGGCGGCATAACTGGGGGCGTAGCTTGCTCACAAACAAACTCATATTGCCCAAAACTTCCACCTCGCGCTTCTACTTTGATAATGACGGGCTGTTCTTCAGCCGTCTCCCAGGCCAGATGAGAATCTACCCGGCCAACGGCACGGTCATCATTGACACCAACAACCCCGGAAACCCCCATGATGGTCATCAATGTATCCACCTGGTCTGTCACCGTTTCACAGGCGTAGCGGCTGCCTGTTTTGGCAATAAAGGTGAAATAGTCCACATCGCCGACACCAACGGTATATGTGCCGCGCTGACCAGGCGTGACGGGATGTGCTTCTTCCGGCATATCATTTGGTTCAGCCAAGTCAGGTTGCATCAACGGGGTGGGCGACGGCATGGGCGTTTGCGTAGCCGATGGCAACGCTGTGGGCAGCGGTGTGGCTGTCGGCGGCATCGTAGCCGTCGTTGTTGGCTCGACTAAAGAAACAGTCAGATCGTAACGGCCGTTATAAACCATCGCCTTCTCCACCAGCACCACATACCAACCATCAGCCGGTGCGGCAAAAACCACGCTTGACCCTACATCGGTTGGCGAACGATCATCGTTTTCAACCACGATCTGCCCTTCCCAGAACAATTTGATCTGCGTATCCAGGCCATCGTAAACGGCCGTTTGCACGCTCACCAGCTGCCCCGCTTTGAGATAGCCGGTGAAAGCATCGACATCATCACCGATCAATGTCAGGTCTGGCTCGGTTTGCCAGCCTAGCTGCGTAGCCGCATGTGGTTCGTTGTTCGGCTCAAAACGGTCTGGGGGGAGGGTTCCCACATTTGTCGGATTAGGTACAACTGTAGGTTGCTCAGGCGTTGACGACCCAGAAGGCGTTAGCGTAATCACAATCGGCGTAGGATTCTGTCCAACCGCCTGAGCCTGCGTGTTTCTAGCCAAAATAGAAGCAGTTAACAGGACAATAAAACTAATGGAAGTGGTGAAAAACCACTGCTTTCGGATCATATTCTTCTCCTATTCCTCCGGGGATTGCGCGATGCCAACATCTGTTGATCCGGCAGATGTTGTCTGAGGCACAATCATAGCGGCCGGCAAAGCTGTCAAATCGCTCATAAAACTATGCACCTGGCCTGCCTGATAGCCACGCCCCATCAGCTCCGCCTGCACGGCATCGCGCAGACCGTCCTGGATCATCTCTGCCAGGCGCGCCAGTTCGTCCGGAGACAATTGCATGGCTCTGGCGCCAGCCAAGATGCCACGTACATTCCCTGTCTGTCCACCAAAGCCAACCGGCATCTGTAACGCTTCGATGACGGCCTGCTCGTTGGCCGCACCGACAGCCGCTTCCTGTCCAATAGCCGTGATTAACTCGGTGCGCGTCAGCCTTCGTTGCGGCAGCAATACCATGTCGGCCACCGCTGCCAGTTGTTCATCTGACAGAGGGGTATCACCTGCGTCCCGAATGGCGGCAGCAACCTCGCCACTTTGAAAGGCGGCCAACTGCTCCGCATCACTCAGACCTTGCTGCCGGTATTGGACGACTAAATCGGCTGTGGCTGTTGTGGCTTCTTGAACAGCCGCAGCTGAATGCTGGGCAACGGCCGTTTGCAGCAGATCAGCATTTCGCTCCCCGGTGTAATGCACCAATGTTTTGTAAGCTGCCTGCCCGGCCAATGAGTGTGGATCAGCCAGGCGATCCAGGGTGTCATGAATAACCTGGCGGCGGGAATCCTGAAATGGTTCTAAACGAATGCTGCCGAAGGGTTCGGTAGCAGGCAGTTCGTATTTATCTTCCCGCCCATCTCGATCTAAATCTGGTGCTGCGCTGACAATATTGACATCCTGCACAGCCTCCTCTTCCTCTGGTTCAACCTCTTCACGCAGCCAATCTGGAACGGGTTCGTTGGCTGTTTCCTCAGTGAGGCGATTACTTATGTGGGGACCCGTTTCTGGATTCATCAATGTCTGTGTCAAGGTATGGAGTGCCTGCTCCAGGCTGGCAAAACGATGAAGCAAATCCCGATCTGCGACCTGTCCCCGTCCATCTTCGGCAACAACGCCTTGTTGCTGGTTTCTTGCCTGGGCGATCAGGTCACTGGCCTGACCTCTACTCAGATCATCCGGTGCAGTTATCCCTAACTGATGCAAGTAGGCCAACTGACGGGGCGTGGCTGGTTCATCACGCCAGAGGCTGTTAATGTCGTCATCTGATGGGGTGTTATTGGTCTGATTCAATGGAGAACGGCCGTTTCCTTGCCGACCATTCCCATTGGCAGCGTCCGGTAAATCAACCGGTTCACCATCGCCATCAAAAGCGGCATCTCGGGCACCGCCATCAACTCTTCGCCCACCTATTTCATCATAAGCGGCCCGCAAAGAAGGTGAAAAACGCATGGCCAGCCAGGGACTGGAACCAAAACCAGACATCGAAGAGCCGGCACGCATGTAATCCAGCAAGTCGGGATCGTGGGGCTGCACGTCTCCGTCGCGAAAATTCCGGGCCAAGGTACGCACTTCGTGTGAGCCTTCAATGATGCTGCGTACCGTATCTGAACGGCCTAAGGTATATCCGGCAATCGTTTTGAGTTGGCGTACCCGCCCATCTGTTTTTTCTGGGTCTGTGCCCAGATAAGCCCCTTTCTGATTTCCATCTGCTCGTAAAGCAGCTGCAGAAGCCAGTACCGCACTGCCGGCAGCAACGGTCGCGCCACCTGTTAAGGCAGCACCGGCCAGCGCCACCGTTCCCGTCACGGCCTGCTTACCCATATTGGCCAGTTCCAACCCGCCGGAGCCGCCAGTCAGAATGGCGCCACCAAAGAGATCGAAGGCAGCTGACCCCAATTTGAGCGCACTCTTGATACGCCACAAAATGACAATCAAGGTAATGATACTGGCGCCAATGTAAAGACCAACCCCTTGCTGAGCAGCTGCTACCAGCAGACCAATCATGATAGCCACGATGATGACACTCATAAAGGTCTCGATGAGCAGGTTGATAAACTGCTTCAAATACGCTCCCAGAAACGCCTGGGTATAAACGAAAAAGGCAAACAACATGGCAATGGGCACGCCGGCATAGAGAAACATAGCCACGCCAGTAAGTGCCAGACGCAAGAAATGCTCTGCAATGGCTGTGGGAATAGCGACCAAAGCAAAGAACAGTCGTTCAATTCCATCGCTAGCCAATGCTTTGGCCAGTTCCTGGTCTGCTTCGTCACTCAGGTCAATACCGGAGGGGTCGCCAAAGGGAAAGTAAGCTGCTTCAAAATCGACAGGAAATTCGCTGCTGTCCAGTTCGTCCATATTGGCTACGGCCATAAAGGCTGCCACCAGGTCGAAGCTACCGATAACGCCGTCACTGTTCACATCGGGTATAGCCCCTGGCAAACCGGGATCGGTGCCGTTCATACTGGTGCTGAAGATGTCGCCCGTAGCCCCGTCAATCAGGGCGGCGTCAATTCCGGCATTGAGCGATTGCCGCAGATCTTCCATCATGTCCACCACAACGATGGGTGATGAAAAGAAAAAGAAAGCAATCAAACCATAGGTGAAAAGCTTGCTGGGATCCACCCAACGGGCGGTGGGCAGGACATTGTTCAGGGCATACCAGAAGCCAAGAGCCGTCAAGGCCAGTATGAAGAAACCACCCAAAGGTGCGGACAAAGCATTCACCAATAACTCGACGAAATAGTCAATGTTGTCTGTAATCCAGGTATTGACGCTTTCGGCAATAATCGCAATCGACAGCGTTGCTCGACTGATAGCCCACAGAATTTGAGCCAACGTGTATTGCAGAAAGTAAATGGCTTCGGCAAAGTAACGTCCGGGATCAAGCATGATTTGTCTCCTCGTCATTTGGGCGGGAGTTTTTTAGCTCCTCATTCTTTTGGTTGGCTGTTTGCTTTTTACGAGACCAGAGATGTAGGCCTCCGCCAATGACAAGGCCGCCACCGATAAAAAGGATGAGTCGCCAGGAACTGCCAGATGTTGTGCGGGCAGTTGTATCAGGTACGCTGGTTGGCTCAGGCGTTGCCGTCTCTTCCACTAACTCGTCATCTACACCAATAGGGACAGGGGTTGACGCTACACCGCCATGCAACATCTCACCAGTTGGAATAATGGGGGATGGTATGGCTGCTTCCGGTGCAGCATCAAAGTAAACACGGCCGTCACTGTGGAAGGTAAAATGGTAAGTGATGCTCTCCTCGCCAACAGTTACGCCTAAACCGCGCAACCCACCTTCAGCCACGGCCAGAGATGAAATGTTGTCTAACGGCCGTTCAAATAACACCTGATACAGTCCCCGCCTAACGTACCAGACACACTCGCCATTCGTATTGGTTGTGCAATTGGGGGTGATCGGTTTTTCTTCCGGCAGACGTTGCAAGATGATGGTCTCACCAACAACGGCCGTGCCGTCACTGTACCGTAACCGGATTTGTAGTTGGCTGTCACGACTTGTTTGTGCTTGAGCCTCGCCAAACCAGAAAAACATACAACTTATCAAGATTAACACTGCCCATTTAAACCAGCGCAAATGCATCATGTTTCCTCCTTAATACAGTTCCCGTTCTTTACCGTGCTGTCGCCCGTTGTACGATTTTGTGACGCGCCGCACATAGGGACTGCGGCGGGGATAGAAAAGGATGATCAAGATGACGAGTACACAGAGAATGAAAACAGCAATCAACATAGCATCCCCTCCCCTGCCCATGATTGATGCCAGGCAATAAGCTCCGCCAGATTGCCGCCTGTTTCATCGCTAAACGAGTACCAACCACGGCCGTCGGATGTGATCAACAATCCACCATGACCCAGGAAACGGATGTCACCGTTACGCTCCACCTGCTCGATAGTGCCGATCTGTTTCCGGGCATAGTCCAGGCAAGTCTGAATATCACTCAATTTGCCGCTGAGTTTTACGGGGGACACAGCGCAGCTTCGCTCCGGTTTTGTCGGCCGCTCATCAAAGGATTTACTAAGGGCAATGAATGCCTGATATTGTTCTGTACTGAGGGTAGGGATATCCTCATATCTGAGGCCACGGCTAAACTGGTAGCACTGCCCATTGGGATGACGACACCCGGCTGAAACAACTTGACGGCCACTACCCAATGTTTCAATGAATTTGACCAGTCGCTTACGGCCGTTATCTGCCCCAGAAATCGGCTCATACCGGCCAGCCAATGTGCGGCCTGGGTATGCTTCATCCGTAAAAAAGTAAACATGACACCCTCGACCACTGGATACAATAACCAGCGGTAAGCACAGCCTGAGTGATGATTCACTGTTCATCTGGGCACACCAGGCTGGAAAAACGCGCCGGGCGTCTTCATCAAAGTCAAAAACAATGAGAGCACGCCCATTTCGCTGCAAACCACAACGAATGCCGATGTTATTATGGGGCGGCCAGGTACAGACATCTGCTGCTGTGTAGACGGCCGTTTGCCAACCTTTGAGTAACGTCCGTTTCAAGTCATCACCACTGCTTCCTAAAAGGACGGGATGCAGCCCCAATTCAATAAGTCGTAATGCTTTCTTGTTCGTCATCTCGGTTTCACCTATGGATTTGGTCCTGGGCCAGCCCACAATGCCGGGTCTACCAGGTTGCCATTTTGATAGACGATCCAATGCAAGTGGCTGCCCGTGCTGCACCCCGTTGAGCCCATTTCGGCCACATTCTGATTGGTCGATACATTGCCAGAGGTCACTAGAAAACCACTCAGGTGACCGAAGTAATGGAGCGTGCCGCCACCGCTGACACGCTGGTAGTTGCCTAAGCCTTCATGGGGTGGCTGTGAGCCGGGAATATCCGAACAGTCCGGACCGGTGCTATTTGGCCCAGCGTAGAGCATCGTGCCATCCATCGGCGACCAGATAAGCGTGCCCTGAGCGTTGGCAATATCGACACCGTTGTGGAACCACGGCCGTTCTATAGGACAGCCAAACCCTGATCCATCAATACCGGTGTATAGTTCGTGGCAGCCATAGCCTCTTGTGACAAAACCAGTCGTTGGCCAAAGTCCATCTCCATCACCTGGTTCGCCACCGCCGCCGGATTGGGTGCCGCCGTCATCAAGGACAACTGGCGTGGGTGGTGGCGGCTGGAAGGCATCATTGAAGGGACCCAGGGGATCATCCTCCAGGTAGAACCAGACAGGTAGACCACCCTCGACGGGTCGGTTCCAGTCAGTGATAAGACCCAATTCGCGCACATCGCCATTAGGGATGACAAAACCGAGAACAAAATCCCGTTCGCCATCCGGGGGGATGGGATCTAGCTGCTGAGTCTCGTAAGCGGGAAGGCTGTGGGCAATGAGCGGTTCATTTTGCGGTACCCAGCGCCCAGATAACAATGCCTCGCCCTGTTGGATCCGGCGAATGAAAAATACGTCAGAAACAGGGACGACGGCTTCTTCACTGGTGTAGTTCTTCACGTTGATGGTAATGAAGTGGTAAGTGGCTTCTTCGTTGTTGGGGCTGGCCTGCGTTTCGTGATTGGTAATGCGAAAAACCAGTCCATTGGGGCCACCGACATAGACATCACTGTTCATGTAGAAAGTGCCAACCCGATAGTAGGGTGTCTCTAATGGTTCCGGTGTGGTGTAGCCAATCATGGGTAAACCAGGGGTAGTCGTTGGCGGTGTGCCACCGCTTGGCGTTTCCGTAATAAAGATCGGCGTTGTCGTAACCCAATAAGGTGTGGGTGTACTTAAAAACATGGGCGTTACGGTCGTCCATTCAGGCGTTGTGGTAATGATGTTGGGCACAGGCGTATCCGCATAAACCGGCGTGGAGGTGCCTAAATAAACGGTAACTGTCGGGATAGGTGTGCCGGTTTCTGCCACCCAATAGCTAGAGCCAGTTAAAACAGCCGGATTCTCGATAAAGCCAATCACACCGCAGCCCAACCCAGATAGAACCAGCAAACTAATAGAGATGATGAACGGCCGTTGCTTCACGGGATCACCTCATCAAAGCGCAAAAGCGGGAGATAGGTTTGCAGGCGCACATAGAGATAATGGGTAGACCAGACATGCGCCAGTACTGGATCGTCGGAACTACTGGCAGCGACGGCTGTATTGGTGATGGTTTCCGGCACCTGACCATTGACAACAGCCTCGTAGCTGAAGGTATGCTGGTAATCATGTGCCGCGCCAAACAGCACTGGCCGCAGATGGAGCGTGGTTCCGGCCGTCGGCGGGTAGCCTTGCGACGGCTGTGAATCACCGCAGCAGGGAGCATAGGCATAGGTCGCACCGCGCATGCCTAATTTGTCCTCAATGCCAATGGTATAGCCCTGGGCGACAATTTGCGCTGGGTCAGAGATGTTGTCGTAGATGAAAAAAGCATGGCCGGCCATACTGCCATCACCGTTCAACAAAATGGCAATAGCGTGGCGAGCAGTCAGATCGGGGTCAATGGCATGGGGTGCATCGTGCCATTGAGCGTAGAACACATCGTGTCCCTGCACCAGACCACTAATAATGGCGGAGTGCCAGCGGCCGCTGTTGGTTAGATCGACATCGCGCCATAACCCAGCCAACACAAACCCTGGTGCAGTTGCATCCGGCAACCATTGGTTGTGGCCATGCGGGTTGGGTATGGTCGTGTCCTCGCCTAGGATCAACCCGTTTGAAGAGACGACCAGTTGGTTCAGGACTTCTCCATACAGGTTAGTGGTGTAGCCGTTCACGCCCAGGTTGAAGGTGACGGTCACATTGTTGCAATCCTCACCGTTGGCGATGAAATCATCGCACAGGTTGACCGCGCCAAAATCGGCCAGGTCCAGGTAGGGCAAAGTAAGGCTGGTTTCCTCGATGATGGTATCCAGGTGTCCAGGGGACAATTCACCTTGCCAGGTCAAGGTGCGCGTGTCCGGATCGTAGGTCAGGCCATTGGCCGAACCTGGGACGTAGGCTAATTGCGGCGGCAAGGTATCCGTCAACCGGTAGGTATGGGTAATGCTTTCGTAGTTGGCCAGCGTAATCTCATAATGGGCGGTTGCGCCTGGATGGAGAAAGGTGGGAGCGGTTTTGCGGATAATGGCATAGGGGTTGTTAGGGTCACTTCCCCCACCCCATTCTAATTGTGAATGGTGAATTGTTAATTGCGAATTGTTAATGAGGTCGGTTATTAGTGGCATCGGCTGGTAACCGAAAGTGCGAATATCAATGATGGGGATGTTTTCGGTATAACGCTGGCCTGTTCCAGTCACGACCATACCCGTAGTCACGCCTTCCCCTTCAGCTACATCTAATAGCAGGAAGAAAGTAATGGAAGATGAGACAATCAGCAGAAAGAAAACGAACCGAAAATTGTACTGTCTTTTCATGAGGTCTCTCCGTTCACAATTCACCATTCACAATTCATACTTCGTCAGCGAAGCACGACGTAGGTGGTGTATACGTCCTTATTGGTGACATCAGTTTGCAGGGAATCCCAGGTCAGAATGGCTCGATCTGGATTAAAAGGATCAGAAGTAGCCAATAGGCGATAGCTGGGGCGCACGACATTGCGCGGCAGTAAGGGTGTACCAGGGGTATCGGTGCAATCGGCCGTGCCTAAATCACACTGAGTCTGGTACGGCCGTCCAAAGCGCAGAAAGGTCGTGTCAGGGGGTGGATCGCCAGTCTCGTAAATGTAGAAGAAGTTGGCCGATGGCGGATCGGTGGCTATCGAGATGATGGGCGTGACATCTGGCCGGATAGCACCGGTGGTGCCGCCACTGAGATCATGGTTAGCTGTAACCGCCTCCGGGCCAGTCCAACCAGAACCACCATTGTCTGACCAAGCGGCGTAAACGGTGTAACCGTCACGGCCGCCTGGCAGGGTATTGCCGCTGTCCTGGTACCAGGCTGTCCAGCCTTCAGGCACGGTGATGGAATCTTGCAAAACAAAGGATCCTTCAAAGTCCAGATTGATCCCGCTGCCATTTTGGATCACGGCTGAATCCCAAACGGCCGTACCAGGCACATCGGCGGTATTAAGCGTCCCGCGCAAAAAAATGGTGGCGGTGCTGCCCTGAGCCAAAGCTGCGACGCTCAATTGGGCAAAGTCAGTCGGTGCGGTTGCAGTTGACCAAACGACATCAGGGCTGTCAGCGTTGTCGCCGCCGGTGGGATCAATGCCGATTTGAAGGGCTATATCTGCGTCAACGGCCGTTTCCACTAATCCCCAGGCTTCAAAGGTAATCGTGCCATTGGGATCGGAGACATTGATGGTTCGCCTGAGGCCAGCAGCAAAGGGCGTGTCCTCGCTGCGCCAGCGGACAGCATTCAAACCTTCGTAGATATGATCTGGATTGGCAATTTGGTCGGGATACAACGGGTTAGCTGCTTCGTAGACAGGCTGTGCGTAGGATGGCAATGGTGGCTCTGGAAACGGCCGTCTCAAAACCCAGGAGGCATAGACCCAAGCTTCTTCTTCGCTAACGGCTAGAAAATCCAAACCCACGGAACCAGTTAGCTCTTCACCGGCAGGGATGGGAAAGGCTGTCATCTGCTCCCACACATTGAACCAGGAGAGGTAACGGAAGAGGCGGATCTCACCGTTGTAGGGAGCGGCCATAATGATGCCAAACCAGTAGGTGCCAGTAGGAATGCCCCATAAAATCAACTCTTTTTCGTTGTAGAAGGGCATGACAGCCGGATTGGTGCCATAAGCAACGAATTGGGTCAGCCAGGTTTCATTGGAGAGATGTTTGGCTTTGAAAATGCTGCCATCCTGCTCGTACAGGACGTGAGCCCAGTTGAGTTCATCGACGACAACTTGTGGGGAACGGCCGTTTGTCACGGGGCGCACCGCATCTTCTACGATGAGGGGAGCAACATCGGACGGGTGTGTCCCTTGATCGGCGGCGCGGTAAAAGATTTGGCCGTCTTGTTCATAAGCCATATGCAGCCGATTGGCACGACTAAAAGCCAGGGAAACGCTGCCGCCACTATCTACCTGTCGCACCTGGAAATGATTGCCGCCACGTGACAGGGCGACGTAAATATCACCATCATTGATCCAGGCTACGGCCAGCATGTCGTCACCGACGGCCGTGGCTGCTAAATCCTGGTTGGCGACATCCAAAGAGAGGTTGACCACTTCAGTCGTGACGAATTGTTCGGGAAATTCCTCGGCCGGTGTTTCCTCTGGTATAGGTGTGGGGCAATAATCCGCACCATCTCCGCCGTCAGGCGGTGACGGCGGGCTGAATAAGTCAGGGTCTGTTTGCCGGGTAGCGGTGGGAACAATGGTAATGCTATCGTCGCTGCAATCTGGTGGAGCTGGTTCACCAGTGCTGGTGCAGGCCGCAAACAAGGTCGTGATTATCAAGATAAATAAGGGGATAACAATGCGTTGGATACGCTTCATGCATTCTCTCTTATCTGTTGGTCTCATCTTCCAGGCAAGCAACGGCAAACAGGCAGCAAGCAACCACCCGCAAAGGGCATCGGCAACAACAGATTGAATTGGGTTATAGGGTCTGGGGATTAAGAGTTTATGGACGCAATTGAATTTGTAAAGGCAATAATTGTTTGTGTACTCGCTTGACCTTACGGTATCATATGCTTATCTTTCTAATCTTAGCGTCCGGTATGCCCAGATGTTTTGTTGAATGTTTGGCTACTATTCACAGCCAAACGTTGATATGTGCAACAAGCTATATTCTTACGCAACTTTTGCGTTTGCTCCAGAGTATATTTATACCGCTAATCGGTATAAATATACTGTTTTAGTGTTTAGAGTAGCTATCATTTTAGGTGAACTATACCAGTAAGAATCAAACCCGTTCAAGACTTAGGTCCATGCATACTTACACTCCAAAGCATCAAAGGAATTTGTGCCTTGATGGAAAAGGAGTTTGATGATGTTGTCTCATTTACAGCTGAAGATGATATTTGGATAGTTTACAATGAGCCAAGTACTGAATTTTATCGACAATAGAAAAGCGAGATAAGCTTGACACCTTTATTGCAGAAGCCCCCCCACCACCATTTGAATCTGGCATAAAAATAGAAGCCGCCTCGATTGAAAGGCTTGTGATTGGATCAGAGCAGAGTCTTATTAGTCTACTTACAACCACAATAACAGATCTGGGAACAAAGACAAACACCCCAAACCATCAAAAAAGTGTCAAGCTCGTATTCAGTACAAAAGAAGCGAAGGTAATATTTGACATATCACCAGATGATAGAGATTGACTTGATCACTTTATGCTAGATCTAAAAAAACATATCCTTAAACCTTTGTTCTTGCAAAGATTTGGAAGTATGCCGATACCTATTGTTTTTATTGATGGAGCAGCCGTTATCCCTGTACAACAGCCATATTGCCGTATTATTTTGAAGCCAAAGCAACCGAATCAGAGATTAATAGGTATCGGAGACAATATTGCAGCTAACGTCATTTATGACATTATGAAATATGTAATTGGTGCGCTCGCTGGTATTCTCACTCTTTGGCTGTTAAATCGATTTGGTATTGACATTCTTAGCATATTTGGTGGTGGCCCATAAAACAAAAAATCTATTTAACACTTACATGTCGTGAACTTAGTCTAATTTGAATTTAGCCACACTATATCGCTACTAAATAATTGTCACCAATCCAAGGCGCACACACTCAACCATCGCACCATTTGCGTTAGGTGTATCAAGTGCTCGGGAAATAGCACTTAGGTTGTTGCGTAGCGTAGATTCGGCAATACCCAACAAACCGGCTACTTGAGTTAAGGTTAGCTGCGGATTGTCCGCTATAGTTTGCATGATTTCAAT
>PDWI01001114.1_pt1 | contig 43831 bp, 28 predicted proteins | sample 1430891 | NCBI WGS metagenome assembly PDWI01 (sample SAMN01162508, study PRJNA174530) | Oral metagenome, whole genome shotgun sequencing project. | biome: Marine environment; feature: Marine mammal; material: Swab sample of the gingival sulcus; isolation source: swab sample of gingival sulcus... | reverse complement strand
CCGAACTCGTCAAGTCGATAGAGGTCGTCGTACAAGTTAATTTGTCCGCCGATTGAGACAAGGTCAGAGTCGGGACATCGTTGTCTTGCTCGATCGTCAGGCCCGCCGTGCTCTCACAACCCGTACTCGGTTCCGTGACCGTTAAAGCGTAACTGCCGGGGGTCGTAACAGTCAGGGTTTCTCCGGTCGCACCGGTATTCCAACTGTAAGTGTAGGTGCCCGAAGGTATTACCGAACTCGTCAAGTCGATAGAGGTCGTCGTACAAGTTAATTTGTCCGCCGATTGAGACTCGGTTCCGTGACCGTTAAAGCGTAACTGCCGGGGGTCGTAACAGTCAGAGTTTCACCGGTCGCACCGGTATTCCAATTGTAAGTGTAGGTGCCCGAAGGGCTTACCGCACTCGTCAAATCGATAGCGGTCGTCGTACAGGTTAATTTGTCCGCAGATTGGGACAAAACTAGCGTCGGTTTATCGTTGTCTTGGTCGATCGTCACGCTTGCCGTGCTCTCACAGCCTTGAGAATTGGTAATCAACACACTATAATCAGCAGGTTCTGTCACATTTAAAGTTGGAGCACCCGTTCCTACAGAGGTTCCGTCTTTTGTCCAAGTATAAGTAGCTCCGCTCAAATCTCCGGAACTCTCATCTGTTTTCAATGTAATACCCGTTGTTTTACATGTTAACAAATCAGTATCTGCAGTAATCTTCGCATTCGGGTTCTCATTCACTGCCAAATCATGATCTACGCTACAAGTCAAAGACGGGCTTACATCCGTATATTCTTTCGAATAAGTAATCGTCGTTGAACCCGGCTTCAAACCTTCAGCGGTGCCGGTCGATGTAATTGAGGCTATGCTCGCTGATGAACTTGTGTAAATTCCTCCATCCGGGACTGCCGCAAATGTAAATTGATCGCCCTGACAAAGTTTGTCGGTCGTACTCGTCCAAGTCGGAGTTTTTCTCACTTTTACAGGAATCAACAGCGTGTCTTTACAACCTTTTCCATTCGTTGCAATCAAAGCATAATCTGTATCCTCTGTCGGATTTACGGTTGTGCCGGACAAGGGCGAACCGGAAACCGGAAGGGACGATTGATAAAATTCTTTGGTCAAAGATCCGGTGTTGTTTGCATCTTGTAAGGTGATTGTCTCTAAATCAATCTCCTCTCCGGAACAAATTGCCGGGAGTTGAGGCAAACTCAAATCCGGAGCATTTATTTTCAATACCTTATATGTATAGGTAGTGTCGCATACGTTTTCAACAGAAGTAACACGCAATCGATATTCGTAACCATTCATTGCTTTGGAAACTTTTCCCAAAGATAATTTCACGGTTTTACGCCCGCTGTCATGAACTTCAGAAGTTGCTAACTGCCACGATTCAGACGCATTTTTTCTTTTTTGCCACTGATAAGTAAAAGGCGCATCATTCGTAGCCGAAGTATAATCGGGCAGTGGTCTTCCTCCGGCATCCGGTGTCCATTTGGTGGCGAGTAAAGATTTGACTTCTACCTCCAAAGTAATGTTATCGCCGGGACAAGCCTCTATCTGCAAGGTGTCCCAAGCATTTTCCACGGTAAATTTAACCGGTTTTTTTGAACTTCCGAGACCTTGTCCTGTCGGAGATACAACGGTGGGAATCCCATCGTCATCGACACAAGCAGGTGAATTACAGAGCGTTTGATCTCCGTGCCAATAATCCGGAGAAGGATTGGAAGAGAATTCCGTACCGTCCGGGTTGAGTTGGATGCAATCATCGACTACAAAGCTCGAATCCCCTTCTACGGCATCGGGACATCCGTCATTGTCGCTGTCTAAATCAAGTATATCGGGAATGCCGTCTCCGTCTGTATCCGGGCTGGGGACATGCTGGCAAACTTCCTTTTTCACAGTAAAACTTTCATAGGAAGCTTTGTATGCAACAGGAGTGTACTTTGATGTTGACAAACCGAAAAGTTTCAAATACCTGGCAGTATCTTGCAAGGTATAGCTTCTCTCTTGCCATGTAGAAGAAGTAGCTGCCGGCACCGAGCCTCCCGGGGTATAATTCACACCGTCAAGTGATTCCCGTACACTTACTCCCAATCCATAATATCCATGCAGTTTGAAAGTAACCTTTGTTCCTTTCGGAATTTTCCTGCCCATATCAAAAAGAACAGACTTGGAAGAATAAATATTATAATAGGCACCTACTTTTGAGCTTGGCAATTTCGTTACATCAGATTTTGAAACCTCAAATTGGGCTCCGGGCACATTTTCAATTTCATCATGGCAAACGATGCCTGCTTCTCCTTCATCGGCATCAAGGATTCCGTCATTGTCGTCATCGAGGTCTTTGATGTCCACGATGCCGTCTCCGTCATGGTCAAAACAAATGACAATTTTCGCGGGGCTACTGGTGGCAGGCATGTGTTCGTGATCGAAGAAATTTTTATCCGTTACGGTATATTCAATTTCTGCGGTACTTCCTTGATAGTCCGGATTCGGGGTGAATTTAAAGGTTCTTCCGACCACCTCCCAGGTGCCTGCCGGAGTGGTAAAGGTCTTTTCCCAAGTATTAGGTGTGGACGGATCCAAATCAATAGAACCCAAATGTAATCCCTCAGACAATTCATGATCAGGGTCGCTGTCATTTTTCATGATAATGCAAGTGTCCGGTTGGGTATTCACGTAGGTCTCCGTCCGGCTACTGAGGTAAAAGGTATCATTGACCGCAATAGGTACAACATTGATCGCATCAGCAGTAACGGAAATATTTACGCATTCCAAATCAGTATCCTCTGTTCCGGCATTTTTCCCGGGCAGAATAAATAGCGTATCGGTGACTGTTTTCGCTTTAAACCTTAAATGAGAGACACCCCATTTTTCTTTGGAGACATTTGTTACTTCTTTTCTGGGGCCCTTAGTTCCTATTTTAAATACAAACTTATCAATATACTTATGAGCATAATAGTTACTATTATACGTTCCGGTTAAGCTGCTCATCGAATAGAGAAGAATTTCATATTCTCGTCCCGGCACCAAATTTGATATCACGGTATTCACATCCTCTTCTTTCGAGGAAGAGCCATCCCCAACATCTCTGATGGTAATCCATTTTTCATGATTATTAGGAGGAAGCGGCAAAGGAGCCTTTTCCCATTTCGCACCTGCCCCCATAGTAAACCCTGCCCCGGCAGCAATATTTCGATTAGACATATCCGGAGTACCTACGGTATTGTGCCATCCCTCCGGGACACATTTCGAACAAGGGGCCGTTGCAGCACTGCCATCGGTGTACTCCGCGTCTCCATTGGTCGGGCTGAGTTTTACAGTGGTGGAAGATTGGGCAACCACTTGATTGGTTTGCAAGAACAGCAGTGCCGAAAGGCACAAGGCGATCATGGCTGTTCTTTTTTTGAAAGAATAACTTATTGCTTTCATATCTCATTTTTTTGTTAGTAATTTCGAGTTTATTTATAAATAAACTCAATCTACATAAAGCAACTTTTGTGCCAAACTAACCTCCCTTTGCTTTTCTTTTCAAAAAATCCAAAAAAAATAAACCTCCATTGGTCGAAATTGATCACCGATTGGATGCATTGGAAAGTACAATTTTATTTCCTAAGAAGTTGGAATTAGCCAATAAAAACCTGAAAAATGCAAAACTGCCCAAAATAAAGTAAATTTGCAAAGGCGTTTCTGTAAAGAGGAAGAAATATCAGGCTGTTTTAAATGTGTCTTTCTCAAGATTAATTAAATACTCCAATAGTGTCCAGTTTAAAAATCGGAGTTTGTTCTTCGTTGCTTTTGTTTTGTGTTCTGTCCACGACATAAAAGCGAAATCGTACCGAGTCATAGGGCAGTTTTCCATTGTTGGTATAGGCAAAATCGATGTCGGCTTCTACGGTACAAATGAGGTTTTTATTTTGCCCTTGGGGTTCCAGGTAGGGAATCTTAAAGTTGCGTTGTTTTTCTGCGGGCAATTTTATTTCTTCCCCATTTTCTATTTTATAAAGCGTTGTAAATAAATTATTTGCATACAAGCTGTCGGGATGAAATTTGCCGATTGTATCACTTAGTTTCAATCCGATATTGCCGTCCCCGTCTGTTAGCTTGAAGGTTAATTTTAACAACTTTATTTTGTTGCCCAACGCATCTTCTCCATCGGAAAGTCTTAGCTTTTGGAAGGAGATCGCAGGGATTTCATCGTATTTTTGAGGGGAGTTACAAGCGAATGCAAAAAAAACAAGGCTGACAAACAGGCAAAGTTCCATACAAGTGTGTTTGATTGCCGAATGTGTATCATTCTTATTCATCGTTAGCAAGGATTAACTTTTATTTCGGAAAAATATTTTTACGGGCACTCCCGTAAATTCGTAGTGGGTACGCAATTTATTTTCCAAAAACCTGCGGTAAGGGTCTTTGATATATTTGGGAAAGTTACAGAAAAAGGCAAAAGTCGGAGCATGGGTTTGCAATTGTGTAAGGTATTTGATTCGAATATATCTTCCTTTGTGTGCAGGAGGAGGATTCTTCCGGATTTCTTCCAGCATGCGCTTATTGAGTTCCGGAGTGGGAATTTTTCGCAGTCTGTTTTTATACACCTGCATCGCAGCGTCCAATGTTTTGAATATACGTTGCTTGGTAAGTGCCGAAATAAACAAAACCGGGATATCCGTAAAAGGGGCTGTTTTTCTTTTTATCTCAGCTTCATATTCCTTCTGCGAGTGCGTATTTTTTTCGTATAAATCCCATTTATTGACCAAGATAACAACTCCTTTGCTGTTTCTTTTTATGAGCGAGAGGATATTCAAATCCTGCGCTTCCATGCCTCGTAGTGCATCAATCATCAACAAACAAACATCGGATTCCTCAATCGCACGTATTGCACGCATTACAGAGTAAAATTCTACATTTTCGGCAACCTTTCCTTTTTTTCTGATTCCCGCCGTATCGACAAGGTAAAAATCGTGATCGAATTTGTTGTATCGAGAGTTGAGGGTATCTCTCGTAGTGCCGGATATATCGGTAACAATATTTCGCTCCTCTCCCATCAAGGCGTTGATTAAAGAAGATTTTCCGGCATTCGGGCGACCGACTACGGCAAAGCGAGGTAAATCCAAAAGATCTTCATTTTCCTTATCGGGAAAGTCTGCAACGACTTTATCCAATAAATCCCCCGTTCCGGAACCATTGATCGAAGAAACCAAAAAAAGGTTCTTTATTCCCAATTTATAGAATTCCTGAGCATCGTACTGCAAGGCCGTATTGTCCACCTTGTTCACCACCAAAAATACCGGTTTGTCAATTTTTCGGATCATTTTTGCAACTTCTTCATCCCAATCCGTAATCCCCGAAAGGACATCAACAACGAACAAAAGTACATCTGCCTCATCAATTGCCAGAAGGACTTGCTTTCTAATTTCCTCCTCAAAAATATCCTCCGAACCATCCACATAACCGCCGGTATCTATCACGGAAAATTCGACTCCGTTCCAAAAACACCTTCCGTAATGCCGATCTCTGGTCACCCCGCTTTCCTCGTGTATGATTGCTTTTCGTTCCTTTATCAATCGGTTAAAAAGAGTTGATTTCCCAACATTCGGACGCCCCACTATTGCTGCTACATTTCCCATAAATTCAAATCTCTATTGAAGCGCAAAGGTACACTAATTATCCTATTTTATCGTTTTTTATAAAAAATCTCTTTAAAAATATCCAAGACCCAAAATGTTAAAAAAACTTAATTCAAGAAAAGAATTAAAAACAATTTGATTTTTTATTAAATAATATATACTTTTGCGTCCTATTGAAAATTGGGTACATTACCTTCCTCCGGCAGGTAATTCCTAGGTTTCTTTAAATCAAAGCTATATAAAATGTCATGAAAAAAAGCAGATACAGTTACAACCCAAAAACCCTGAGTTACGAAAAAACAAATAAAGCAGTCGGAAAAAAAATATTGAAATCATTTTTACCCAAGGTATTATTATCCTTTGTGTTGGCTGTTTTTATTTTTCGTTTTTCGGGAATTTTTAAACTTACCGAAAAATATGCCTCGCGTTCGGAAACTTTGAATACTATGAGGCAAAAATATAAGCTCTTGAACAAAGCTTTGGATCAGGATTTTGAAATTCTGAAAATATTGCAACACAGAGACGACAATATCTACCGTATGATTTACCAATCCAAACCGGTTTCTTACGCAAAAAGAAAAGCCGGTTACGGGGGTGTTGACAAATACAAAGTTTTCAGAAACTATGAGCACTCCGATTTGCTCATCAATGCTTGCAGCAAAACAGACTTGCTTTCAAACGTGATGGTTGTTCAATCCGAGTCTTATAACGAAATTTTTGATCTCGTAAAATACAACGAGAAAAAAGTGGCTTGCATTCCTGCCATACAACCTGTAGCCATGAAAGATTTAACCCGTTTCGGATCTCCCTTCGGGTATCGCATGCATCCCATCCTGAAAACGGGAAAAATGCACACAGGCGTTGACTTGACGGCCCCCACAGGCACAAAAATCTACGCCGCAGGAGACGGCACCGTAATTTCCGCCGAATACAATGACGGAGGATACGGCAACCTGGTAAAAATTGATCACGGATTCGGTTATGTAACTTACTATGCTCACATGAGTAAGATTTTAACCAAACGAGGAAGCCAAGTAAAACGAGGTGACATCATTGGAGAGGTCGGCAATACGGGACGCAGTACCGGACCTCATCTCCATTATGAAGTACGCATAAACGGAGAACCCAAAAATCCCGTAAACTTCTACTACAAAGATTTGACCGATGAAGAATACGAACGTATGTTAGAAGAATCCTCCAAGGCACAAACACACAGTTTTGAATAACCAAAATTTGTTCTATTTCAATACAGACAACAAAATATTGCGCATCACATTATGGGGCTATTTAATTTTTTGAACAAAGAGATTGCCATGGATTTGGGCACGGCAAACACGATCATTATTGAAGACAGTAAGATTGTTGTTGATGAGCCGTCCATCGTTGCAATCGACATCAATGACAAACTCGTAGCATTGGGGCACAAAGCCCGACAAATGCACGGACGAACACACGAAGGGATTCGCACCATACGCCCGCTTCGAGACGGAGTAATCGCCGACTTTATGGCAGCCGAATTGATGATGCGAGAAATGATCAAAATGGGAACTTCAAAATCTCGATTTTTCTCACCTTCATTAAAAATGGTCATTTGTATTCCATCCGGAAGTACAGAGGTTGAAATTAGAGCTGTACGCGACTCTGCCGAACATGCCGGAGCGCGAGAGGTATATATGATTTTTGAACCAATGGCTGCTGCCCTCGGTATGGGTATTGATGTAGAGGCTCCTGCCGGAAACATGGTCGTTGATATAGGCGGCGGTACTACCGAAATTGCTGTCATCTCCCTCGGCGGCATTGTCAGCAATCAATCCATCCGCATCGCCGGCGATGATTTTACGCAAGATATTATGGAATATATGCGTCATCAACACAATATCAAAATCGGGGAACGAACTGCCGAACAAATAAAATTACAGGTAGGTGCCGCGACTGCCGAACTTGATGAAGTTCCGGAGAAGTTTACCGTCAGAGGTCCTCACCAAATGACTGCGCTTCCAATCCAAATCCCGGTTGCTCATGATGAAATCGCTCACGCTTTAGATAAATCAATAGCCAAGATAGAATCGGCAATTCTCAATGTGTTGGAAAAAACCCCGCCGGAGCTCTATGCCGACATACACGAAAAGGGAATTTTCCTTGCCGGAGGCGGTGCCTTGTTACGCGGACTGGATAAAAGATTGACGGAAAAGACAAATATCCGTTTCCATGTATCGGAAGATCCCTTATTGGCAGTAGCACGGGGTACCGGAATTGCCCTAAAAAACGTAGATAAATTTAAGTTTTTAAAGCGATAAGTGAAACTTTCGGCAAATGCAAGATTTTTTTCGTTTTCTGGAACGATTTCACAAATTGATATTCTTTTTGTTTCTTGAAACTATTGCTTTATTTTGGGTAATAAGAAGTAATGGCGAAAAAAATGCCGCTGTACTCTCTTCTGCCAATGCGGTAAGCGGATATTTGCATGAAAGCACGAATAGTGTTACCGAATACTTTCATTTAAAATCTCTCAACGAACAATTAGTTGCCGAAAATCTTCGCTTGCGGAAAGCCCTTGCTGCCTATAAGGCAAATTCTCAATATACCTCAAAAGTTGCAGAAAATTGGGGCTGTTTTTACAAATCGGCTCATGTGATAAAAAACAGCGTCTATGATTTTTATAATATTCTGACCATTGACAAGGGAAGAAAAGACGGAATTGCAAAAGATATGGCAGTACTCTCCGATGAAGGGATTGTCGGGATTGTTGCCAATGTCAGTCATTCATACGCAACGGTGGTATCTTTGCTGAATACCAAGATCGGAGTCAGTGCGCAAGTGCAACGTACAGGATATTTTGGAGAAATTCAATGGGACGGTAAGGATTACCGATATGTTACGTTGCACAATATTCCTTCACATTCACTGCTTTATAAAGGTGATAAAATTTCCACAAGCGGGTATTCTTCTATTTTTCCACCTGATATTCCAATTGGAACTGTAGAATCTTTTGAAAAGGAAACAGACAACAGCTTTTATGTAATCCGAGTGAAATTGGCTCAGGATTTTAAAAGATTGCATGTAGTTTATGTGGTGGATACCCAAAACAAAGAAGAGAGAAAAACTCTCGAAGCTGCTACACTAGAACAATTCAATTAAAAAGTCCTTTTTTTTACCGGGGAAAGAACAAAAGTTCCCGGCCCCCGGCCAACTTTTCCATTTTCTTAGAAAGTGGATCTTTACAATGTTTTCTCAATTTCAATACGGCGGTAAGACTCTACGATGTCTCCTACTTTTATATCGTTGAAGTTTTCAATATTCAGACCGCATTCCATTCCGCTGACGACCTCTTTGACATCATCTTTAAAGCGTCTCAAAGAGCCCAATTCTCCTTCATACTTCACGATACCGTCACGAATCAAACGAATTTCATCGTCTCTGGCAATTTTTCCGTCTAAAACAAAACATCCGGCAACTTTACCAACTTTGGAAACTTTGAAGACTTCTCTGATTTCTACAGTTGCAGTAATTTCCTCTTTTATTTCCGGAGAAAGCATGCCTTCCATCGCCGCCTTCATTTCTTCAATAGCTTGATATATAACCGAATACAAACGAATATCAATTTCTTCGGCTTCTGCCATTTTCTTGGCTTTCAATGCCGGGCGAACTTGGAAACCGATAATGATTGCATCGGAAGCGGCTGCCAAACTTACATCTGCTTCTGAAATTTGTCCAACCCCTTTATGTATTATTTTTACTTGGATTTCTTCATTACCCAATTTCACCAAAGAATCGGCAATAGCCTCTACCGAACCAATTACATCTCCTTTTATAATAATGTTAATTTCCTGGAAGTTACCGAGTTGTAAACGTCTTCCAATTTCATCCAAAGTGATATGCTTATTCGTTCTAAAGAGTTGTTCTCTGCGAATCCTTTTATTTTTATTGGCAATTTCCCTGGCAGATTTGTCATTTTCCATGACATAAAAAGATTCTCCGGCTTCGGGCGCACCGTCAAGTCCCAATATTTGTACCGGAATTGAGGGCCCGGCGGCTTTCACTCTGTGGTTCCTTTCGTCAAACATGGCTTTTACCTTTCCGGAATAGGCACCGGCAAGGACGACATCTCCGATTTTCAAGGTGCCGGTCTGAACAAGAATGGTAGATAAGAATCCGCGTCCTTTATCTAACTGCGCTTCGATGACTGTTCCCTTTGCAGGACGGTCAGGATTCGCTTTTAATTCCAAAAGCTCAGCTTCCAGGATGACTCTGTCGAGCAAATCTTCAATGTTGAGTCCTTTTTTTGCAGAAATATCTGCGGATTGATACTTTCCTCCCCATTCTTCGACCTGATATCCTCGTTGTGCCAATTCTGCTTTGATGCGTTCCGGATCAGCACCTGCCTTATCTATCTTATTGATAGCAAATACAATAGGGACATCCGCGGCTTTTGCATGGCTGATTGCCTCTTCGGTTTGTGGCATGATACTGTCATCGGCAGAAATGATAATAATTGCAATGTCTGTTACTTGCGCGCCTCTGGCTCTCATGGCTGTAAAGGCTTCGTGTCCGGGTGTATCAAGGAAGGTTACTTTTTTTCCGTTGTCCAGGGTAACACTGTAAGCTCCGATGTGCTGGGTTATTCCCCCTGCTTCTCCGGATATTACGTTTGTATCTCGAATGAAGTCAAGAAGGGAGGTTTTTCCGTGATCAACGTGCCCCATGACAGTAACAATAGGGGGACGAGGAATCATATCCTCTTCGGAATCTTCGTAGGTGTCCAAATCTTCGCTTTCAGTTGCCGATATAAATTGAATTTCGTATCCGTATTCTTCTGCAATGATACCAATTATTTCGGCATCAAGTCGCGAGTTGATAGTTACCATTTTACCGAGTTCAAAGCAGGTGGCAATGATTTGATTGACACTGACTTCTTCCATCAATTGAGCCAATTCGTTGGCAGAAATGAATTCAGTAACTTTCAAGATTGCTTTTTCCTTTGCTTGTTGTTCAAATTCTTCTTGAATTTGATTTTGCTTTTCTTCTCTTTTTTTTCGGCGATATTTAACGGAAGTTTTTTTCCCTTTGTTCGTAAGTTGAGCTAAGGTTTCACGTACTTGTTTTTGAACATCTTCGTCGCTAACTTCTTGTCTTTGATTCTTTTTATTTTTTTTCTTGGTGTGTCGTTCCGTATCAGTTTTTGTTTTTGCGTCAATCGGCAATTTCCGGATACGTCTTCTGCGTTTTTTTCTTCTTTCTTCCAGCTTTTTATTTTCATCGGAAGATTTATCACGTTCAGTTTTACTTTCTTCTTTAAGTTCTATTTTTCCCACGATTTTGGGAGATGCCAATTTCTCCACCTTTGTCTTGATGAAGTTATCATCTTCTTTACTTTTTTCTTCTTTACTTTCCGGAAGAGAATCTGCTTTACCCTCCTGATTTTCAACGACTTCCACTTCTTTCGCTATTTTCTTGTCTTCCGGTTGCTCCTTAGGTTCTAAAGTCTCGGGGGAAGTTGATTTTTCGGGTTTTGAAGGTTTTGTTTTTTTCTTTGAAGAAGTTTTTGTTTTCGGATTCAGAGCGTCCAAGTCTATATTGCCAACTACCTTCAATCCTTTTTTCTCGGCAACTTTTTCCGGCTCCTCAGAACTTTCTTTTTCCGGTTCTTTTTCTTCTTCAGGAGTTTTCTCGACGAGAATGTCTTCTTTCTTGACTTGTTCCTCTTTTTTTTCTTCAACGGGTTCTTTGGGAAGCTCAACAACTTCTTCGGGAGTTTTTTCTTCTTCCTTCGGCTGTATTATTTCTTCAGGTTCAGTAACCTTTTCTTTAGGTTCTTCCGGAATTTCTTCTTTCTCGGGAACTTTTTCCGGTTCTTCCGAAACGACTACAGAGGGAGACTCCGGAGTTTGAGGCTCCTCTTCTTTGTCTTGTTTGTGTCGGAATCGTGTTTCCCACTCTTCCTTCACTTTTTTATCCGAACTGAATTTTTCAAGCAAAAGCGTATAGCCTTCCGGCGGCACCTTGGTATTGGGACGCGCTTCCACTTCTATGTTGTTGGCTTGCAGATGCTCAATGAGATGCTCAATCCCGACATTGAGTTCCTTAGCTATTTGAATCAATCTTTTGCTTTTTTTCTTTTCAGCCATAAATTTTATTTATTTTTCTATACCCTTTGTTTCCCGGAGTCTTATTTTAGATGAAAACTTATAGGAAAATTATTATTGTTCTTTATTTTCGTCAAATTCATTTTTGAATACTTCCAATATGTAGTCTATGGTTTCTTCCTCTAAATCTGTCCGATCTATAAGTTCTTCTCTGGAAATACTAAGTACATTTTTTGCAGTGTCACAACCTATTCCTTTCAAAATATCTAAAACCCAATGATCGATTTCGTCTTCAAATTCCATTATATCTACGTCTTCTTCCACTTCATCAATATTTCGGAATACGTCAATTTCGTAACCGACAAGTTTGCCGGCAAGTTTTATATTCAAACCTTTCTTCCCGATGGCTTTGGAAACCTCTTCGGGATTGAGGTAAACTTCCACTTTCTTCTCTTCCTCTAAAATATCAATTCCGGTAATTTGCGCGGGACTCAAAGCTCTTTGGATATACAGTTTTAAATTTTCGGAATAGTTAATTACATCAATATTTTCATTGCGCAATTCTCGGACTATTCCGTGAATCCTGGCTCCTTTCATGCCTACACAAGCTCCTACCGGATCTATGCGGTCATCGTAAGACTCTACGGCTACTTTGGCACGTTCTCCGGCGACACGTACAATCTTTTTTATGGTTATCAGTCCGTCATAAATTTCGGGGACTTCAAGTTCAAAGAGCCTCTCCAAAAATTTGGGTGAAGTCCGCGACAAGAGGATAAGAGGAGTGTTGTTTTTCATTTCTACACGGTCGATTACCGCTCTTATCGTGTCTCCTTTTCTGAAAAAATCAGAGGGTATTTGTTCTTTTTTCGGGAGAATCATCTCGTTTTCCTCGTCATCGAGTACTAACATTTCTCGTTTCCATATTTGATAAACTTCTCCGGTTATTATTTCTCCCTCACGTTCTCTATATTCTTCATAGAGTTGCTCTCTTTCCATTTGCAAGAATTTTGACGAAAGGTTCTGGCGCAATGCAAGGATAATTCGCCTGCCGAAGTCTTCTAACTTCACCTCGTCCGAAAATTCTTCGCCAACTTCATAGTCTTCATCAATTTTATGCACTTCGCTCAAAGCTACTTGCATATTTTTGTCTTCTACTTCACCATCCGGCACGACCTCCCGGCTACGCCATATTTCAAAGTCACCTTTATCAATATTTATGATAAAGTCAAAGTTGTCTGACGTGCCGTATTGCTTTTCGAACACACTGCGAAAGACTTCTTCGAGTACGCCCATCATGGTGGCTCTGTCTATGTTTTTATTTTCTTTAAAGCCTGCAAATGTATCTATCAAGTTTATGCTCATGGCGATTTTGTGTTTTATTTAAAAGGTAATGACGGGTCTTGCTTCCCGTATATCTTCAAAATTAAATTTCTCTTCTTTCTGACCTCGTTGCAAGATAAGTTCGGTCTCATCTACAGCGGTAAGTATTCCTTCCGTAATTTGTCCGACTGTGTCTTTGATTTGAATTTTCTTTCCTATGTTTTTAAGGTACTGAGCTTTCACCTTGAAAGGTCGGTCAAGACCGGGAGAGGAGACTTCAAGATGATAATCTTCCTCGTCCTTGTTTTTCACTTGTCTGATTTTTCGATTCAAAGTAACACAGTCTTCTATGGCAATGCCTTCGGGACTGTCTACAAAAATCTTTATATGATTGTCTTTGGAGAGTTTTATCTCTGTCAAAAATACATCTGCACTCACAAAATCTTCACTTTGTGTTTGCAAAATATTTTCAATGATGTCTTTAAGTTCTTCTGTACTGATCATAATAAAACAAAGAAAAACAGGGGACTATAAATGCCCCCCGTAACAATCAAACCAAATTCACGGCGCAAAGTTAATATTTTTTATTTAACCGGCAGTGCATTTGTGTGTTTTTTTTATTTTTTCAGAAAAGTTTTCATTTTGTTTTTTATTTTTAATAACTTTGTTGCAAAAATTAAGATATTCTAACGAAAATTAAGTAAATTATGAAACGAAAATTGAGTTTTTTCGCCTTGTTTTTTTTAGCATTTTCTACAACGGGCTTTGCGAGCGAGGCTGATTTAAAAATTCCGGAAGCTGTCAAAGAGCAAAACATTTTGTATTTCGGGTTCTTGATTACGGGATTGGGATTGCTTTTCGGCTTGTACAAATTTATGCAGGTACGCAAGATGCCGGCGCATAAATCGATGCTTGAAATTGCCAATGTGATTTATCAAACTTGCTCGGCATATTTGAAACAACAAGGAAAATTTTTAGCTATACTTTTTATTTTTATAGGTGCCACTGTGGCCGGGTATTTCGGATTTTTGGCGGAGGATCACATGGGAAACTCATTGTTCGGAGCGGGAGGCGTACTACTTATTTTGGTCTGGACGGTTGTAGGCATCTTAGGATCTTATGTAGTAGCAGCCTTCGGCATACGAATGAATACCCTTGCTAATGCACGTATGGCCTTTGCCTCATTAGAACGAAAACCTTTAAAACTTTTAAACATCCCGCTTTCCGCAGGAATGAGCATCGGAGTTGTGCTGATTTGCGTAGAGTTAATCATGATGTTTATAATTTTGCTCTTGATGCCGGGTCATTTGGCAGGTGCTTGTTTCATCGGCTTTGCCATCGGCGAATCTTTGGGAGCTTCGGCGCTGCGTATTGCCGGAGGTATTTTTACCAAAATCGCAGATGTAGGTTCGGATTTAATGAAAGTTGTTTTTAAAATAGGCGAAGATGATCCTCGAAATCCGGGAGTCATTGCCGATTGTACAGGAGACAATGCCGGAGACTCCGTGGGTCCCACGGCTGACGGGTTTGAAACATACGGAGTAACCGGAGTTGCTTTGATTTCCTTTATTCTACTTGCCATAGGCGGCAATGCTGTCGGATTGGATGCAGAGATTTCTTCCTTCCTACAAGTCAAGTTTTTGGTTTGGATTTTTGTAATGCGCATATTGATGATTGTAACTTCAATTGTTGCCTATTGGATAAATTCTGCCCTGTCAAACATGAAGTATAAGGAAAGTGATAACCTGGATTTTGAAAAACCTCTGACTCAACTGGTTTGGATTACCTCTCTGTTATCAATTGCGGTTACCTTTGTGGCAAGCTATATCATCATTCCTGATTTAAACGGAAACAGCGACATGTGGTGGGTACTTTCGGTCATTATCAGTTGTGGAACTTTGGGAGCTGCCTTGATTCCCGAATTTACAAAAATATTTACTTCCCCAAAATCAAAACATGTACAGGAAGTTGTCAAAGCATCAAGAGAAGGCGGCGCTTCACTGACAATACTTTCCGGATTTGTTGCAGGAAATTTCAGTGCTTTTTGGAAAGGTTTTGTCTTTTTTATTCTAATGTTCACCGCCTATTACGCAAGTACTTTCGGACTTTCAGAAATTATGGTCTATCCGTCCATATTCGCCTTCGGCTTGGTAGCCTTCGGAATGCTGGGCATGGGTCCGGTAACCATTGCAGTGGACAGTTACGGTCCTGTTACGGACAATGCACAATCCATTTATGAACTTTCATTGATTGAGGATATTGAAAATATCGACGAAGAAATACATCGAGACTTCGGCTTTAAACCCGATTGGGAAAAAGCAAAATATTACTTGGAAGCTAATGACGGAGCCGGAAATACCTTCAAAGCTACCGCAAAACCGGTACTTATCGGCACTGCCGTAGTGGGAGCCACGACCATGATATTTTCCCTTATCTTGATGATCCAATCCACCTTGGGCATCACTCCGGAATCTATTTTAAATATCTTAAATCCCTACTCCATATTAGGATTTTTATTGGGAGGAGCTGTCATCTATTGGTTTACCGGGGCATCTACTCAAGCCGTAACTACCGGAGCCTATCGAGCTGTGGAATACATCAAAAAACACATCAACTTAGACCCCAATGCCCCTAAAAAAGCAGATGTGGAAAAATCTGTAGCCGTTGTAAAAATTTGCACACAATATGCGCAAAAAGGAATGTTTAATATCTTTTTGGCCGTGTTCTTTTTTGCCTTGGCCTTTGCAGCCCTGTCATCTCCGGATTCAATTGGAGGCAATAACGCAGTGGCCATGTTTATCAGCTACCTTATTTCCATTGCTATTTTTGGACTCTTCCAAGCCATCTTTATGGCTAATGCCGGAGGTGCATGGGACAATGCAAAAAAAGTGGTTGAAGTAGATTTGGGTGAAAAAGGAACCGAATTACACGATGCTGTCGTAATTGGTGACACGGTAGGAGATCCTTTCAAAGACACCGCCTCCGTAGCCCTCAACCCCATCATCAAATTCACCACTCTTTTCGGTCTTTTGGCTATGGAAATCGCCATTTCCGATTCTTTTAGAGCTGTAGCCCCTTATTTTGGAGTGATTTTCACCGGCATTGCCTTGTTTTTTGTATATAAATCATTTTTTAAAATGCGCATAGACAACAAATAATACACAAATTTTATCTCAAAAACAGGAGGGTATCAAAAGAAAACCTCCTGTTTTTTTGAAATAGTTTTTTTGCGTGTAAAATATATTTTTTAATTTAGCATATACAATTTTAAACCTATAAACCAAAGATAAAGTAAAACTTAATCCGGAGGATTACTTAATTCACACTGCTGATAATCAGCGAGTAAACCAAAACTTAAGTAAGAAATCTCCCTTTAATATTATATGCACATAAAATGGAGCTTGGAAAGATAGACCTCAATAAAGAATTGCAAAACAGATTTGGATTCGATTCATTCAAAGGAAAGCAAAAACAAATCATAGAGAACCTTTTGGAGGGCAAAGACGGATTTGTCCTGATGCCTACCGGCGGAGGGAAATCTCTGACTTATCAACTGCCGGCAACCTTAATGGAAGGAACCGCCATAGTCATATCCCCCTTGATTGCCCTGATGAAAAATCAAGTCGATTCAATGAGAGGATACAACGAAGAAGACGGAGTGGCTCATTTTATGAATTCTTCTTTGAACAAAACACAATTACGTACAGTTAAGGAAGACATTGTATCCGGAAAAACAAAATTGCTGTATATGGCTCCGGAATCACTCGGGAAAGATGAGAACATAGAATTCTTCAAAAGTGTTCCGATTTCCTTTTTTGCCATAGACGAAGCACACTGTATTTCGGAATGGGGACATGATTTCAGGCCGGAATACCGAAAAATACGAAAAATTATTGACAAAATAGGGCGTGCCCCCATTATTGCTCTTACGGCAACCGCCACCCCAAAAGTATTGAACGATATTCTGAAGAACCTCGAAATTCCGGACGCTGAAGTCTTCCGCGCCTCCTTTTTTCGTCCCAATTTATACTACGAAGTACGCAATAAAATTGAACCCGAAAAACAAATCATTCAATACATCAAAGAAAATCAAGGAAAATCCGGAATTATTTATTGTCTGAGTCGTAAAAAAGTTGAAGAACTCTCCGAAGTTCTTCAAGTAAACGGCATCAAGACCCTTGCTTATCACGCCGGACTCGATGCCAAAACTCGCGCCAGGCACCAGGACATGTTCCTGATGGAAGAGGTGGACGTAATTGTAGCTACCATCGCCTTTGGCATGGGAATCGACAAACCGGACGTTCGCTTTGTCATTCATTACGATATACCCAAAAGCCTTGAAGGCTATTATCAAGAAACCGGAAGAGCCGGGAGAGACGGAGGTGAAGGAAATTGCATCGCTTTTTACAGCCACAAGGACATCGGCAAGTTAGAAAAATTCATGCACGGGAAACCCATCGCAGAACAAGAAATCATGCAGCAACTCTTGCTCGAAATCATTTCCTATACCGAAAGTTCCATTTGTCGCCCCAAGCTGTTGCTCAACTATTTTGGCGAAACTATGCACGAAAATTGCAACAATTGCGACAACTGTCTGAATCCTGCCGAAACTTACAACGGAACCGAATACATGCTGGAAGTCCTGCACGCCATCGACGAACTTAAAGAGCTGTACAAAGAGAATCACGTTGCAAGCATACTTGCCGGAGTAGCCACCTCTGCCATCAAAGCTTTTAAACAAGATGAAATTCAACTCTTCGGATCCGGCAGAGAAGGGACCGGAGAGTACCATCTGAAATCCAAAGAAAACGATGTCGTTAAATTCTGGGAATCCGTAATCCGGCAAGGACTCATTCATCAATTCCTGGAAAAAGATATTGACAAATACGGCATCCTGAAAATCACCCCCAAAGGTAGGAAATATATGGAAAATCCGCACCCGATAGAACTGCTCAAAGCTCGAAACACCTACGGCACACGCGAAGGATACTTTGACCTTTCCGCAAAAGGAGGCACCGGAGTAAGCGACGAAACACTCTTTAAAATGCTCAAAGGACTCTGTAAAAGCATGTCCCGAAAATTAAACATCCCACCCTTTGCCATCTTCCAAGACTCTTCACTCGAAGATATGGCAAACCGCTACCCCATAACACTCGAAGAACTCAAAACCATGCACGGAGTGGGAGCCGGGAAAGCGCGTAAATTCGGTCAAGAATTTGTGCAAACCATCAAAAATTATGTCGAAGAGAATGAAATAGAACGCCCCCAAGACATCATTGTCAAATCAGTCGTAAAAAAATCCGGACTCAAAGTGTTCATCATCCAAAGCATCGACCATAAAGTCAGCCTCGAAGACATTGCCAAAGCCAAAGGACTGAAAATGAATGAGCTGATCGAAGAAATTGAAACCATCATCAATTCCGGAACCAACCTGAATATCGACTATTACATCGAACAAACCATGGACGAAGAAATTATCGATGAAGTTTACAACCACTTCTACGAATCGGAAACCGGCAACATCGAAGAAGCCATCCAAGATTTCAAGGGAGAACCCGTCAGCGAAGAAGAAATCCGGTTGATCCGCATCAAATTTCTCTCAGAAGTTGGAAACTAAAAATCAAGAGTTTCTTTTTTCAAGAAATATTAGTTAATTTTAAAATACAAAATGATGAAGAAATTTATTTTAATCCTGGTATCCGTTTCGTTTTTCATCAATGCAAATGGTCAAAATGCCTTATTGGAAAATTTCAAAAAAAACTATAAACTTTATTGGAACAGTGCAAAATTTTTGTTGGATCAAACCCAAATTGACCCGCTCATTACCAAAATAATAGATGTCAGCCTGCCCAAAGTTGCAGAAAAAGACATAAAAGGAGCTATTTTTGAAATAAGCAATTTGCTCCACAGAGAAAAAAACATAAAAATTTTAGCTCCTCAATACACAAGTTTCTTGGATAAAGAATTTAACTCTCTGATTGACAATATCAAAAAGAAAAAATGGGGACAAGTAGCACTCATTTTATGTGATGTTGCGCTGACCACCGATGAATTTCTACGCACCGGGAATATTGAAAATGCGACCGATGTAGAAGACCTCGTTCCGGATGATGCTCGAAAAAATATCGACAAAAAAATATTTGTCAGCCGATTTAACGACTATACTTTTTATTATAAAACTCGAAACCGAGCCTTTGTAAGTTTGGAGTCATTAATGAGAGCTCAAGAAAGAAAAGAGCAAAATAAAAACAACCATCGAGATTTATTTGGGATAATTGATCCGGAAACAAATCAAGAAAAATACCTCTTCGTGGTAAGCAAAACTGAAAGCAGATACTCAAAATTAAAATTTTTGGCAGAAGAATTTACATATGACAACAAAGATATTCTAACAACAGAATATGTAACGATCAACAACAATAAATACTTAAAGGTTGTTGAAGTCTGCAATGAAGATATTAGTTTCTTGGAAGAACTAAACTCACAACAAAAAAAAACTAATCTTACCGAAGATGAAATAGCAGATACATTATTATTAGAAGCTGCTGCGGAAGAATGGAATGAAGAAGGTTTACCCAAAGAGAAAAATACCATTTCTACTTTTTATTTTCACATAAAAGGTGATTATGTTTTCCTTATCGCTTTTTGGGTAAAGAGAGACGAATTACTCAAGCACTCGTTAGACTTCGACACTATACTCAACAATTTCGAATTCAATGAATAATTTTATTTTCATTTTTCAAAAAAAATCCTTTTTTTTTAATTTATTATTATCTTTGTTTGCCATAAATAATTATTCACCGGCAAATATTGCCACAAACAAGATAATATGAAAATATACCCCACCGAATCCATCAGAAACATAGCCCTGATAGGAAACGCCGGCAGCGGCAAAACAATGCTCGCAGAAAACTTAGTCTTTGCAAGCGGAAAAATATCGAGAAGAGGCAGCATAGAAGCCAAAACCACCCTGTCCGACTATCGCCAAGTAGAACACGAACAAGAAGGATCCGTATTCTCCTCAGTTCTGTGCAGCGAATGGAAAGACGTAAAAATCAACATCTTAGACTCACCCGGAGCCTTAGATTTCATCGGTGGAGCCGTTTCCTCCATTGCCGTAGCCGACACCTCACTCTTAGTCCTCAACGCCCAAAACGGAGTCGAAGTCGGTGCTGAGATTCATTGGCGACAAACCGAAAAGTTTGAAAAACCGGTTGTACTGATTGCCAACCACCTCGACCATGAAAAAACCAACTTTGAAAAAACCGTCGAAGCCGCCAAAGAACAACTCTCCTCACAAGTAGTTATCGTACAATATCCTGTTAATCAGGGAGAAAACTTCAACTCAATCATTGATTTGATCACAATGAAGTTGTACGAATTTGACAAAGACGGAAAATGCACCATCAAAGACATTCCGGAAGAAGAAAAAGAAAAAAGCAACCAACTCCACATGACCCTCATCGAAGCTGCGGCAGAAAATGACGAAACGCTGATGGAGAAATTCTTTGAAAATGACGGACTCAGCGAAGAAGAAATGCGCCAAGGCATCACCATAGGCATTCTGCAACGCGGACTGTTTCCTGTCCTTTGCTCCGCCGCCAAAAACAATATGGGCACCTCTCGCCTCTTGGACTTTATCAAAAATATTCTGCCCGCTCCCCAAGAAACCCCGGGCATGCCCTCAACGGACGAGACCCAAGTTCCGCGTGATCCATCCGGTCCGCAATCCTTGTTTATCTTCAAAACAAGCGTAGAAGAACACCTGGGTGAAGTGCTGTACTTCAAAGCCATGTCCGGCGAAATCACAGAAGGCTGCGATCTGATTAACGCCAACAACCAAAATAAAGAACGAATCTCTCAAATCTACATTTCCAACGGAAAAAATCGAGAAAACGTCTCGAAAATTGCCGCCGGAGACATTGGAGCCACCGTAAAACTCAAAAGTTCCTCCAACGGACATACACTCAACGAGAAAGGTTGCGAATTTAAATTTGCGAACATCCCCTACCCCAACCCCAAATATCGCAAAGCGATACAAGCCGTCAATGAATCCGACGAAGAAAAAATGGGAGAATATTTGCACCGTATGCACGACGAAGATCCAACCTACATCTTGGAATATTCCAAAGAACTCAAACAACTCATCATTCACGGACAAGGCGACCACCATCTCAATACATTGAAATGGCACTTGGATCAATTGTTTAAAATAAAAACAGAGTTCATAAACCCCAAAATCCCTTATAGAGAGACGATTACAAAAGCGGCACAAGCCATGTATCGCCACAAAAAACAATCCGGAGGTGCCGGACAATTCGGAGAAGTTCACATGATTATTGAACCCCATGAAGAAGGCAAAGCGGCTCCGACTTCCTTCAAAATCGGAGGCAAAGAATATACCGTAACCGTAAGAGACGAAGAAACAATTGACCTGAAATGGGGCGGAAAATTAGTTTTCTACAACTGTATTGTAGGAGGAGTAATCGACAAGAATTATATGCCGGCAATCATCAAAGGTTTGATGGAAAAAATGGAGAACGGTCCATTAACCGGAAGCTATGCGCGCGACATACGCGTAAGTGTCTATGACGGTAAGATGCACGATGTCGATTCTAACGAGATTTCCTTTAAAATAGCAGGATCCAAAGCATTCTCGGAAGCCTTTAAGCAAGCCGGTCCAAAAATTTTAGAACCCATATACAATCTGGAAGTAATGGTTCCCTCCGAAAACATGGGCGATGTAATGAGCGATCTTCAAGGACGAAGAGCCATTATACTGGGCATGAACAGTCGTAAAGGATTGGAAGTGATCAAAGCGAAAGTGCCATTGGCAGAAATTTCAAAATACGCTACGGCTTTGAGTTCCGTCTCCGGCGGTCGCGCTACTTTTGAAATCGAATTTGACGAATATGCTCCCGTACCCGGAGATATTCAAAATGATCTGATCAAAGCCTACGAAGAAGAAGAGGAAGAAGGTTAAAAAATCTTTGATCATCAACACAAAAAACAGGATAATAACTGAATATTGTCCTGTTTTTTTTATTTTATTTCCCCGAATAATATCACGAAGTGAAGAGACCGGAGAGATATGTATTGCGTTTATCCAACAAAAAGAATTCTAAACTTAAAAGAATGATTGCCAAGAAGATACATAGAGGAAATAAATCTTCATATTCTTCAATGGTTTGTTTTTGCCCCGAAGAACCGGCATCGGCAATCAAAGTTTTTATTTGCCTCAAATTGGCAAACATATTTCCGGTTTGAATATATTTTCCTTTCCCGGCATTGGCAATTTGCTGCAGCAATACTCGATTCAATTTAGTCAATACCGGATTGTTTTGTGCATCTTTTTTGTAAACACCGGTGAGCGGGTCAATGATTGGAGTTGCGGCTTCTTTACCAAGCCCGATTGTGTAAATTTTGATCCCCTTTTTCGCGGCGCCTTTGGCTGCCTCAATCGCTTTTGCCTCATGATCTTCTCCATCGGTAAAAACAAGAAGACTTTTGGCTGTTTTTTCAGATTTGTCAAACATGGAGACCGCAAGTTCTATCGCTGCGGCAAAATCCGTGCCCTGTACAGGAACACTCTCCGGACTTACCGAGCTCAAAAAAATATCGGCAGATGATAAACCGGAAGACATGGGAATTTGCACATAGGCATCTCCCGCAAAAAGGATCAAGCCTATCTTTGCGTCCAACATTCGGTAAATTTCCGAGATCATCTTCTTGGCTACAGTAAGGCGATCCGGTTGCAAATCTTTCGCCAACATACTGTTAGAAACGTCCAATGCCAAAACCACCTCGCCGTCTCCGGATTGCTCAACCTTGATTTTGCTTCCAATTTGGGGACGAGCAGCAGCAATAATCAACAAAGCAAAGACGATCAGGAGCAATATTTCTCTAAAAACATCTCTATATTTCGAGTACTCGACAAGAAGAGGTTGTAAAAGATACTGTTCTCCAAATTTGGCTTGTATTTTTTTCGTGTATCTGCGAAAAAGCCAAAAACACGCCCACAAAACGGGTAAAGCCAACAGCGCCCACAAGTATTCGGGATTTTTAAACTGAAAAGGATTCATCCTTTTATCTATTCACTATAAATTGAGTCCTTTTATTTCACAAGCTCTCCTTTGATTACCAGAATGGTTTCCGAACGTTTGGGTTTGCCTTTTTCATCCGGTTCATTGGTAATTACGGTTATGGTTTTGTGTTGTTTGCCCAACCTTCCTGCGGTATTGAATACGGCTTTGATAAATCCTTTTTCTCCGGGTTTGAGTATTTTTTTATCCTGTGAGGTTGCCGTACATCCACAACTGGCAGAGGCTTTTCTTATGATCAAATCATTACGACCGGTGTTTTGGTATTCAAATACATGTGTAACCTTCTCTCCGGCTTTTAATTTTCCAAAATCATATGTCTTGCTGCCCAAAAGGGTAAATCTTGGCGGATTTTTAAGAAAATCCGGCGAGAGACGCTCGGCAATATGGGCACTTACACCGATGGGTTGGCTGTTTCCGTCTTTATTCCCGAAAATAAGGTATATTCTGTCATAAACATAGCCCCAATCATTCTTAGCTGCAGCATCATAGGTCAACGAAATAATTCCTTGTTCTTTGGGCTTTAAGGTTTGGGGCATTGCTTTGAACTTCAAATGCTTAGGCAATACTCTTGCGGGAACGATTTTTACAGGTACTTTACCTTCATTGAATACTTGAATGTATTTAGTAGCAACGGTATCGCTGTAAATTTTCCCAAAAGTAAAGCTTCTTACTTTCAACCTTATATTGTCTATTTTATGAGGGTATTGATCGGCTATCGTGGGTGGTTTGGGAAGTACATTTCCGGAAATCCGCAATGCTTGCGGAGCTTGTGAAGCATTCATAAAAACACGTATGGTCTTATTGAAGGAACCGGGTCTGTTACGAGGGTTGTAAACAACAGTTATCTCTCCTTGCTCTCCGGGTTTTACGGGCGCTTTGCTCCAAGAAGGAGTTGTACATCCGCAGGTTGCGGTTACATTTTCTATAATCACCGGTTTTTTGCCCAAGTTGGTAAACACAAATTGATGCGAAACTTTTCCGCCTTCCTCTTTTATATCCCCAAAGTTATAGGTAGTTTCTTTAAATACGGGTTTTGATTTTTCAGTTTGAGCCTGCAAGTGAAACGTGATTACACAAAACAGAAAACACTGGGCGATAAGCAATTTTTTCTTCATCTTGTTTGTTTTTTTGTTATTCTAAAGGACAATAAATATTCCGGCACAAATATAATGTTTTTTCTTTTTTATACCAAAACTATTTGCGTCAATTCGGAAGATAGAAGTATTCTTCTACATTTTTATTCTTCCCCGAAAGAAAATCTTTGTGAAAAAATTCACCCTTATTTTTATCGAAATGATATATTTTTTTGTACTTATCGATCTCTTCAATTGTTGTTTCTATGGCATCCAAAATGTAGGACAATTCAGCATCTGTCATGGTCGGATGCAAAGAAAGGCGTATCCATCCCGGTTTTTGGCTCAAGTCTCCTTGATTGATCATTTCAGTAATTCGATGCGATTCTTTTTTGGAAACATCAAGAAGATAATGCCCGTAAGTGCCGGCACAAGAGCATCCTCCTCGAACTTGTATCCCGTAAAGGTCATTCAAAAGCTTCACAATCAAATTGTGATGAATATTTTCCACATAAAATGAGACAACTCCGAGACGTTCCTTCACATGCGGAGCCAAAATATGCAGGTGCGGAATTTTTTCCATCCGCGCGAATGTCTTTTGCAGGAGTTCATGCTCTCTTTTCAATATATTTTCTACGCCCATCCGGTCCTTTAATTTCAAAGCAAATGCCGTGCGAAAAGTTTGCAAAAAAGGCGGAGTTCCGCCATCTTCACGTTCTTCTATATCAGAGATATAGGCATATTCGTTCCAACGATTTGTCCAAGTTACGGTTCCGCCTCCGGGACGGTCGGGTCTTTTATTTTGATACAGTTGATTGTTAAAAATCAGGACTCCGGCACTTCCGGGACCACCCAAAGCTTTGTGGGGAGAAAAGAATATGGCATCCAAGCGTTGGGCTTCATTATCGGGATGCATATCTATGTTTACATAAGGAGCAGAAGCAGCAAAATCTGCAAAAGCCCATCCGCCGTGCCTGTGCATGACTTCTGCCAGTTTATAATAATCGGGAATGATTCCGGTAACGTTAGATCCTGCACTGAAAGAGCCGATTTTCATCTTCCTGTTTCGATAAGAACCGCTGAGCAAACGCTCTAATTGCTCTTCATATTTTCCTTGTAATTCTTCGGGTTCCAAAACCACTACGTCTGCGGAAGTTTCAAGCCAAGAAGTGTGATTGGAATGATGTTCCATGTGGGTAATAAAAACAACGGGCACCTCCTCTTCCGGAATATCTTTTAAATATTTTGAAGCTTTTTCCGGAATGGCAATTCCCAAGATACGCATCAATTTATGCAAAGCTCCGGTCATTCCGGAACCTAACGAGAGAAGGCTGTCATTCTCCGAAGCATTGACATGAGTTTTGATGTATTGTTTTGAATTGTGGTAGAGCAATGTCATCGTGGTGCCGGTTTGGTTGGACTCGGAATGAGTATTGCCGACCAATGGACCTATTTTATGAATCATTGCCTCTTCAATGGGGGCATACAATCTCCCGGAAGCAATCCAATCGGCGTAAACCAAGGGTTTGGTTCCGAACGGGCTTTCAAAGGTAGCATCAATTCCCACTATGTTTTCCCGAAAGGGTTTGAAATATTCTTGCAGATTCATGGGCAATCATTTTTTTGAGCAAAATATTTTGCTCGTCAGAGTTTATACATCAGAATTCATTGTCATGACAAACTCTTCGTTGTTTTCGGTGCGCCTGAGTCGATCTGACATAAATTGCATGGCTTCTACGGGATTCATATCTGCAAGATATTTGCGTAAAATCCATGTTTTGTTCAACATATTCTCGGATAATAAGAGATCATCTCTCCGTGTACCGGAAGCATTGATGTTTACAGCCGGATAAATCCTTTTATTGGCAAGGTTTCTGTCAAGTTGCAGCTCCATATTACCGGTTCCTTTAAATTCTTCAAAGATTACCTCATCCATGCGAGATCCGGTGTCTATCAATGCAGTAGCGATAATAGAGAGGGAGCCTCCGTTTTCAATGTTTCGAGCAGCACCGAAGAATCGTTTGGGTTTATGGAGCGCTCCGGCTTCGACTCCTCCGGAAAGGACTTTACCGGAAGAAGGAGAGACCGTATTATAAGCGCGTGCCAAGCGCGTGATAGAATCCAAAAGGATAACAACATCGTGTCCGGATTCAACCAAGCGTTTAGCCTTATGAATAACTATTTCGGAGACTTTTACATGCCGATCTGCCGGCTCGTCAAATGTAGAGGCGATGACTTCAGCACGGACATTACGCTCCATGTCAGTTACCTCCTCAGGGCGTTCATCAATCAGAAGAATAATCATATAAACTTCCGGATGGTTCGCTGCAATGGCATTGGCAATATCTTTGAGCAAGACGGTTTTACCGGTCTTGGGTTGTGCAACAATCAAGCCTCTTTGCCCTTTTCCGATGGGGGAAAACAGGTCAATCACTCTCGCGGATAGGGAAGGATTATTGTTTTTAGTTAAATCAAATTTTTCTTCCGGAAAGAGCGGAGTAAGGTGCTCAAAACTGATACGTTCCCGAACGTGTGCGGGCGGTCTTCCGTTTATGCTTTCAACCTTAATCAAAGGATAATATTTTTCCGTATCCTTCGGGGGACGGATTTGTCCCTTGACCGTATCCCCGATTTTCAGCCCAAAGAGTTTTATTTGAGATTGAGAAACATAAATATCGTCCGGAGATGCAAAATAATTATAGTCCGCAGAACGCAAAAATCCGTAGCCTTCGGGCATTATTTCCAATACGCCGGAACTTTCGATGATCGGGTCAAATTCGTATTTCGGATCAAAACCGGCGATATTATCATTCTGGCTCTTATTCTGGTTGTTGTTATAGTTTTTCTCGGTTCGTTGGTTTTGATTTTGCTGTCGATTGTTTTTATTCCGAGAATGGTTTTTGTTGTTATTATTATTGTTATTGCCTTTGTCTTTCTCCTTATTTTGCTCTTTGGCAACAGGAGCGGCTTGTTCTTTTGTTTTCTCTTCTTCCGGTCTTTTAGGTTTGTCTTTTATTTTGTCGGAAGTTGCACCTTGTTTTTTTTGTTGTTCTTTGTGAATTTGTCGCTTGTTATTATTATTTTGGGGATTGGGGGATTGTCTCTCCGGTTGCCGGGTTTCAGGGGCAGATTTTTCGGTTATATTTCGGGGTTTTCTTCCTCTTCTTTTAGTAGGTTTTACAGGTTCTTGTTTCCCGCTGTCTCTTATGGCGGCTTGATCCAAAATCTCGTAAATCAAGTCTTGTTTTTTGTATTTTTCAACCCGCTTGATGCCTAATTCTTTGGCAACTACACGCAAGTCTAACACCTTCATTTCCTGAAGTTTTGTTATGTCGTACATATATAAAATTTAAGTATAAATAATTTGATTTCTATACTGATTGAATGATGCAAATCTCCAAAGTCTTTTTGAAAGAAATTTACATTTTTAATTCTGAAAGAAATAGTTTTTTGAAAGATGGAGAGTTGAAATACAAAGTTTACATCAGCTCCCGCTTCAAAGAGAACCGCAAAGATAATCTTTTTTTTGAACACACAAAAAAAACGCAAAATTTCTGCCCAAGAAATTTTCTAAGGTTTCCCTGTTTACAAAAAACTCCCTGCAAGAGCACCGGCAGGGAGTATCATTTATTTTATGTTAAGGAAGGAGATTTTTATTTTACAGCGTCTTGAAACATTTCAAACAACTGGGGACCGACAACGCTCATGAGCAAGCCCATTTGCAGCTTAGTCATATCCAATGCCATGGCATACTCAAAACTTCCGGAGTTCATAACCATGATACTGGTATTGTCTTTCATATCGATTAAATAATATTTATTCAAGCTCGGGAAGTCGGAAGTTGCCAAAGACTTTTTAATGGCTCCGGTAATTTCTGACAACATTGCCCCTACGGCATGATTCGGTTTGTGCCCTACAAGCACTTGTCCGTCATCTCCCAATACGGCACAAGAAATAAGTGCAGCACCAAGTTCACTTTTCGCTTTATCTACGATTGCATTTAATTTTGCTAATTCCATGATATTCTATTTATGATTAAACAAGGAAGAAATATTCTCCCTTCAATTTTAAAAAATTCAAGGATACATTATTTTCGTCAATTGAAATAAAATATCCTTGATTATACTCAATTATTATGTAACTACTTTACTGCCTCCACAAAGGCTTTGTAAACCGCAGGTCCGGCAACGCTTACTGCCATTCCCATCGGGCATTTGACCATGTCAATAGCGATTCCCATTTGATAATCTCCTCCGGAAAGCATAACAAAAACTCCTTTATTATCTTTTAACTCGAGAAAATAGTACCAACGCAGTTGCGGGTAATTCGATGTTTCCAAAGAATTTCTAATCGACCCGGTTACTTGATTAAGCATTGCAGCAGCAGCTTCATTTACCTGATGCCCTACCAATACTTGACCGTCTTTACCCCATATATCTGTAGAAACAAGTCCGTCACCAAAGTTTTCTTTCGCCAGTTCAATAACTGCATTTAATTTTGCTAATTCCATAATGATTTAATTTAAAATATATATTTTCTGCAAATATAGATATTTAAATTTGATTTGCAATTATTTTTTCACTTTTTTCAAAAAAAATAAGAGATGCCTATTGGAAGCATCTCTTATTTTTGTTATACCGAGATAAATCCCTTTATTCTCTTGTTATCCAAGATCTATTTCTTGATAAATTTGAAACATTGTCTGCCAAATTTTACGACATAAACTCCGGTATCTAATTTTCTTGTATCAACAAATTGTTTTTCTTGGACAATTTGCACGGCATACTGCATTTTGCCGGATAAACTGTAAATTTCCAAGATTCCACGTTCGGAACTTTCAAAAGTAAAGCCGTTTATTCCGGGATTCGGGTACAATTTAACGGTTGATTCCCGAACTGACTCTATTGCGGTTTGTTTTTCTATTACTGTTACCGTGCAAGTCGCTTTTTCTTTGCTGTCTTTGCAAGTTACCGTAATGTCTGCCGTACCGACAGATTTTCCTGTTACCTTACCGTCAACAACGTCTGCAATAGCTGTGTTGCTGCTTTCCCAGCTTACTTCCTTGTTTGTGGCATCATCAGGAGTAAATTCCGGTACCAACAAAACAAAATCACCAACTTCAATTTGCTGAGTTTTGGGAATACTTACACCGGTTACCGGCACATTAACTGTCACTTTACAGGAATCTTTGAGTCCGTCACTGTAAGTGGTTACAAAAATATAGGCCGTACCTCCTTTTAGGGCTTTCACATGTCCGTTAGCATCTACCGAAGCGACTTCCGAGTCGCTGCTTTTCCAACTTACGTCTTTGTTGGGAGCCGTAGGGGGCAAAACCGTAGCGATTAAATCAAACTCCTCGCCTTTGGCAAGTTCTTTTTCCTTTTCGGAGAGAGTTACGCTTTGTACACTTTCCGTCATTTCAATAATATTGGAAAAACTTTTCCACTGATTGGCATTTTCGTAAACCGTTTTTTTATTCTTGGGGACGTACAATTTACAAGTACCTACGGGAACATTTTCAAATACCTTGTAATTAAGTCCGCAAGTACCGTCTCCGTAAGAGTTTATTCGGGTTAATCCGGAACAGTCTTTAAAGGCACTACTGTTGATATAGGTCACAGAATAAGGGATAGTAATTGTTTGTAAATTTGTACTGTTCCCAAAAGCATTTACTCCAATACGCTCCACTCCGCCGGGAATGACATACTCTGTTCGACTACTGGCGGCAGGATACTGTATCAATTCTGCTTTATCTTTATCAAACAATACGCCGTCTATACTGACATAGTGTTTGTTTTCCGGATCTACGGTAATCTGCTCCAGTGAAGAACAAGCGTAAAAGATTCCGGCATAATCAATATAAGTTACCGATTTACCTATTGTTAACCCTTTTAGGCCGGAACAATTTTTGAAAGCATTTGCTTGGATTTGGTTAAGCAATGCGGGCATTTTAACTTCTTCCAAGCTGAGGCAACCCTCAAAAACAGACTGTTCAAGTACGGTAACAGAATCAGGAATCGAGATCTTTTTCAATAAAGTACAATTGTAAAAAGCAAAGTTACTTATTTGGGTTAAAGAATTAGGAAGGGTTATTTGTGGTAAATTTTTGCATTTGCTAAAAGCAGAAGAACCAATCAAGGTAAGAGCATCAGGAAGATTAATCTCATTCAATTTGTTACAATTATCAAAAGCACTGTTCAGAATATAAGTAACCGAGGCGGGTATGCTTGTAACTTTCGTTAAATCTGTACAATCTTTAAAAGCTCCGCTTCCGATTCCTACAACTTTATAGGTTTTAGAATCGTGCGTTATGGTTGCGGGGATACTTATTGCTCCGGTAGGTTTTTCGGAGTTATCAATATACCCTCCGCCATAATCTTTTTGGCAACTTACTTCTACTGACGGAGGTGAAGCTGCAGTAATTTTGTAATAAAGGTTTCCCTCTTTGAAAAGTTCCCCTACCTTTATGTTAATTACTGACAGAGACATGATTGCGGTATGGTCTCCGTCTGCACTGACTGCGGTGATCGTTACAGGACCTCCCACAGCAACACCTTCTACTTCTTTACTTTGATAAACGTTTACACGGGCAACAGCCTCATTGCTGGTGCGAAGCGACACACCTTTTACGGAAGCATTGGCAGGTTCATAAATTATATTGGGGCCGTACATTTCTTTTATACCGATGTTTTTTTCGTCCTCCGCAAAACGAATACCGGTCAAGGGGACAAATTCGCTATGCTCTTTTATATTAGAGAAATCTTTCCATTGGTCAGTATGGCTGTAGGCATATATCTTGCCTTCCGGAACAAACAAACTGCAAGTTTCAAATTCTGTTCCGGAGAAGACCCCGCGCTCCATACTTATTACAGGATTTTTTATTTTGGAAATAATCGCTTGCAAACTGCGACACGCATTGAAAGCATATTTATCAATCCTTGTGATGGATGCCGGAAGCGTTACTTTACACAAATTCATACATTCTTCAAATGCTCTATTGCCGATGCTTGTAACGGATTCGGGGATTGTAATGGAAGTTATACTTACACATCGACCAAAGGCGTATTCCCCGATCTTTGTAACAGAATTTGGCAGAGTAACAGATTTTATTTTTTCGCAGTGACCTAATGCACCACTTCCAATTGCCGTAACAGCATAAGTTTGACCACCGTGGGTTACGCTTGCCGGAATGCTTATGTCGCCGATGGGCTTTTCGCTTTCAGTCAAATAGCCCGACAAAACTTCCGAACTTAATTCTACGGTTAAGGGAGCAATGGTCCTGATTTTATAGTAAAGATTTCCTTCTTTAAATCGGGCTTCTTGAACCTTCTTAAAGATTTTCAACTTGTCGATACCTTTATAAGTAGAAACCTTTCCTTTGGGCACCAATAGTGCACAGTTTTGGGAATCTACCCCTTCAAAAACATCTTCTCCGAATTGAATGGAAGTCGGATCTTCCATTTCAAAAATAATACAATTTAAAGCCGTGCATCCGGAAAAGGCTTTATCATCAATACTATTAATACCCCGAGGAATGCTTACGGTAGTTAAATTGGTGCAAGAGAAAAAAGCAGAATCTCCAATAGAGTTAAAATGCCCCTCAATATTCACCGAAGTGATTCCGGTACATGCTTGAAAGGTTTTATTCTCAATATTACTAACGTAATAAGCTGTTCCTTCAATCTCTATAAAATCGGGTATGGTAATTTCTCCTTGGGGAGCATTTGCCTCTTCCCAATAACAATTGTTGGCATTTGGAGTTTTAAGTTCCGGCACACAAGCGAGATAATGGTAACCTGTTACCTCATAATACAAGTTGTCATGTTTAAATTTGTAGCCGATTTCTCCGGGTTTGGCAGATGATTGTGCATGCAAACTCGCATTGCTCATAAAAAGGAACAATAGCAAGCAGGCAGCAAAACCGGAAAATACTCGGGATAAAAGAAAAGGATTGCCCTTGTTTTTCTTTTTGTCGCAGTCTTCTGTCCTGAGATTGCAGGAGTTCTTGTTGTTTTTGGTAAAATTCTTCATAATTTCAGTGTTTTAATAAGTAAAAAATAATTAATCGGAGCAAATATACGACAAAAAAGTTATTTTGCAAACAAACGCAGCCAAATTATTACAGAGATAAATATGTAAGCTTATATTTTGTCTGCAAGGACCGGATATTCGGTTTTGATTTTTTCTTTTTCACGTTCCAATTTTTGATGAAAAAGTTTGGCAGCTTGAGTATCATTGTGGAGGAAGCGATGAGCAGCAGCTTTATTCCATTGATGGATTCTTTTGTAAATTGTGTGTGTTTCCCGATCAAAAAAAGCATGTTTAAAGTATTCCATAATGTAGTCAATCGCTTGTTGATTCGGATGCAACATGTCTTTTTCATAAAAGCGATAATCGCGTAAATCATCCGTCATAATTTCGTAGGAAGGAAAATAAACAACGGAGGGAAACTCTTCGGTAATCAAACGGATGGCAAGTCGCAAAAGAGATTTGTTTAAGAAGTTTTCTTTCAGTCCGTCTTTAAGATGCCTTATAGGACTGATTGTAAGAATGATACGAAGATTGGGATTGTGATCTAGGAGGTTTTGAATTAGGGATTGGTAAGTTTCAACAATGTATTCGAGAGATAAATACTTTTGTTCAAAGTTGTAAGCCGGGAGTTTGTGGCAGTTGGCAACAATTTTTCCTGTTTTTTTCAGAAAGTAAGCTCGTGCCGTGCCGAAAGTAATAAATATGTTGTTTGCTTGTAAGAGGTCGTTTCGCGATTTTTGAAGAGATTGATTAATTTTTTGCAAGACTTGATCGTGCTTGGTTCCGGAAAAACTGCTGTGATGATCAAAACTATGCCATAATTCATTGTGCAAAAACAATTCTTCAGCGATATATTCTTTGGCGAGAAGCAATCGTTGTAAGCCGGTGGCAATAGATGCGGGATTATACAAAATTCCGAAAGGATTCAGGTTAAGATCAAATTTGTGAGCGCTGAGAATTTGCCCAATATTTTGTGCAAAGCAAGATCCGATAAAACAATGTTTTTGGTGGTAGTTGATTGTAAAATCATAGGTAAAAGGAGGCATTGGAGTCCGAAATACGGGAGGATTTTGCATGTTAGAGTCCTTTTTTTCAGAATCCGATAGAGGATGATGCTCGCAAGGGTTTATTAACTTCAATTTTTTGCACATCTTTGAGAGTCAATCGGGATTCAATTGTTTTATTTCTCTCATTGAGCGGCATTTCTGCCATCCGGAGATGTTGCTTCTTTATGGCTTCTTCAGCAATTTGCCTTATAAATCGTGCATTGCCAAAATATTTATCTCTTTGTCGATAAGCTTTTTTTATGTAGTCTTTGAGGTATTTTTCGGTTTCGGCATCGGGGGTAAGTTTTTCGGAAGCGATCATTTGAAGGAAAATATGATATAGGGTTTCCGGTTCATAATCTTCAAAAATGAATGTTTTGTCAAATCGAGATTTCAGTCCGGGGTTTATTTTCAAGAAATTCTCCATATTGTCCGGATATCCTGCGGCAATTACGGCAAATTTCCCTCGGTTATCTTCCATGTTTTTAAGGATTACTTCTACGGCTTCATTCCCGAAATTGTCTCCGGGAGCACCGGATGCCAAGGCATAAGCTTCATCTATGAAGAGGATGCCTCCGAGAGCTTCGTCTATTTTTTCCTTTGTTTTCAAGGCCGTTTGCCCTACATATCCTGCCACCAGTCCTTCTTTTCCGGTTTCTACCACATGACCGCGTTCGAGGAGTCCGAGGGCTTTGTATATTTTACCGAAAATACGAGCAAGAGTCGTTTTTCCCGTACCCGGATTGCCGCTGAAAACAGCGTGTAAGTAAAATTTATTGAGAACCTCTTTCCCGGTTTCACGATAATATTTGACTAATTTAATAAGTTCGGAAATTTCTTGTTTAATTTTTTGTAATCCGATCAAATTGTCAAGTTCTTGCATCGCTTCGGCGAGCAATCGATCATCTGTCGGAATCTGCAAAGCGTTGGGCAATTCATTTAAGGACTGAATTTGCGCAATGTCTTCGGCTTTCAAAAGGGAGAGTTCTTCGGGAGAAAGTTGTTCACTCTCGGCTGAACTCATTATTCGTAAAGCCATGTTTATCTTGGCTTTTTCTATCAAGGTATGGGCATAGCGTCCGTTACCAAATGTTTCGTCTCTGTTTCTGAAAGCTTCGGTCAATTTTCTTTTTAACTCAGTTTTAGCCTGTTTGTCGGGTGTTACATGATTTTCTTCGGCAGCCAGCAATGATATTTCGAACAATTCGTCGGGCGTGTAATCATCAAAATGGAAAAAATACTTGATACGAGACTTGAGTCCGGGATTGGAATTTATCATGAACATGGTTTCTTTGGGGTAGCCTGCCATCATGATCGCGATATTTGCGTCACCGTCACTCATTTCTTTAACCAGGACTTCAATGACTTCCTGCCCGAAGTCTTTGGCATCACTGTCGGAACGTGCCAACATATAGGCTTCGTCTATAAAGAGAATTCCGCCTCGTGCGGCATCAATGGCTTTTTTGACTTTGGGGGCGGTTTGTCCGATAAATTCACCGACAAGAGCTGCTCGGTCAACTTCGTGCACATGTCCCGAAGTCAGCAATCCTTTCTTTTCGTAAATTTTTCCCAATAATTTTACGACCGTTGTTTTTCCGGTTCCGGGATTGCCGGTAAAAACACTGTGCAAGGCAATGGATTCATTGTCCTCTAAGCCCTTTTCTTTTCTCAACTTCAAAAAATCAACATAGGTAATATGGTCTTTAACTTGTTGTTTTATGGTATTGAGACCCACCAAGTTGTCTAACTTTTCCAATAAATCTTCAAGAGATTCTTTCCCGGATGTATTCTCTATTTCTTGGACGACTTTCTTATCTCCCGGTTCAGGCATGCCTTCCTCCTCTTCGTCTCCCATACGGAAGGAGGCAGAAGCTATGAGGGTATTCATAAAGACAATTTCTACGTAATATTTGTCGGAAGCCCAGGACCCCGGGTTTTTGTTGCCCCATCCTCGTTCAAAGGTCAATATTTTGTTTTGTTGTCCGGCTTCGATCTCGGAAAGTGTTTCGATGCGCGCTTTGGGGTGTCCGGATCCATCATAAACATTGATGAAGAATTCCAGGTTATAGGCAATGTTCAACTTGTTCAAAAGTTTGATTTCAAACCACACGTAGCGCGTGTCTTCCTTGCTGAAAACCTTTAAATATTCACATTCATCTTCCGAGGAACCTTCTTGATCGCTTTCATAAAGTCGCAAGGAAGAGAGTTTAAAATAGGGATTACTGCCTTGTACGGGTATGCCTACATCGTGGATATAAAAATTTTGTTCCCCGATCAATTTATCTTTGATAAATACACGGCATACATAAGAACCTTCTGTCCAAAAAGAGCCTTCTTTACGGGTTCCCCAACTTTCATGCAAATGAATTAAACTATCGGTTTTGTTGGCAAAGAACTTCTTGGTCATACGACAAATTTCTTCCTCCGTATCTTCCTCTCTTTCTTTTATAACACAAAAAACGGCTTCACCCTCCCAGTCTTTTCGGTCAAATTGTTTGTTGTGCAACACCAATTCAAAATACATATAACTGATCTCTGAACGATCATACACTTTTCTGTAACGCTTGGTTGCCTCCAACATCCATTCCGGAGAGCTGTACGCTTTCAATGATTTGAATTTATAGAGAAAATTATCAGGCATATTTCTTTAAAATCTGTAAATTTATACGGAGCAAAAGTAGTTCATTTTTGCAAAAAAAATAATTTTTGTGCTCAATTTTTGTTTACCTTTGTTTTCTGATGGAAAGTATAAAACCCGAAGAAATAAATGACTTGGTAGGAACACTGCGCTTTTATTCTTCCTATAATTTTTCTGAATATTCAAAGAAATCTTTAGGGAGACGCATAGAAAAATTGCTCATTGATTATTCTTGTTCCTTTACTGACCTTCTTACACGAATTGCTTCCGACAAATTCTTTTTGGAAGAAGTTGTGCAGAAAATTACAGTCAATACCACCGAACTATTTCGTCACCCGCCGATGTGGCAAATGCTTGACAAACGCATCCTTCCGGATTTTAATCAAAAAAAAAGAATCAATATTTGGCATGCTGCATGTTCTTCCGGACAGGAAGTATATTCCATGTTGATCCTATTGGAAAAGCATAAGCTTTTTGAACAAAGTCGAATAATCGCTACCGATATTAATACAAAAATACTCCAAATTGCTGAAAAAGGATTTTATACACACAGCCATTTGAACGAATATACCGAAAATTTCAGACAAGTACTGACGGAAGAGACTGCTTTTCAAGATTATTTTCAATGTAAAGAAAAACCTCCGAGCATTACCGTCTGTCCCAAACTTTTGAACAAAGCAAAATTTATGCGACACGACTTGACCACTCTCAGCAATCCGTATCCGGCAAAGTATGACATTATAATGTGCCGCAACGTTTTGATTTATTTCAATCGCAATCTGCAAGATAAACTTTTCCGACTATTTTACAATTTATTGCAACCCGGCGGATTCCTTATCGTAGGAAAACACGAAGCCTTATTGGGAGAATCCGGCTCTCTGTTTGAAAAGCAAAGCCATTGCTATCAAAAAAGAAGACAAGAGACCTATTTTCAATGGGAAACCTGAATCTGCAAACAATATTTCGCTCAAAAAAACATAAAAAAAATTTGCCGCTTAATAGAAAAGCCATACTTTTGTATATATGGAAAGAATATAACAACGACAATAAATTTTACTACATTCTATGAAAAAAATCGCAATTATTGTAGGGATTATTTTGTTTACATTTGGACAAATGTATTCCCAAAAGAGAACCGTTACTGCCAAAGGGCAAGATGCAGAACTTGCTTACAATGAAGGAGTTAAGTTTTTTTTAAGTCAAAATTACAGTGCTGCTTTGCAATCCTTGACCAAAGCCATTGAACTGAAAAAAAACTTTGGATTGGCATACTATAACCGAGGGGTCGTAAAGAATAAACTCAAAGATTATCAAAGTGCCATATCCGATTTTTCACTCGCTCAACAGCTCCTCCCCAAAATGTCTAAGATTCTTTTCGCCAGAGGCTTTTCGAGGTTGCATAATAAAAATTTCAGCACCGCCGAAAAAGATTTTACCGAAGCCATCCTCGCCGGTTATAAAGATGCCCGGGTTTATTACTTTCGAGGCGTAGCGAAGTTAAAACAAAAGAAACAGGACGAAGCTCTTACCGACTTTAACAAAGCAATCAGTTTAAACAAAAAATATGCCTACGCTTACCATGACCGAGCCGGAATCTTTTATGCCAAAGGCGATAAAGAAGCCGCGGAGAAAGATTACCTAAAAACCGTAGAAATCAACCCCAAACTTTACTTTGCCTACAACAACTTGGGGGCTATGCGTACAGATTTGAAAAAATACGAGCCGGCAATCAAGGCATACGATAAAGCCCTGAATATCAATCCCGGATATTACTCGGCATACAACGGTCGAGGCTTGTGTAAATACAAACAAGCCCAAAATTTATTGGAAAAAGATCAAAAAAAAGAAGCCGAAAAACTACTGAATGCCGCCATCAAAGATTTTGACAAAGCCGTGAACTACAAACCAACTTATGCCGAAGCCCTCAACAACAAAGGCATGGCTTTATTAAAGATGAAAAAATACCATGATGCTGAAAAAGCATTCAGTGAGGCTGTTAAATCGAATCCAAGATACGCACAAGCCTATGCCAACCGAGGTACCGCCAAAGAATATCTGCGTGATATAGACGGCGCCTGCAAAGATTGGCTGAAAGCCCGTACATTAGGAATAAAAAATCCCGATGCGTATAAATGCCAATAAACTAGAATTTAAACCATAGTAGAACGACCGAAAATTTAATATAAATTATGAAAAAAAAGCTCATTATTATAACCGGAGTCTTGCTTCTTTTACATGCACAACTTGCTTTTGCTCAGCAATTTGTAAAAGTAAACAAAAAAGAATTTAAACTCGAAGAGGAAGGATACGAAGAAGCCGTTCAAAACCTAAAAAAAGGAGATAAATTATACAAAACGAAAAAACGAGCCGGCTACAAAGACGCACTGCATTATTACCTTACAGCCAACAACTACAACAGCGAAAATGCCGCACTCAACTACTTAATAGGAGCTGCTTACCTGCAAACCTCCGAAAAAGAAAAAGCTCTACCCTTTCTCGAAAAAGCAAAAGAACTTTACGGATTCGTAACCGAAGACATACATTACCTTTTGGGTCTGGCCAAACAATACAACTACCAATTTGAAGAAGCCATCGTCGAGTATCAAACCTATTTAGACAACCTCAAAAAAGATAAAATAGGCAAAAGCAAAGCCCAAAAACGCATCAAAGAATGCAACAGCGGTATTGCCCTGATGGAAAAACCCGTACGCTGCTTTATCGACAACTTGGGGAAAGGAGTCAATACCCAAGCCCCCGAATATTCGCCGGTTTTCAATTATAATGACTCAATCCTTTATTTTACCTCTCGCCGCTCAACAACCACAGGCGGCAGCATTGATCCAAGCAACGGATTGTACAAAGAAGACATTTATTACAGTCGCTTCCTCAACGGCGACTGGCAAGAAGCCCAACCTCTTACCGACCTAAACACAAAATTTAACGAAGCCTCTGTAAGCATGTCTTCAGTGGGAGACGAACTCACCATTTACAAAGGCAAAGAAAATGGAGGCGACCTGTTCAACGCCAAAAACTTTGGAGAATCTTGGGAAAAACCTCAACGACTCAAAAAAATAAACAGCAAAAACAAAGAAAGCGCAATCTCGGTCACCCCGGACGGACAAACGGTATTTTTCATCAGTGACAGAAACGGAGGTCAAGGAAGACTGGATATTTGGTATGCAGAAAAAAACGAAAAAGGGAATTGGGGCAAACCCCAAAATATGGGACCCGAAATCAACACAAAATATGACGAACAAGCCGTAAAAATCTCTGAAGACGGACAAAGACTCTATTTTAGTTCCCAAGGACACAATTCAATGGGAGGATACGATGTCTTTGTAACAAGGAAACAAGACGACGGCTCATGGAGCAAACCGGAAAACTTAGGATACCCGGTAAACACAACCGGAGACGACATCTTCTTCACCCCCACACCCGTCAAAAGATACGCATATTACGCCTCAGAAAGAGAAGATTCCCACGGAGACAAGGACATCTACAAAATTGTCTTCTTAGGGAAAGAAAAACCGACATTGGTTTCTGAAAACAACCCCAATGATTTAATAGCCTTTTTTGCCAAACCCACTGATGAAATAAACATCGAGAAACCCGTACACATCAAGGTGATACAACTTTCTCTTGTAAAAGGAACCGTTACCGATGCCTACTCCGGCAAACCCATCACCGCCACCTTGGAGTTGGTCGATAATGCAACCGGCAAATTAGTAAAAAAAGTTGTCTCCTATCCCTCGACCGGCGCCTATACGGTTCCGCTCCCTCCCGGGAAAGACTATGCTTTAACCGCAGGAGCCCCCGATTATTTCTTTCATTCCGAGAATTTCGTAATTGCAGATACATCAACCCACGAAGTAATTACCAAAAATATTCAATTGCAACCGATGGGTGTAGGTGCCAAAATTGTTCTGAACAACGTATTTTTTGACTCCGGGAAACATACATTGCGCCCGGAATCCTATTCCGAGTTGAATCGTCTTGCAAGAATCTTGCAAGAATACAAAAATTTACGTGTTGAAATATCCGGTCATACCGACAGCAAAGGCTCTGACAGCTTCAACCAAAAATTATCTCAACGAAGAGCACAAGCCGTTGTTAATTACATACTTACACAAGGTGTAAACTCAAGTCAAATTATTGCAGTCGGGTACGGAGAAAGTCAACCTCGTGCTGACAACGTTACCGCACAAGGACGCCAACTGAACAGACGAGTAGAAGCCAAAATTTTAGAGAAATAAAAAACATCCAAAAATAAACTTTCAAGGAAAACGGAGCCGATTGCAGGTTCCGTTTTTCTGTATTTTCCGGACATCAAACGAAATATCCCTATATTTGTTATTCATCAAATACTCAGAAAATGATTCCTGAAACGGAGAAGAAAAACGCTGCCGAAATAAAAAAAATCCAAGAAAAAAAATTACGCACACAACTCGCTTACCTACAAAAAAACTCTGTATTCTACCAAAAGAGATGTGCCGAACATAAAATAGACTTGGCAAAAATCAAAACTTTGGAAGATTTAAAAGAGATTCCTCCTACAGAAAAAGAGGATATCCAACAGAATAATAAAGACTTTATTTGCGTACCTCCCGAAAAAATCATTGATTACATTACCACATCAGGCACTTTGGGCGACCCGGTAACCTTCGCCTTATCCGAAAAAGATTTGCAACGATTGGCATATAACGAATGTATTTCTTTTGCATGCAGCGGCTTAAACTCTAAAGACATCATCCAACAAATGGTAACCATTGACAAGCGATTTATGGCAGGTTTGGCTTATTACTTGGGAGCCAGACAGCTTGGAGCAGGAATCATTCGCGTAGGCGGAGGAATTCCGGAACTGCAATGGGACACCATCCAACGACTCCAACCTACAGCCTTCGTTGTAGTCCCGTCCTTCTTGCTTAAACTTGCCGAATATGCAGAGAACAAAAAGATTGACTGTGCAAACATAAAAGTTCGCAAAGCCATTTGCATCGGAGAACCCATTCGCACCGCAGATTTTTCACTCAACACCTTGGGGCAAAAAATCAAAGAGAAATGGCCCAAATTAGAGCTGTACTCTACCTATGCTTCAACTGAAATGTCAGCAGCATTCTCAGAATGTGAGGCTCAATGCGGAGGACATTTGCATCCGGAATTGCTCATTGCAGAATTTTTAGACGATAATAACAATCCTGTCCCGGAGGGAACCCCCGGAGAATTAACCGTTACCACTTTGGGTGTCGAAGGAATGCCTCTTTTGCGATTTAAAACAGGCGACATCGTTTCATTCACGACAACACCATGTACCTGCGGCAGAAAAACCCTCCGGCTCAGCCCCGTTTTAGGCAGAAAAAAACAGATGATAAAATATAAAGGGACAACCCTGTATCCACCTTATTTGTATGAAATTTTAAATGACATCCCGGGTTTGGAGAATTATATCGTAGAAGTATTCACGAATGATTTGGGCACGGATGAAATACTTATTTATGTCGGCGTGAACCGTCCTCCGGCGGATTTTGAAAAATATATAAAAGACCGATTTCGTGCAAAACTCCGGGTGGCTCCGCGTGTCAACTTTCTGTCTCCCGATGTGGTGCACAGGATGCAATTTCCCCCGGGCAGTCGCAAACAGATTAAATTTATCGACAAACGAAAGAAATAGGATCTCTATATCAAACTCTTTTCTCCGGAAGAGTTTATAAAGTTGTTTTTTGCAAAACAAATTCCTCTTCGCTGTTCAGACGAATGATTTTGGCAGGAGATTTCTCTTTCTCCAACTGCCGAGAAAGGTATCTGTCGCATTGTTCCATACGACTGTAACCCAGCAATATACCCAAGATAAAATCTTGCTCAACGGTATAATCGGATAAGGATTCTTGTTGAAAAGATTGCACAATTTTAAGACATCGAACTTCACCAAAAAAAAGATTTACTTTGAGTGAATTTATGGGTTGCACCCAATAGTCGATGCCTCGTCTTTGCAGGATAGACTCTGCCTCGGGCAAATCTTCCGAGGGCATCGTATGCAAAACAAGGTGACGCAATCCTTTCCGGTATTCATAAATATGATGTGATAAAATCTGTATCGAAGGCTTACGCGTATGGGTAGAAAATGTTTGCATGCCTGAAGATGTTCTTTCCATAAAATTGAAGACTTAAAACAAAACTATCCGAATAAAAAAGGGAGTATTATACTGAAAATCAACAAAATACTCCCTTCATGTTACAAATCAGATTTACAAATCAAGTATAATTAAACAAATTCTTTTTTCAAAATTTCAACCCATGCAGCAATGCGGTCATCGGTTTCGTCTCCTTGATTATCTTCATCCAAGGGAAGACCTACAAATTTGCCGTCTACTTCAGCTTTTGATTCGTCATACTCATAGCCGTCTGTAGCCACTTGTCCCACGATGTCACAACCTTTTCCTTGGAGTGCTTCGTAGATTGTTCCGATACTATCGACAAAAGAATCAGGATAAGACTCTTGGTCTCCGGTACCATAAATGGCAACTTTTTTTCCGTTCAAATCTGCGGCTTCAATTTCTGACATGAAGTCTTCAAAATCATCTTGAAGATCTCCGATTCCCCAAGTAGAAGAACCAAAAATGACGTTTTTAAATTTTTCGATATCAGCTGCTTTTGCATCCGATACGTTCATTACTTCAACTTCTCCGCCTAAGGCTTCTTGAATTTTACCGGCGGCTCCTTCAGTATTGCCTGATGAAGAACCAAAAAATATTCCTACTTTTTCCATTTTTGTTTTTATTTAGAATAGATAAATTATAAAATGCAAATGTAGGTATTTTATTCTTCTTTCTTTATCCCTAATAGTTGGTATTTTTGTCAAAAATATATTCCGCAGCGGGGGTTGAAATATAAATGAGCACACTGAAGAAAGTCTCATTTTATACTTTTACATTTATTCCTTTATTACTGTAGATGTATATTGTTTTCCGTCTTTATCTTGTGTAATTATCTTTATTTTATCAGAATTAAGGCTTTGCATAAAAAATATAATTTCACAAACATCTTTGTCTCTACAATAAAAGTCATTTACATATACGATCTCGTCTCCAAGATTTATATTCGGATATTTATCAGTATTCCATATAAAACCTACTTGAAATTTGCCATTCTTAAAAGTGGGGGCAATCAACCAAGTGGGTTCGTATATATCTTTTACATTATCATTTATTGGTGTGAAATAAACTCTTTTTTTTGAATAATCTAAGGTTACAATTGAATATTCTAAAAGTTTTGTCCCTATTCTTGAATCAAGCGCCTTAGTTGTACCTAATTTAGAATTATGCAATTCAATTTTTCCAAATTTAATTTTTGGTACAGTCATTTGATAATGCAATGTATCATTTGTAGCTCCTAAAAGTCCAATATCATTGTTTCCTTTGGCACTCGTAATATTTCTAAAGATGTCATACTTCTCCAAAAGATAAAAGTGCCTTAGGGATACATCCAGAAAGCTTTCCATTCCGGAGTCAAACAATAATTGTAACTTTCCCTTGTCTCTTCCCCTAAGTTTTATCCAAAAAAAAGGATTACTCTGAATAAATGTTAGTTTAATTTTTTGAGAGTTCTTGCGTTTCAAATTTAATTTCGCAACCTCATCTGTGATTCTTACCGTTTTATCAGGAAGTGAAAACTGAATAACTGAATTTCTTAAAGAATTACTTCCTATATTCCCATCTAAGCCGAGACATTTATAAATAGGATTGTCAGAATTGATCATCAAAACAGGAATGTCTTTCATCTCTATACTTCCAATATTTAGAGAATTTAGAAGTCCTACCAAAACACTGTCTTTTTGGTTATTAGCATCAGTTATTTCTAATTTGTGTATAGTTGGTAAATTTAATTTTTTGAACAAACTATCAGAAATTAACGTGGGTGCACCG
>PDWI01001103.1_pt1 | contig 43834 bp, 41 predicted proteins | sample 1430891 | NCBI WGS metagenome assembly PDWI01 (sample SAMN01162508, study PRJNA174530) | Oral metagenome, whole genome shotgun sequencing project. | biome: Marine environment; feature: Marine mammal; material: Swab sample of the gingival sulcus; isolation source: swab sample of gingival sulcus... | reverse complement strand
GGGAATAATTTGTTCGTTTGTTGTTAGTACCAGCCATCCATCAGCAAAAAAGTATGAGAGGTTTGAAGAATATTGAGCGGTTTGATATTCTTGTGCTCCGATTTGTTTGGTCACAAATGACTCGTTTGCCATCAAGAAAGTTTTTTTCAAAAAATCAGTGGCGGCTTGTTTTGAATTATATTCCAATAATAAGGCTGATAATTGCGGATTGATAATGGTTATGGCTCCGTTTTTTCCAATCCAATTTTTGTCGTACGGAGAGTGGGTAATTTTGTGACTAATTGTTTTTAAGGCAAGCGGAAGAACCGTAGCGTCGAGAGTTTCAGGGGTAACGCTTTGGCTTTCTGTTTGGAGGAAAAAAGTGGTTGTATTTGGCACAATTTCTGCGGCTGAATGAAACGTAAAAAACTGGAATAAATATCCCAACACACCCGTAAGAAACATTCCTAATCCGAGGAAAAAAAGTCCATTAAAGGTTAGTTTTTTGGTTCTACGATGATGTCGAATAAGGCTTTTCATAAACAATACAGCAAGAGAAGATTCTTCCTTTCTAAACTATTGTTCTCCCTTAAAAAATCAATTTATTTTTTGTGACTCAGTTGATTCAAGGGGCGTATCGTTTTTGGGGAGTGGTATGAATCTAAGAGAAGGTGGTATGTACTGACTTTCAGCTAATTGTGTCCACCAATATTGAATTTGTAGTTGTGGGAATTTTTTGTTGATATACGTTTCGAGTACGGATTTTTCGTCTGGTTCTATTACTCCATTATTCGCAATCGTATAAATCATTTTAGCCGACCACGTGTTTGGTTTTTGTGGATGTTTTGTAATGTGTAGTTGTACGAGTACTCCGTCTGAAACATGAGAATGAAATACTTGTTGAATCGCTTGTTGGATTTGAGATTTTAGCGGAGATTGATTTTGACGAGACGTAATACGAGCCGTTCGAATGATATCGAGATCTAACTGAATTTTTTTGTGTAATTGATTTGATAGTTCGTTGGTGGTTTCATCAATGATTTCTCGGAAGAAGGAAATATTTTCTGGTAATTTTATACTTCCTACTAAATTGAGCGTGTCATTCTCACTGTTTCTTTGGAGCTCGATACTTCCTACTTCGGCGGCGGGAATTTTTTCTGATAAAATTTTGGTAATAATTTTTTTACTTTGGGCTTCTAACTCAATTTTTTGCGTGATTTTTGTTAATCCTGATACGAGCGGAATAATCAACGCTAAAATGATGACGGTTAAAAAAACAATATCTTTGGCGGTTTTTTCTGAATCTTTTTTGTGAGGACGAAATCCATAAAAAATGAAAACCAATGCTCCTACAAACAAAATAGCGATAATATTGGTGAAAAATAAAAGTAGTCCGCCCCAAGCTTTGGTGAATGACCCTAAAGCGAGTTCGATTCCTACCACCGAAAGAGGTGGCATTAATGAAGCCGCCATAGCTACGCCCGCTACACTTTCGGATAATTTTTTGAATGACAAGGCCAAAAGGGCAATAATGGCGGAACTAATGGCAATAAATAAATCAAAAATATTGGGGGAAGTTCGGCTTAAAATTTCACTGGTTTCGGTTTGAATTGGTAAACAAAATACGACTAAATACGAAATCAGAATTGAAATGATAATGCTGCCTACGAGTAATTTGATTCCTTTTATGATGAGTTTCGAGTCGCCTTCAGCAATTCCGTAGGCAATACCTTGAATTGGTAATAATAATGGGGCAATCAGCATGGCTCCAATAATGACCGCTACGGAGTTTTGTAAAAGTCCAAAGGTGGCAATAATACTGGAGAGAATGATTTCAAGCCAATACAGTTTTCCTGTGTTTAAATCTTCTTTTACGCGAATGGCAATGGCTTGTTTTTGTTCTGGGGTTTGTTCTAAAAAAGAAAGCTGATCAAAGAATGACATTATTTTTTCTTGCCATAGTTCTTTTTTTATTTGTTTGGCTTGAATTTCAGCTTCGTTTAATGGTGTTTCTTGATTCATCTTTGGTATGATAATTCACTTTTTTGTGAAAGGCAAAAAACATTGAATTAATTCCGTATTCTTGACTCGTAAAATTGTAGACTCGTGAGACCCCGTCATTTTTTGTACACACCTTGGACGGGGAGGAGTTTTTTCTTTTCGTCCAATGAGACTTTGAATATGACGAAATCTTCCTATTTTTACCAAAAAATTAAAGACTCCAGATTAAGTCTGGAGCGTTGTTTATTACTAAGTTATTTCCAAAATTTGATTTAGAATCTTCTTACTTTTCGTATCGTTCCCACGGAAAGTTCAACCATAACTCGTTTGGAACTTGCTGGTTGTAGTAGGTACAACTTCGGTGCTCTTTAATGTACAAACACGCCGACTCAATATTTGGGTAAACGGTTTCTACAAAATCGAGTGTTTTTCCAGTATCGCAAATATCATCTACCACTAACCATTCATCGGTATTGGTGATTTCTTCGCTAAACCCATCAATTTTTAAGTGTTTAATTTCGTCTTGGTCTCGTGTGTCGCCGTAAGACACCAAACACATAGTTTTGATAGATTTAATTCCTAATTCTCTCGCCAAAAAATAGGCTGGAATTAATCCGCCACGAGTTAACGCTAAAATATGTTTAAATTTATTGGGATGTTGTGCCTTTATTTTTTTTCCTAATTCAACGGCTTCGGCTTCAAATTCTTGCCACGTTAAGTCTTTTTTGGTAATTTCCATTTTTAGAGCGTGTTAATAAATTCGTCAAATAGGTATTGAGCGTCTTCTGGTCCAGCACAGGCTTCTGGGTGGAATTGAGCCGCAAAAATTGGTTTGGTTTTATGTTGAATTCCTTCGTTAGTGCCGTCGTTTACATTGGTAAACTTCGGCTTAAAGTTTGGTGGGAAATTGTCTTCATCAATTACGTATCCGTGGTTTTGGGTGGTAATAATACAATGCTTGGTGTCAACATCCTGTACGGGTTGGTTTACGCCACGGTGTCCGTATTTCATTTTCTTGGTTTGTCCGCCATCGGCCAGTCCCAAAATTTGGTTTCCCAAACAAATTCCAAACACTGGTTTGTCTTGTGCTAGGGCTTGTTTGGCAATATCAATAGTTTCGGTCATTACGGCTGGATCACCAGGGCCATTACTAAAAAATACTCCATCAAATTCGTACTCCGAATCAAACGGAGACACATTAAATGGAAACCGAATAATTTTTACCCCACGCTCTAAAAAGTTTCGTAAAATTCCGTTTTTGGCTCCACAATCTACAAACGCCACTGTTTTTTTCGTGTTTCCTTGTGGTTCAATTACGGTTACTTCGGTTGGCGAAACCTCTGGTACATATCGTCCATTTAATCCATCATCAAATTTTTCGGCTGGTGTGGCTCCAATGTTTCCAAAGATAGTTCCAGTTTCTCGTAATTCTTTGGTTAAGGCTCGTGTATCTACTCCACTAAGGGCGGGAATATCGTTTTTTTTCAACCATTCAGCAAACGATGAAGTTGCCAAATAATGAGAGAATTCTTCTGATTCTTCAGATAAAATAACCCCCTTTACCCAAATTTTTTTTGATTCGTACACTTCATCTACGGCTTCGGTAAACTCTTTTAAGGCTTGTACCCCGTAGTTTCCAATCAGTGGAAAGGTAAATACCACAATTTGTCCGTAATAACTTGGGTCGGTTAAAACTTCCAAATATCCGGTCATTCCAGTAGTAAATACAACTTCTCCGAGTGCTGGTTTGTCGGCTCCAAAACTAGTTCCTGTAAAAGTTTTTCCGTTGGCTAAATGTAGATTCATGTGTGTGATGATTTATATTTTCCAAGTCAGTATAGTTTTTTTGTGTAAAGTTTAAAATTTTTTTCAAAAATGTTTTTGAAACAAACAAATTTTTTGCTACCATTTGTCAGATGAAAATTTTGTTACTCGGTTCTGGTGCCTTGCAAATTGGACAAGCAGGGGAGTTTGATTACTCAGGAAGTCAAGCGATTAAAACATTTCGTAAGAATGGGCACGAAGTCGTGCTGATTAACCCTAATATTGCGACGGTGCAAACCGATCCTGAAAGTTTCCATGCTGGGGATTCGAACGGAGCCAACAAAATTTATTTTGTGCCAGTAAATCCAACCTTTGTGGAAAAAATTATTCAAAAAGAATCACCAGATGCTCTAGCGTTATCTTTTGGAGGGCAAACCGCTTTAAATTGTGGATTAGAACTAGAAAAATCGGGAATTTTGAAAAAATATGGGGTGAAAATTTTAGGAACACCCGTACCCGTAATTGAAGCCACCGAAGACCGAGAAATTTTCAAACAAAAATTAAAAGAAATTAGTGTTGATACGCCAAAATCAATCTGTGCGTATACGCTTGAAGAAGCCATTGCGGCCTCAAAAAAAATTGGGTTTCCACTGATTATGCGAGCGGGGTTTACCCTTGGAGGGCAAGGAAGTGGGTTTTGTGAAACCCCTGAAAAATTTGAACAAATGGCCAAAGATGCCTTTGCGTTTTCGCCGCAAATTTTAGTAGAAGAAGATTTACGTGGTTGGAAAGAAGTTGAGTACGAAGTGGTGCGAGATGCCGCCGATAATTGTATTACGGTGCTAAATATGGAAAACTTTGATCCGCTCGGAATTCATACTGGAGAATCGATTGTAGTGTCGCCGTCAATGACTTTGGCTAACCGAGAATACCAAATGTTGCGAACGGTGGCCATTAAAACCATTCGGCATTTAGGAATTGTCGGAGAATGTAATATTCAGTATGCGTTGAATCCAAATAACGATAAAGAATATCGAGTAATTGAGGTGAATGCTCGATTGTCTAGGTCATCAGCGTTGGCGTCAAAAGCGTCTGGGTATCCACTCGCGGCTGTTGCGGCCGAAATTATGATTGGCAAAACGTTGCCCGAAATCGAAAACGCTATTACCAAAACTACGACGGCGTTTTTTGAACCCGCGTTAGACTATATTGCCCTTAAATTCCCACGGTGGGATTTGCACAAATTCCGAAAAGTATCAGACACGATTGCCACAGAAATGAAATCGGTAGGAGAAGTGATGGCGTTAGGAAAGACCTTTCCTGAAGCGGTCCAAAAAGCCGTTCGTATGTTGGCTATTGGTACGGAAGGCGTGCTTGACGCACCGAAAAAATACGAAAATGAAACCGATATAAAAGACGATATTATCACGGCTTCGCCTCGACGAATGTTTGCTATTTGTCAGGCGTTGTACCAAAACTTGTACTCGGTAGAGGAAATATGGAAAATGACCAAAATTGATCATTGGTTTTTGCAGCAATTAAACCGAATTGCGACCATGGGACAACGACTTGATACCGAAACGTTGACCGATGAGTTATTGTTTCAAGCCAAAAAACTTGGATTTTCAGACACCGAAATTGCCCAACGAACGAACACCAGTTTTGCTTCTGTGCGCGCCCAACGAAAAAAGGCCGGAATTATGCCCGTAGCCAAACAAATTGATACGTTGGCCGCAGAATTTCCAGCGCAAACGAATTATTTGTACACAACCTTCCACGGGGTAGAGCACGACGTATAGTTTCTGCCAGCATAAAAATCAATAATAAAAAAGAGTATTTCCTAATACTCTTTTTTTGTGAGAAAGATTATTTTCCTAATTTTTGTACCAAGAAGTCAGCTAATTCTTTGATGTATGTTTCGGAAAAATCAAACTTAATACCAGACGCTTCATATAGTTCTGGAATACTACGCGTGTTTCCTAAGGCCATAAAATCTTCGTATTGCTGAATCGTTTTTGCTGGATTCGCTTCAAAGTTTTTCCAGTTGGCAATGGCTCCGAGTTGTGCAAACCCATATTCGATGTAATAGAATGGGACTTCGAAAATATGTAATTGAGATTGCCAAGCAATGCGTTTGTTCTCTTCAAATTCGCTCGTATCAACCATGTGGGTAGAAAATTCTTCAGAGATAGCTCGCCATTGGTCGTTTCGTTCTTCGGCGGTGTGGTTAGGGTTGGTGTAGATCCAGTGTTGGAATTTGTCTACTTGCGCAATCCAAATAAGCGAATAAATAGCGTCTTCAATTTTTTCGGTTACGGCGCGTTTAATTTCATCTTGGCTGTAAAACAAATCTAAAAACGAAATAGAAAACAATTCCATGCTCATCGAAGCCAATTCAGCTACTTCCATTCCCGTGTTTTTCATAAAATTGAATGGCAAGTCACGGCACAAAAAACTATGAATTGCATGTCCGCCTTCGTGTACCATGGTGTCTAAATCTCGGTGGCTCCCAACGGCGTTCATAAAAATAAACGGAATCCCACATTCGGCTAAAGGATAATTGTATCCGCCGGGATGTTTGTGCGGACGAGACTCTAAATCGAGATGTTTGCGATCTCTTTGTTCGGTAATAAATTGAGCAAACTTGGGGTTTAATTGTCCAAATCCTTGAATGGTTTTGTTGACTAACTCAGTCGTGTTTTCAAAAGGTTTTAATGGCGGTTGTCCACTGACATCGACTGATAAATCCCAAGGTTTGAGTGTGTCTAAATTAAGGGCGGTTCTTCGTTTTTCTAGAATTTCTTTTTGAATCGGCACCAGATTTTTTTTCACTGATTCCCAAAAGTTTTCGCAATCTTGTGGGGTGTAATCAAACCGATCCATGGCCACAAACATATAATCTCTAAAATTAGCAAATCCCGCATTTTGTGCTACTTGTATTCGGTCTTTTAGCAGGGTATCAAACAAATCATCAAAAAATTCTTTTTGTGTTAGTCTGGTGGCGGCTATTTTTCGGTAGGCTTGTTCTCTGGTGTCTCGGTCGTTTTCTTTGAGTAATAAAGAGGCTTGTTGCAAGGTTATTTTTTTGTTTTCCCATTCGATGTTCATTTGCGAAGCTTGTTTTCCGTACTGAGTCTCGTTGGTTTCCAGTCGCGTAAAAATAGGCACATTTTCGTCACGGAAAATTTCAATCGAACTTTTTAGCGATTGTAAGTAAGGTTGAAAATCTTGCCCCAATTCGTCTACCGCCGGCGATTGTGCCACCTTTTTGTTAAGTTCATTGGCAAGGGGAGAGAGTTTTGGTTGTATTTTTTGAACAAAAAAGTTGTACGATTGTTCGAGTTCTGGTTGGCTCGTGTCGCAACTCATCTTAATGTAGCGCCATGCCATATTTTCTGATAAAAACGCGTCAAACTCACTGCGTTTGCTTAAAAAATCAAGTAAGTCGGCTTTGGTTTCTACGGGGTATTGTTGGAGTATGGCTATAAATGGTTGTAGGTCTTCCCATTTGGTAAGCGTAAAATCGGTTGGTAAAAATTTTCTCATATTTATTTTTTTAATCTGGAAAACAGTATAATATTTTGTCGATAAAAAATCTAATACGTTTGACTTTTTTGTAAATTTATTTTATAATTTGTGTGATGAAAAATTTATATAAGCATAAATCGGCTCAATATTCAAAATATTTGTTTCAGTTTAACCCAGATGTAAACACTCATGCAGAGGCAGTTGATGAGTCAGGAAATTCAATTAAAACGATTTTGTCTGATAAAAGAGTTGAAGATTGTCCTCAGCGAGATAATTCAGGAATTTCTTTTGATGATGGGGTGAAATTTAGAACTACGGATGATGGTGAATGGGTTAAAATACAAGAAGACACTGAAAAAACAGGTTTTTTTTATCCAGAAAAAAGTTATGTTAAGAAAGAAGTTGTTTTTGGGCTGAAAGAAGATGAATTTGTGACAGAGAAAGTGCGGAAAGATAATAACCATATTAGTCGTGGGGTGGTGCTAAATAAAAATACGGGTGAAGTAGTAAGCACAACGGCCGATTTGGGTCGGGATGAGTATCTAAGACTCTGGGATTTAAAGAATCAAATAGAGGTAACAGAAAAATCTAAAAAATTAAGTGTAAATAGGATAGAAACAGATTTAATGGTTCCAAAATATGTACAGCCATATTCTGATACGGAATTTTTAGTGGCGGCGTCCAAGTTAGGCGATTATTTTGATTCGGGAACGGTGTATCTTGTTGATAAGAATGGAAAATCTAAAGAATGGTTTTTTGAGGCTGTGCCAAATGGTGGAAGAAAAAATAGAATTAATGTTTTAAAAGTTAATTCAGCCACCAAAGATATTGTAGCTGCTACAAATAATAAAGTTGCCATTGGGAAAGGAGAAGAAAATCCAATAATTATTGATATTCCGGAAAGTTTTTATGTTAATGATGTGGTATTAAGTAAGGATGGAGAACATTATGTGGTTCTTTGTTCGGAAAAGGGGGAGACAAAAGAGTATGAATTATTTATTGATGGACAATTTGTTGACACGAAAATTCCGAAAAAAATAAATTATTATCATAATGCACTAGATTTTGATGGGAATAAGTTGTTGGTAAAACAGGTTGGAAATGGTGAAGTTGTTACGTACGAAGTTGACGTTAAGTATAATGTTGATACTTCGGTGAGTGAAACAAAGAAAAAGTTTAATAAGTTATATAATAGTATTTTGGAATTGGGATTAAGTCCTGAAAAATTTGTTGAAGAGCGAAAAAAACTCGAATCAAATCAGGCAGCGTTTGATAAAGAGCGTGAACAATTTAATAATGAAAAGGAGACATTGAACAACAAAATTCAAACATTAGAAGCAGAAAAAGCAGCGTATGAAGAACAAATGAAAGATTTTGCTCGTATGAATGATAATTATTTAGAAGTATTTAAATTGTTGGCTGAGTTAATACGCTTAAAAAGTGTTGGGAAATCGTGGTTTGTGTCTAGACAACTTCCGAAAGAGATAGTTCCTATAATTGAAAATTTAGAAAACAATGCTAATGCTGATGCTATCATGTCTAATGATAATTCACGAAGTAATTCAGAACAGTCCTTAGTAGATGCCATAAATACATTAGTCGAACTTATTAATTCAAAAAATAAAAAATAAGATATCTTTCTGCTTTTGTTTACTAAAAAACACTCGCCACGGGCGAGTGTTTTTTTGTTGTTTTCGGTCCAATGTTATTCGCCGTACGCAAATACGGGTAAATCAGCTTGGGTTGGAAATTTTTTCAACGCTTTGGCTAAGAGTTTTACCAATTGTACATTAATGAGCAATGGTACATTACAATCAATAGCGGCTCGTCGGATGTGGTAGCCGTCGGTTTGTTCTTCGTGGCTAAACTTGTTTGCCGTATTGATTACTAATGAGACTTGTTTTTCTTTAATGGCATCAACCACATTTGGATGTTGATCTTCAGACAGTTTGTATAATCGTTCACACTCAATGCCGTTTTCATTTAAGAAAGCCGCCGTTCCAGCCGTTCCAGTAAACTTAAATCCTAACTTGGCTAAATCTTTGGCGGTGTCCAAAAATCCAACTTTTTCTTTGAGTTTTCCCAGCGTGACCAAAATAGTTGAGTTTTGTGGTGGAATACGGAATCCAACCGAAATCATACTTTTTAAGAAGGCTTCTTCGACACACAACCCAAAACATCCAACTTCTCCCGTCGAACTCATTTCTACGCCTAAATTTGGGTCGGCTCCTTTTAATCGGCTAAACGAGAATTGGGCGGCTTTTACCCCTACCAACTTAATGTTTAGCGGATTTTTTTCTTGTGGTTCGAGTGTTTCTCCAACCAATATTTTGGTGGCAATTTCAATAAAGTTTTGTTCTAGTACTTTGCTGGCAAACGGAAAACTTCGGCTGGCTCGCAAATTACATTCAATAATTTTAATTTCGTTTTGTTTGGCTAAAAACTGAATATTAAATGGTCCTGAGATTTGTAACTCTTTGGCGAGTTTTTGGGCAATTTTTTTCACTCGTCGCATTGTTTCGAGATACACATTTTGGGCCGGAATTACAATGGTTGCATCACCCGAGTGTACTCCAGCGTTTTCTACGTGTTCTCCAATGGCCGATACGATAATTTCTCCGTCTTGTGCTACACCATCAAACTCAATTTCTTTGGCGTTTTCTTCAAATTTCGAAATCACCACGCTCGAATCAGTCGTTCCCACGGCGGTGTTTAGGTATTCTTCAAGCATTTCTTTATCGGTGGCCACGGCCATGGCCGCTCCTGACAATACAAAACTTGGTCGTACTAAAACAGGGTATCCTACTTCGTCGGCAAATTTTTTGGCTTCTTCGTGTGTATCAAAACTCGACCATTTTGGTTGGTCTAGTTCTAATTGGTCACAAAGGGCCGAAAATTTGGCTCGGTCTTCACATTTATCAATACTTTCTACACTAGTTCCTAATAATGGTACCCCATAATCGGATAATTTTTCTGCCATGTTTTGGGCAATTTGTCCACCAGTTGAGAAAATCACGCCGTCTGGTTGTTCTTTATCATAAATATCGAGTACTTTTTCGAAGGTTAACTCTTCAAAATATAATCGGTCGCATTCATCAAAATCGGTCGAAACAGTTTCGGGGTTTGAGTTGATAAACACCGTTTCGTAGCCCATTTTTTTAAGCGTTCGTAATACTTGTACTCCACACCAGTCAAACTCTACCGAGCTTCCAATACTGTATGGACCAGAACCAATAATCAATATTTTTTTCTTCATCTGTAAAATTCTATCGGCTTTTGCGTCTTGGTTCAACTATTTTTTTGGTAAAAAAAACGGGGTCATAAATTAAAACTTGCATTATTCTTTCATTTTCCCAATAATTGTTGGTGCTTATTTAATTAATAAAACAAAAAACATGAAAAAAGCATTAGTATTATCATTGGTTGTATTGGCAGGAACATTGTTAGCTGGATGTAACCCAGTGGAAAAAGTAAAAGACACGGCTAATTCTGCTATGGAAACGGTAAAAGACGGAGCGACCAAAACAGTTGATACCGTAAAGGAAGGAGCTGAAAAAACGGCTGACGTAGTAAAAGAGGGGGCTGAGAAAACAGTTGATGTTGTAAAGGAAGGGGCAGAAGCAACAAAAGACGCGGTAAAAGAAGGAACAGAAAAAACGGTTGATGCGGTGAAAGACGGAGCCGAAAAAGTAGAAAAAACAGCTGAAAAAGCAGTAGACACAGTGAAAGAAAAAGTAGAAGGAAAGAAAGAAGAAGTAAAAAAATAATTTAAACCCCAAAAAAAATGAATATTGAACAAATTAAAACCTCATACATGAAAGCCGCTCACGCTTTTAAAGATTTTGATGGGCGAGCTTGTCGACACGAATTCTGGACCTTTACTTTGGTGAACTGGGCGGTGACTATTGTTTTGGGTATTATTGGTGGAATAATCGGAACTACTATTTTAGAAACTATTTTCTCATTAGTTGTTTTGGTTCCTGGAATTGCCGTTGGTATCCGACGAATGCATGATATTAATAAATCTGGTTGGTTTATTTTGGTTCCTTTCTACAACATTTACTTGTTCTGTTTAAAAGGAGATGAAAAAGAAAATCAATACGGAAAACCAGTAGCCTGTAATGTGAAAAAATAATTGTAAATAATTATTAAAATCTATATCACCCACGCTGTTGGGTGATATTTTTTTCTAAAAAGATTTGTTTGAATGCGTTAAATTTTGTACACTGGTTTCAGATGAACTTAGGAACAATTCTTGGGCTTCGGATTTAAACCTTTTATGAACCAGTTGTTGGTTCTTTTTTTTAACTTTTTTTAAATGAAACACGTACTATCGGCTGATCAGTTTACGCTTGAACTATTGCAAGAGATTTTGGCACAAGCAGAAGAAATGGAAGTAATTTTGAAACGAGGTGGAACCAATATGGCAGAACGGAAAATCTTGGCGACATTGTTTTACGAACCATCAACTCGAACACGATTGAGTTTCGAAAGTGCGATGCTTCGTTTGGGCGGAAAAATTATTTCAGAAACCAACACAAACTTTTCTTCGCAAACCAAAGGGGAAATTTTAGAAGATACGATTCGAATGATTAACGGTTATGCTGATGTGATTGCGATTCGTTCAAAGATGAAAGGCGACGCCCAAAAAGCCGCCGATGCTTCCAACATTCCCGTGTTAAACGCTGGTGATGGGGCGGGGGAACATCCAACACAATCATTGCTTGATTTGTACACTATTCACAAAAAGTTTAAAAACCGATTAGGACAAGATACTTTAAAAGTGGCGTTTGTTGGTGATTTGAAATACGGACGAACGGTGCATTCATTATCAAAAATCTTGCGTTATTTTGAAGGAGTCGATATGACGTTTGTGGCTCCGAAAGAAATTCAAATGCCGAGCGAGTATGTAAAATCAGACGATAAAATTGTGTACGAATTAAACGCTGATGTGTTGGAAAATTCAGATATTATTTATGACACTCGATTACAACAAGAACGATTTGATGATTTGGCTGAATATGAACGGTTAAAAGACGTGTTCGTGTTTGATGTGCCAAAGGTTTCAACCATGAAAGAGACGGCTATTTTGATGCATCCATTGCCACGAATTAACGAAATTACTTTAGGGGTTGATGCTTTGCCACAAGCCACTTATTTTGAACAAGCCCGCAACGGAGTACCAATTCGAATGACTTTGATTGCGCGTGCGTTGGGGTTGATTTAAAAATTAAGAGAGAGAATAAAAATATTCACACTCAAGTAACTATTCCTGAGATAGTTTGTAAAACAAACGAACCGAAGGATCTCCAAATATTTTATAATTCAATGGAAGATTTTTCGACTCAAAATTAAAAATTTTTCACTCAAAAATAGGGGATATCATTATTGAGAAAACAATAAAAATATGAAAAAAGAAGACTACATCATAAAAACCGAGCGTTTAGAATTACGATTAGTAAGCAAATCAGATGCCAAGCAGGCGTTTGATATTTTGCAAGCACACCCAACTATTACCAAACATTTAACGTTTTTGCCCCCGCAAGAATTATCCGAGACCGAAGACTATTTTTCATTTGTTAATAACTTAGAGTCTTTGTCTGAATTAGTGTGGGGAATTTGGCTCGATGGACAGTATGCTGGTCAAATTGGACTACACGATATTGTGTATCAAAGTTTTTTAAAAAAACGGACACACGATTCGGCTAATTTGGGGTACTGGTTATCGCCAGCGTTTCAAGGACAAGGTATTATGACGGAAGCGGTTCAATCCGTTTTAAAATTTGGGTTTGAAAAACTTAATTTACACCGGATTTATGCCAAACATATTGCCGTCAATGAAGCCTCAGGAAGAGTTTTGACTAAATGTGGATTTAAGTATATTGGAACCGAGCGCGAGGCCGCTTTTTATGACGGACAGTGGTGGAATGAAAAGCTCTATGATTTGCTAAAAGACGATTTAACATAATAAAAACTATGAAAACTTTAATTAAAAACGTAACCGTAATAAATCCAACCGAAACGCAAACAACAGATGTTTTGTTTGATGAGAAAATTTTGTCAGTAGGGGATTACTCGGCGGATGAATCGGAACTAAAAATTATAGACGGAACGAATAAAATATTGATTCCAGCGTTAATGGATCCGCATGTACATTTTCGAGATCCGGGGTTTACGTATAAAGAAGATTTTCATACTGGAACCGCTGCTGCGGCCGCTGGTGGAGTGGGAACTATCTTTGATATGCCGAATACGAATCCACCAACTTTTACGCGAGAAAAATTAGCCGAAAAACGAGCGATTGCCGAAAGTAAAGCGTTGGTAAACTATGGTTTATATTTTGGGGCTGGACCAGATAATTTAGATGAAATTCGGCAAGCTGAAAATGTTCCAGGTACAAAAATGTATTTGAATGTTACCACTGGAAACCTAAAAATGGATGATGAAGAGCAATGGCGAAAAATCTTCTCATTAGGAAAAAAAATCTCTCTGCACGCTGAAGGCGAAACTTTTTTTCGAGCGGTAGAAATTTGGCGAGAACTTGGAACACCTTGTGAATTGCACTTGTGTCATGCTTCGTTGGCTTCAGAAATTGAACTAATCAGACAAGTAAAGGCTGATCCAACGGTTACCAACCGTATTTCGGTAGAAGTGTGTCCGCATCACTTATTTATGACGGGAAAAGAGCGTCTAAAATACGGAGCCTTTTGTTGTATGAAACCACCATTGGCTGAGCAATCGGATGTAGATGCGTTGTGGGTTGGGGTTGAAGACGGAACCATTGATTGTTTTGCAACCGATCACGCGCCCCACACCAAAGAAGAAAAGTTGGAATCGGACATTGACACTAATCCAATTTACGGAATTCCAGGGGTGGAAACTTTGTTTCAACTTATTTTTACCGAGTTTGTAAAACGAGGATGGTCTCTGAACAAATTTGTAAAAATGACCAGTACTAACATTGTAGAAGTGTTTAATATTGCTGACAAAAAAGGGAATATTACCAAGGGATATGACGCTGATTTTGTGTTAATTGATGCTCAATGGGCGGGAGAAATTAAAGCCGACCGATTTTTGTCGAAATGTACTTGGACGCCGTTTGAAAACTGGAAAGTGAATGGGAAAATTGAAAAAACTTTTATTGCTGGAACAGAAGTGTTTGATGGGGAAAAAATTACCAACGACTTGTTCCGAGGGCGAGAAATTTGTTTTAAGAAATAAATTTGCAAAAAATAAAAACATCTCTAACCTGACTGCGTATTTCTTTAAATACAAACAAATATATTTCTAACTTAAGATTTATGACTACAAAAGATTTGTTTGCAAACAACGCTCACATTGGGCACAAAACCAGTAATTGGAATCCAAAAATGAAACCGTACATTCACGGAAAAGTGAACGGGGTTCATGTTTTTGATTTAGAACAAACCGAAGCGGCTTTAGAAAAAACAAAACAGTTTTTGGCGGCTACAAAATTAAAAAATGCGAAAGTATTGTTCGTAGGAACCAAACCACAATCATCTTTCGTGCTCAAAAAAGCACTAGAAGGAACGAACCATTTTGCCATGTGTCAAAAATGGCAACCAGGATTGTTGACGAACTTTACTGAAATTCGAAAACGAATTGATTATTACCTAAACTTGAAGTCTCAATTCGAAACAGGAGAAATCAATAAATACACCAAGAAAGAAATTTCTGAATACAAAAAAGATTTGAATAAATTAGCCAAAGTATACGAAGGCGTAGCAGAAATGCGAAAACGACCAGAAGTAATTGTGGTTTTGGATGCGGTAGTAGACCGATTGGCGGTAGAAGAAGCGAAAAAAGCGGGTGTAGGAATTGTGGCTGTGGCTGATTCAAATGCAAATCCAGACGGAATTGATTATGTGATTCCTGCCAATGATGATGCGGTAGAATCAATTGAATATATCGTAAATGAAATGGTATCAGCTTTGAAAAAATAGTTGGTAGAATAAACATATTAGTAAAAAAGTCCGCCATCGGCGGATTTTTTTGTCCATTGAAATTCGTTTGATAAAAATAAAAAACTGTGATATAATGAAACGATGACAAATGAAAACACATCGGTTACAGAAACAACAAATCCTTCTGCTCCTGAAGCTGTGGGTGCGCCAGAAGCGGCGGAAACAAAAGCTTCATCTCAACCAACTGGAGCTGAAAATCAGCCAGCGGAAGATTTTTTGCAAACGACCGAAACTCTAAAAAAAGATATGGTGTCTGGAGAAGAAAAAGGACTGGCTGCTTTGGGGTATTTGCCGTTTACGGTTTTGGTGCCGTTGGTACTCAAAAAAGACTCAGCGTTTTGTAAAGAACACGCCAAACAAGGAATTGTTATTGCGGCGTTGTTTGGTGGTATGTTCTTGATTTTGCCATTTTTAGGAATGTTTAAACTCTGGGTATTATTGTACCTAGGAGTGGCTGGGTTTGGAGCGTTTACAGCCTTTACGGGGGCGCCAGCCAAAATGCCAATGGTATCAGAAGTAGCGAATAAAATTAAATTATAAGGACTTCTCTAAAGTTTTCATTTATGGTACTTAGAACACGCCAAAGGCGTGTTTTTTAAATTCCATATTTTGTGAATAAATCAAATTAAAAATCTTTGTTTTGCTGTTTTTTCAAGTAAAATACAGATGATGGGCAGAACAGAACAGAACAGAACAGAACAGAACAGAACAGAACAGAACATTATTAATTAGACGTGGCTTTACCATTATTGAGTTATTGGTCGTCATTGTTATCATCGGGATTCTGGCTGGAATGGGAATCGCCCAATTTAAAAGTTATATCGGTAAGGCTCATTATGCTAAAGCTATAGCGGAAGTAAAACAAGCCGAACGGAAATTTTTGGCAGATTATGCGGCTACCGGAAAAAAAATAATAAATCAGAGTATAAACAATGATTTTTCACAAGTAGGCTCGAATGGAAAAATTATTGGGTGGGGGCATCATAATAATGGAAATTTTTCTGTTCGAGAGTCCTATGGAAAACAAGTTTTATGGGTACGACAAGTGCCGAGTACTATTGGTTATTCTTGGGTAAATTGGTATTTCCCAAGTAATTTTGTTGGACTTAAATTTGTTTCTCCTCGGTATAGAGCTTTCTTGGTAGCACGAAGAATAAAATCTCCCGGTAGGTTTCAATTAGGAATGGGGTACGATGCTGTTTTTGATAAAGCTTTATCAGATACTTTTCAGAGTTATGAAATTGATGTGAGCTGTAATAAATCTAAATTTCCTAAAGATGATTGTATAGAACGAGGGTATCAGAATCATCCAACATTTGCCCCCGCTAATGGGGGTGATGTCGAAATTGCCTATTTGGCTATCTATCAAATAGAAAAATAAGCAATATATTTCTGCTTAGACACGCTTTTAGCGTGTTTTTTTTTGCTTTTTTGTGAATGGTTTTTACAATACCTTTGATTTTTATACCTTAATCAATACATAAAAATGACTGTAACAGCCGCACAAGTAAAAGAATTGCGAGAAAAAACAGGTGTAGCCATGATGGCCTGTAAAAAAGCGTTGGTAGAAGCCAACGGAGACATGGAAGCCGCTATTGAAGTTTTGAAAAAACGAGGACAAGCCAAAGCCGCTTCAAAAGGAGACCGATCAACTGGAGAAGGAGGAATTGCTATTTCTGGACGAGCGATTATTTCGGTACTTTGTGAAACAGATTTTGTAGCCCGAAACGAAGAATTTGTAGCTTTGCTTGATGAATTGGCTCAAAAAGCTGATGCGGAAGGAATTGAAGCTATGACTGAATACTTCGAATCAATCAAAGCCGATAAAATCCAAAAAATCGGAGAAAATCTTGTGTTAGGAAAAGCCATGATTATTGAAGGCGGAAACACAGTGGCTGGATATGTTCATACAAATAAAAAAGTAGCGACGGTTGTGGCTCTTAACGGAGGAACTGAAGACCAAGCTCGAGACGTAGCCATGCATGCAACTGCGATGGATCCTTTGGTGGCTAACCCAGAAGATATTGACGCTGAATTGATTGCATCAGAACGAGCGGCGGCACGAGAACAATTGTTAGCGGAAGGAAAACCAGAAAATATTTTGGATAAAATTATTGATGGAAAAATTAAAAAATTCTGTGCCGAACGAGCGATGACAACTCAACCATTTGTAAAAAATGGAGATCAAACCGTAGGAGAATACCTAGGAGACGCTGAATTGGTAGACTTCATCAGAATGTCTATCTAGTTTTTAGTCAAATACACAAATTATAGAAAAATCCGCCATTGGGCGGATTTTTTTTAGGATTTGAAGATTTCAAATCGAGTCTGGGAGGTTATAAATACTTAAGAAAATTAGTTTTTTCTCTTCCCAAATTTCCAGTAGAAAAATAATAACAAAATGGAACCATAAAATACTGGTCCAGTTACGGCAAATATTTTGCTATCAAGTTCATCGTTGCAAATAACGGCTTCTATTTTTAGGTCGCATAAAAATTCATGCAAAATAGCGCCTGGAATAAAGAATATAAATCCCAAGGCATCTAAATATTCACCTTCGGCTATTAAGTTGGTTAGTGTTTTAAGCATTGTATAAATAGCTTTAAAGTTTTATTTCTTTTTTGTTAATTTGCGGTACAAAAATTTTGTTAACTTATAGAGTCCAATAATTAAGGGAATTCCATAAAGAATAGATACAGATACTAACAAATCTATTCCGTCGTCGTAAGGGCAGCCATCATAGGGGAATAGTTTACATCTTGTTTGATTTAGTAAAATACTTGGTCCAAAAAATAGTAGGAAAAAAATGCCACTTATTGTTTCCCATATCGTTTGTATTATTTCTGTCATTGGTTTAAAGTTTCGTGTATTTTTATGTAAAAGTCAATCGCTGGTCTTTATAAATTTGCACTCAATTACAAACTCCGTACACTCATCTTTGATGAAAAAAGGAGACATTATTAATATCAGTATTACCGATTTAGCCTTTGGCGGAAAGGGGATTGCCCGCACCGAAGAAGGATTGGTAGTTTTTGTAGACGGAGCCTTGCCTGGGCAAACGGTAGAAGCAAAAATTTCGTTAAAAAAACGAAACCACGCTCAAGCCAAATTATTAAAAGTTTTAGAACGATCAACAGAAGAACGAACGACTGAATTTCAACCAATTCCGGGGGCACCGTGGGCCAATTTACCTATTGAAACCCAACAAAAATATAAGCAAAATCAAGTGTTCGAGTTGTTTTCTAAAATGGCTGACACAGATTTATCAGCCGTATTTGACGAGTATGTATCGTCGCCGAATGAATGGTTTTATCGGAATAAAATGGAATATTCGTTTGGACCAACGGACGAATCGTTTACGTTAAATACCGATGAAAAAAAGGTTTGGACGCAATCGGGGTTTGGATTAGGAAGTAAAAAACGAGGACAATATTGGTTGGTGGAAAATTTAGAAAAACCATCGGGCATGTTTGATGAAGATTTTGAACTGGTACTTCCTAAAATTAAAGAATTTTGCCAAGTCACTGGAAAAGAAGTGTATAATCAGCGAACGAATACGGGTTTTTTCCGTCATTTAGTGGTGCGAAAAAGTTTTTTGAGTGACTCGTTTTTGGTAAACTTAGTGACCACCGATGAAGCATTTGATATTGATTCGTTTACCAACTTATTAGTCGACAACTTAGGCGAACGAGTGGCAGGCGTTTTGTGGACAAAACATAATGGCGTGTCTGATCGAACGAACCAAGTGGGTGTACGAACTTTGGTGTATGGGCATCCAACCGTAATGGAAGAAATTAATGGTTTATTGTTTGAAATGTCGATTGATTCGTTTTTTCAAACCAATCCTAAATCAGCTGAAAAATTGTATTCTAAAGTCGCTTCGTATGTTGATTCAAAAGCGGAGTCCAAAATTTTAGATTTGTTTTGTGGTACGGGAACTATTGGGCAAATTCTGGCTCGAAAACTAGAAAAAGTTTCGGTAACGGGAGTCGAAATTGTGCCATCAGCCGTAAAAGATGCTCGAAAAAACGTGGAACGGAATAAGATTGAAAATGTAAAATTTGTGTGTGCTGATGTGAAAAATTTCTTGAATTCACACAAAGAAAGTGGCTACGAAACGATTATTATTGATCCGCCACGAGCAGGAATTGTGCCCAAAGCCCTACAAAAAGTATTAGCCTTTGGCGCGCCAAACTTTGTGTATGTGTCTTGTAATCCAGCCACGATGGCTCGAGACACAAAAGTTATTTTAGAATCAGGGTACAAATTAGAAAAATTCTCTCTCGTCGATCAGTTTCCGCACACGGCACACGTTGAATGTGTGGGGAAATTTGTGAAGATATAAGTTTAATTGAGATAGAAAACTTTTGAATTCGTGTTTAAATTAGGTAGGTTAAACACGAATTTTTAATTATAAAAAAATATGTGGTCATTTATAAAACGAATGTTTTTGTTTGGGTTGGTAAATATTGTCGTGGTGTTGGTAGTTTCGATGATTGCCGCTCTGTTTGGTCTTACGGGCGACACTTCGAATTTGTTTGGATTAGCCATTTTTTGTCTTCTTTGGGGAAGTGTGGGCAGTCTTATTTCCTTATTTATGTCAAAATGGTTGGCTAAAAAATCATTTGGTATTACGCCTATTCAAACGCCTGTTACGGCATCGGAACGATTGGTGTATTCAACCGTGCAACGAATCGCTCAACAAGAGGGGATTACCATGCCAGAAGTGGGAATTTATCGTTCAGCAACGCCAAATGCTTTTGCCACTGGAGCCAGTAAAAATGCTTCATTGGTAGCGGTATCTACGGGGTTAATTGACTTGATGGAAGATGATGAAATTGAAGCTGTTATTGGACACGAAATGGCGCACGTAGTAAACGGTGATATGGTTACGATGGCGTTAGTGCAGGGAGTGGTTAATGCGTTTGTATTGTTTGCGGCGAATATTTTTTCGAGAGACGAAGATGGACGGAGTTTTCTTTTGTATTACGTGCTCCAAATTGTGTTTGGGGTGGTGGCTAATATTTTGGTGGTTTTTCCATTCTCTCGGTACCGAGAGTTTAGAGCCGATGCTGGGTCAGCTAAATTCTTAGGTCGCACCAAAATGATTCGGGCGTTGCAAAAATTACAAACGCTTAATCCAAAACATGGACCGTTAATGGATGATAAAAAAATGGCCGTTCAAGCATTTTTTGGTCTTGGTGGTTCTTGGATGGCCACGCATCCGTCATTGGAAAAACGAATTGAAGCGTTGAAAAAATTGAATTAAACACTCTTACATAATGAATAACAGCAAATTTTCGGTTACAAAACGAGTGGCCATTGGTAAAATTATTGGTCTGGTATTTGCAGGGTTATTTTTAGCATTTTTTGCGTATGCCGGATTAGAAATTTCGGTGCGGAATAATTTTGTGTGGGGTGTGTTGTTATTATTTATGTTAATGGGGGCTCTCACAGGATTTATGGGGCAAGTTACCAAACATCCATTATTTAAATTTGCCCAACCATGGTGGTTTCGGGGGGCGGTAATTGGTGGATTTTGTATGCTAATATTGGTGTTATTGGCGTACGATTCATTTTTGCCAGTTATGCAAACATCGTTTGTTGCTTGGACGGGATTGGAATCTCCTTTTTGGAGTGTACTAGACGGAATGTTTATTGGTATGGTAATGGAATATTTTGAAACTAGATTTGGCGGTGAAGGCGAAGGTTTGCCGTTGGTGTAAGAAAAAAATTGACTTATAAATAATTTTTGTATAGGGTTTTAAGCAAATGAAACAATTTAAAAATAATAATACGAATAACAATAACTGGCTGAGGCGAGAGATGTTTTAGTATTATTAAAAAATATAAAAATGTAAAACACTCTCGCCACGAGAGTGTTTTTTTAATGACAAAAATAAAATGATGACTTGGTTTAATAACAATATGGCAAATAATAATTCTCCTCCGTAGGGGCGAAAGAATTTTCTGTATTCTTTTTTCTCTACGAGTGAATGAACTGCGTGGAGATTTTTTTATAACTAATTTTTTAAACTTTTATTACAAAATGTGTGGATTTACTGCCTATACTGGAACCGATACTAAAATACAAACAAAATTGCGTCTGTCGTTTGCGAAAATAAAACATCGTGGGCCAGATAAAACGATTACCAAAACACTGTCAACGGGTGGTTGGATTGGGTTTCATCGATTGCGAATTATTGATACCACTCCCAAAGGAGACCAACCATTTGCGACCGAAATAGCCACGCTGGTGTGCAACGGAGAAATATACGAACATCAATTACTTCGTCAGCAATTCTCGTCGTACGAGTTTCAGTCTGAGTCTGATTGCGAAGTGATTTTGCCGTTAATGACGCAATCGGAAGACAAGATTGAAGCAGTGCAAAAACTCGATGGAGAGTTTGCGTTTGCCTTAAAACATAAATCATCTTGGGTGGTGGCTCGAGATGCATTAGGAATTCGTCCTTTGTTTTATGCGCAAGACGAATCAGGAGATTTTTATTTTGCGAGTGAAGCCAAAGTGTTAACGGAAGTTTGTAAAAAAGTGCTTCCATTTCCCCCGGGAAAAATTTTTATCGATGGTCAATTTTATACTTATCACGATTACTCAACCGTTAAAACTGATGAGAAAATTTTGCCATCTACGGCCGAACAAAAAATACACGATTTATTATCTGCTGGGGTTAAAAAACGGTTAGAGGCTGATGTTCCCGTAGGGTTTTTGTTGAGTGGGGGACTTGATTCAAGTTTAGTGTGTTCGATTGCGTCTAGAATTTCAGCAAAGCCGATTCGAACCTTTGCCATTGGAATCGAAGGCGATGCGATTGATACGAAATATGCTCGCATGGTGGCGGATCATTTAGGAACGGAACATACGGAAGTGATATTTTCGCAATCGGATATTTTTAACGCTTTGGAAGATTTGATTTATCTGCTGGAAACTTGGGATATTACTACTATTCGAGCCTCAATAGGAATGTATTTGTTGGTTAAATATATTTCGGAAAAAACGGATATCAAAGTGGTTTTAACTGGAGAGGTGAGTGATGAATTGTTTGGTTATAAATATACTGATTTCGCTCCGTCGGAAGATGAATTTCAACGAGAAGCGCAAAAACGTGTGCGAGAGTTGTATTTGTATGATGTGCTGCGGGCGGATCGATGTATTGCTGGGGTTGGGTTAGAAGCCCGTGTGCCATTCAGCGATAAAGCGTTTGTTGATTTTGTGATGAGTGTGCCCGTCCAATTAAAAATGAACACGACGGGTATTGGAAAACATTTATTACGAAAGAGTTTTGCCACGCAAGGACACTTGCCCGACTCTATTTTATGGCGAGAAAAAGCAGCCTTTTCTGATGCGGTTGGACACTCGATGGTTGATATTATTAAAGCCTTTGCCGAAGATTTTTATGGTGATGATTGGCAAATTCAAGCGCAAAAGTACCAGCATGGTACTCCGTTTACGAAAGAAAGTTTGTTGTATCGAGAAATTTTTGAAAAACATTTTTCAGGACACGCTGGTTTGATACCGGATTTTTGGATGCCAAACAAAGAGTGGGAAGGATGTGCAGTTGATGATCCTTCGGCACGGGTGCTGAAAAACTACGGTAAGAGTGGAGAATAGATTTTGTTCTATTTTGGAAATCAAATAAGTCTGTCCGTTTGAAAGTTGTATAAAACAAATCCCCAAACTTGATTTGGGGTCTTTTGTTTTAAAGAGTTTATTGTGTAAATTTTTCTTTTGGTACGCAAGAGAGGACACTAAATGTTTTATTCTTATTTCTTTATCGTTTCACTCGTAAGGCTCGTGAGCGAACCTCTGCGGTTCGACTCTTTTTATGTTCCATAAAAAATTACCTAAAAAAAATACCCGCAAGGGGTATTTGTTTTATGTATCTTCATTGGTACGCAAGAGAGGACTCGAACCTCCACGGCTTTCGCCACTGGTGCCTAAAACCAGCGTGTCTACCATTCCACCACTTGCGCGAAAAAGATCGTCAACAAAATAATCTTTCTGTGGCTTTTGACAAATTTTTCTGCTATTAAATTTCGGTTATTTTGGCCAAATTTCGGCGAATAACGCGCCAGTCATAGGAGAATTTTTTGTTTTCGCTTGCCCGAATGACGGCTGACATAAAGGTCCAAAAATTGCCCATGGTATACGTGAATGATTCTCCACATTCTTTTTGTGGATTGAAATTTTCTAGTCCACAGCCTTCGGGAAGAACACAAGGAATATTGTGTTTTATAATGAGTGCCAACTCGGATTTTAGTGGTTTGTGATCAAAAACAATAATGTCAGATTGGGTAATAATGTTTTCTTTTTCATTGAGAATGCTTTCGTGAACAGAGAATTTGTCTGGGTATTTTCCTAACAAATCTAAACAAATTTTTTGTGACGTTTCGTCGCCTTCGGCAATGATTCTCGTTTCAAATCCTAATTCGCAAAAGCCCATCATGGCTTGATTTAAAACGTTCTGTTTGGTGCTTCGCAGCGGAGAGATAACGCCAATCTTGAAAAGCTTGTTTGGACGACTCTTGATTGTATTTGTTTTCGATTTTGGTACACTTTTTGTTGTTGGCATGTTTTTGTGAGTTTTCTTAAATAAATCAGGTCAGTATATCATATTTTTTGTTAAAAATCCAGAGAAATGAGTGGCGATAATAGTGAAATATTTCGAAATAAACTTTTAGTGCTATTAGATGGAAACGCGTTAATGCATCGGGCGTATCATGGTATGAACCGTGGGTTTGTGCCACAATATAACGGCATGCCAGTGGGAATGGTGTACGGAATTGCTTTGACGCTTATGAATGCCATTCAGGTGTTGAATCCAGATGTGTTAGTGGTTACGTTTGATACGAAAGAAAAAACGTTTCGGCATAAACTAGATGAAAATTATAAAGCGAACCGGAAAAAGGCTCCGGATGATTTTTATCCGCAGTTACCATTGGTAGAAGAATTATTTACATCTTTTAATGTGCCTATTTTGAAGAAACCAGGGTTTGAATCAGATGATTTGATTGGAACTTTGGCGACCAACGCGCCGCAAGATTTTTTGGTAAAAATTGTGAGTGGTGATCTTGATTTTACGCAGTTAGTAACGGAGCGAATTTCGCTGATAAAGTTGGCTGGAAAAATAGAACATTCTCCTGAATATGGACCCGCCGAAACTTTGGCTCGATACGAGGTGACGCCGGCACAAATGATTGATTTGAAAGCTATCATGGGGGATTCATCTGATAATTATAAAGGGGTGGCTGGTGTTGGACCCAAAACGGCGGCGAAACTGATACAACAATTTGGATCATTAGATCATTTGTATCAGCAAATTGACCAAATAGAAAAAGAATCATTGCGCCAGAAGTTCTTGGCGGAAAAAAAGTATGTGTATCATTGTCAGTCGTTGGCCAAAATTGCGACCGATGTTGAGATTGATTTTGATTTTTCGCAAAAATATTCGCTTGAAAATAGCTCCGCAGAAGAGTTTTTAACCCGGTTAAATTTTAAAACTTTAGCGAGTCGGTTCGCAAAGATTTCTTCGGGAAGTTTTTCGGTAGATAAAAAGGTGGATAATTCTAAAAATGAAGAACAGATGACGCTTTTTTAGAATAATTATTTTATTCTTTTTTTTGTTATTGAACACAAAAATTACCTTAAAAATAAGCTGTTTTCTCGACTAAAAATCATCATTGTTTGGTCTTTTGTTTTTTTAAGAGTGTTTTTCTTGAATACAAAAATTGTTAATTGAACTTTTTTTTTCTTTTTTGTAATTCTTTTAATGCTTTTCTAGTCATAAAAAATATGCATAAAAAAGTAGAACAATAGTAGGTTGAGTGGAAAAAAGATTTGCACGATATATCTCGTTTTGATATGGTTTGTATCGAATTTAACGATTACCAATTTTAATAAAAAAATGGCACAACAAAAGATATTTGCGGCATTGGATATAGGGTCTTCAAAAATACGAACCGTCGTAGGAGTTGTGGAAGAAAAAAAGAACATTGTAAACATTATTGGAGTCGGAGTGGCTCCGTCTCAAGGAATTCGAAAGGGGATAGTTTCAGATATGGATGAAGCGGTTGCCAATATTACGGCGTCATTGGAGGATGCCGAACGAATGAGTGGCGAACCGATTCATCGGGTATATGTTTCGTTCTCTGGACCAAGCATTGAAACCTTTGATTCTAAAGGGGTAATTGCCATTAATGGTTCAAACGCTGAAATTACAGAAGATGATGTAGATCGAGTGCTTGATGCGGCTCGAGCGGTAACTTTGCCGGCAAATCGAGAAATTTTGCGAATTATTCCAAGAAACTTTTCGGTTGATTCGCAACACCACGTAAAATATCCAGTGGGAATGTCAGGTATTCGACTAGAAGTAGAAGCCCACATTATTGCTGGACAAAAAGCAGCGATTAAAAATTTAGAAAAATGCTTGTATCAAGCTGGAGTTGATATTGAAGAAATTGTTCCGTCTCATTTGGCGGCTTCAGAAGCGGTGCTTGATCGACAACAAAAAGAACTTGGTGTGGTATTGATAGAAGTTGGAGCTTGTTCGACAAACATTGCCGTATTTGAAGAAAATACAGTTATTTATTCAACGGTTTTGCCTGTTGGAGGCGAACACGTAACCAACGATTTGGCGATTGGTGGTCGTATTGCCATCGATACCGCTGAAAAAGTAAAAATAGAATACGGAACGTGTTTAGTAGAAGAAACTGATCGAGAAGATATTGATTTGAGTCAAATTTCTCGAACCGATAATCATAAAATTAGTAAAAAAGATTGTAGTAAATTCATTGAAGCCCGATACGGAGAAATTTTCTTATTGGTGCGAGATGAATTAATCCGAATTGGTCGAGCAGGGATGTTGCCTGCGGGAGCCGTGCTTTGTGGAGCGGCGGTAAAAACTCCGGGGGTCGTTGATTTGGCTCGACAAACATTAGGGTTGCCAGTGCAAATTGGGTTCCCAAAAGATATTGAGGGAATTGTAGACCGAGTGGATGATCCAGCCTTTTCGGGGGTGGTGGGGTTGTTACACTTTGCGAACCGATACGGAGAAAAACGAGCGTTCTTTGACTTTTCGTTCCCTCAAATGTTCGATTCAGTGAAGGAATTCTTTAAAAGACTCTTACCATAACATCATAAAAAAATATTTGCTTACCTTATAAATTGAAACTCATGAAAGACTTATTACAAACAGCGATTGCCAATGCAAAAAATGGAAAACCAGCTATGGCTGGAACAAATGTGACTCAATCAGTAGATCCATCTATGACACCCGTAGCCAACATTAAAGTTGTGGGAGTTGGTGGTGGAGGAACCAACGCCGTAAACCGCATGACGGATTCAGATTTTAACAATGTTGAATTTGTGGTGGTAAATACGGATTCCCAAAGTTTGTTCCATTCAAAAGCCGAAGAAAAAGTGCACATTGGAATGGAAGCGACTCGAGGGTTAGGAGCAGGCGCAAATCCAGAAGTGGGAAAAGCAGCGGCTGAAGAGTCTTTGGAAGAGTTAAAATCAGCTTTGAAAGGGGCTGATATGGTGTTTGTTACTTGTGGTCTTGGGGGCGGAACCGGTACTGGTGCTGCACCAGTAGTGGCACAAGTGGCTCGAGAGTTAGGCGCTTTGACGGTTGGGGTGGTTACAAAACCATTTAGTTTTGAAGGACACCAACGAATGACTAAAGCCCAAGAAGGATATGATGAGTTAGCGAAAAATGTTGATACATTGATTACTATTCCAAATGATCGAATCTTGTCTATTATCGACCGAAAAACACCTATTACGGATGCGTTTAGCGTAGTAGACGAAGTGTTGCGACAAGGGGTGCAAGGAATTGCTGATTTGATTACCTTACATGGGTTGATTAATGTCGATTTTGCTGATGTGCGTTCAGTTATGAAAGATGCTGGTACTGCATTGATGGGAATTGGATACGGAGCGGGTGAAAACCGAGCGGCCGATGCGGCAAAAGCAGCTATCGAATCACCATTGTTGGAACAATCAATTCACGGAGCCAAAGGAATCTTGTTCAATATTACGGGTGGAACCGATTTATCTATGTTTGAAGTGGATGAAGCGGCTAAAATTATTACAGAAGCGGCGGATCCAGAAGCGAATATTATCTTTGGGTCAGTGATTAATGAAAAATACAACGGAGAAATGAAAATTACCGTTATTGCGACTGGATTTAGTGAATCTGAAAAGAAAAAACCAGGACACGCATCTATTATGCGAAAAGCCTTTGGCGTAAATACAGGCAATGATTCTGATGGGGGTGTTGATTTAGAAACACCAGCCTTTATGCGAAAAAATCTGCGCTAAAGAAACGAAGGTGGTATATAATAAAAAAGTCTCGTTAGAGGCTTTTTTTGTTTAAGAAATTTATCTTTTTTATTAATTGCGAGTGGTCCGTCGAACAGTTTTTGACACAAATCTTTGACAAAGTTTTTGAAATAAACAAAATTAGTCTGAAAAAGTTTCTGATTTTTAGAATATGAAAAAATTTATTGATGCACGAATCGCAGAATTAAACAACATTACTTGGCCAACAAGTAATCATACCAAACACGCTACGGCGTTGGTGTTGACGATTGTTGTTATTTTCGGACTGTTATTGACGTTGTTCGATTTTGGTCTTCGACAATTGATTGATACATTTATTTAAAAACATACAAAAACATGGCTAAACAAGATGCTTCAGCGGGAAGAAATTGGTACGTAATTCATACTTATTCAGGGTATGAAGATAACGTAAAAGGGGCAATCGAGCACCGAATTGAATCGACTAATATGCAAGAATACGTGTTTGAAGTGGTGGTTCCAAAGGAAAAAGTGGCCACCGTTAAAAACGGGAAACGAGTGGTAGTAGAAAAAAACTTGTTCCCAGGATACGTATTGGTAGACATGATTGTAACCGAAGATTCTTGGTTTATGGTGCGAAACACACCCAATGTAACGGGATTTGTTGGTTCTGGAAATATTCCTGTACCAGTATTGCCAGAAGAATTTGGAGTAATTAAACGACGAATGGGGAATGATGTGCCAACGACTGATATTTCTTACAAAGTAGGGGACTTGGTAAAAATTAAAGCAGGACCGTTTGCTAATTACGAAGGAAAAATTTCAGAATTAAATCCAGCCAAAGGAGAAATTACGGTTATGGTTTCTATTTTCGAACGAGAAACACCGGTTTCACTTTCATTTGAAGAAGTGGTTTCTGCTTTGAAATAATCCATTATTAAGTTTGAATAAAACAGAAAAGCCTAAAACACCATTTAGGCTTTTTTTGTATGAAGAATTTACCGTGCGGAAAATTTGACATATTGGCTTAAATAAACAAAATACGCGTGGATTTAAGTTTTTTGACAACAAAAAACAGGACCGTTTCTTATTTTTTAACCACATAGAAACATGCCACCAAAGAAAAAATACGCTTCTAAGTTCAAGATTCAACTTGTAGCAGGAGCCGCAACACCAGCTCCACCAGTTGGTCCAATCTTGGGTCAATACGGGGTAAACATTCAACAATTCTGTGTTGCTTACAACGACGGAACCGCTGATTTCAAAGGATCAGGATTGAAAATTCCAGTAATTTGTTACGTGTTTGAAGACAAAACCTTCGAACTTGAATTCAAAACGCCTTTGACATCAAACTTGATTAAAAAAGAATTAGGAATTGCGAAAGGATCTGGGCGACCAAATACAGAAAAAATCGGGAAAATTACACGGGCTCAATTAGAAGCCGTAGCCGAAGTAAAAATGAAAGACTTGAATGCGAATGATATGGACGCAGCGGTAAAAATTGTGGCTGGAACGGCCAAACGAATGGGATTAGAACCAGAAGTTGAATAGTTCAAAAATAATTAAAAAAAGCCTGTGGGAGTCTGACGTAGACGCTCTTACCACAAATATTAACACTTATTACAAAATGGCTAAAATTTCAAAATCACTTAAAGCAGCATACGAAAAGTTCAATCGAGAAACCGCTTTGCCAATCGAAGAAGCGTTGAAAATTATGATTGAAACCTCAACCGTAAAATTTGATGCTACGGCTGAAGTTCACTTTACCTTGGGAATCGACCCACGACACGCTGATCAACAATTACGGGCGACCGTTTCTTTGCCTCATGGTACAGGGAAAACAGTACGAGTAGCTGTAATTGCTGAAGACGATAAACACGCTGAAGCGAAAGCCGCTGGCGCAACCGTTGTTGGAGCGGAAGAATTGGTAGACCGAATTTCAAAAGGGTTTATGGATTTTGATGTTGTAGTAGCAACTCCACCAATGATGCGACACTTGGCAAAAGTAGCCCGAATTCTTGGGCCACGAGGAATGATGCCTTCGCCAAAAGGAGGAACGGTGACAATGGAAATTGATAAAACCGTAAAAGAATTGGTTGCTGGACGATTGGAATTCCGAAATGATAAATACGGAAACGTACACACCATTTTTGGGAAAAAATCTTTTGGAGCGGATAAATTGAAAGAAAATTTTGAAGCGATGGTAGCTGCTTTGAAAGCTGCAAAACCAACTGGAGCCAAAGGACAATTTATTCAAAATGTGACAATTAACTCTACTATGGGAGCTGGAATCAAAATTAATCTTGGAGAAGAATAGTTTGATTCATCAAAAATATGAACTAGAAAAATCCGCCATTGGCGGATTTTTTTATATGTTTTCAATAGTTTTTTTTATTTATTTTATTATATTGCATTTTGATGGAGTTATACCACGTGGTAATTTTGGGATTTGTGATGGGCGTCGTAACGAGTATTTGTGGTGGAGCTGGTATTTTTGCGGTTCCATTAATGATTGCTTTGGGTGTTCCAGCGGTAAATGTGTTGACCCTCAACCGAATGTCTGATGTAGGAGTCGTGTTGGGATCTTTAAAAAATTACATTGATTCAAAAAGTATTGATTGGTCATTAGCGATAAAAGGATGTTTTATCGTGGCTTTTGGGGCTATTCTTGGGGTGAATATTTCTTTGTGGTTGCCAGAGAATATTTTGAAAATGGTAATTTTAGTTGGGGTGTCTGTGGGGATATTTTTTTTAATAAAACCTGTAAAACGAGTAAAGAAATCAAAAGCCAATATTCAATTTTGGGTGTGGTTGCTTTTGTGGGCTTCTGGCGTATGGAGTGGAGCCTTAGGGATGGCCGGCGGGATGTTTTCGGTGTTGGTGTTTGTGCGATTTTTTCATAAAGAGTTTTTACCAGCACGAACTACGCAAATTGTGATGGCTATTCCAGAAACACTTATATCAACTTCTTTTTTAGTGTTTGGTTCGACTTTGACGTGGCAACCACTGGTAACAATGTTTTTTTCTAGTTTTGTTGGAGCTTGGTTGGGAGCCAAAATTGCGGTTAAACAAGGGAGTCACTTCATTCAAAAAGCTATGATTGGGATTGCGGTTATTATGGTATTTAAGGTTTTGTATGATTTAAATATTTTTTCCTATTAATTCTTTCTTTTGTCTGTTATAATCGCGTTGGAAATAAATTTCAATAATTAGAAAAATATGAAAAAGAAAATATTAGTGATTCTTACTGGAGGAACGGTAGCTGGAAATGTAGCAAAAAGTAAAGTTTCTCAGGATGTAAAAATAACCCCAGATAATTTCTTGGGGACACTGCACGGTTCCATTGGTATAATTAAAAAAAACTGGAACATCGAAATTGAACCAACAATTTCCGAATTATTAAATATTGATAGTTCAAATATTAAACCACAAAATTGGACGGATATTATAAGTGAAATTGAAAAAAACTATGATGAATACGATTCTTTTATTATTTTGCACGGAACAAATACCATGGGATATACAGCTGCGGCGCTTACCTTTGGTTTAGAAAATATTAATAAACCAGTTATTATCACTGGAGCTCAAGTTCCGTTGGGTTATTTGGGGTCAGATTCTACTATTAATTTAGTAAATTCTTTGCGTTTAGCCGTTTGGGGGTACCATGACGTAAAAGGAGTTATGGCTGTGTTTGGAAGTAAAATTATTACTGGTTCAAGAGTAAAAAAAGGAACAGATTTTGATTATGATCCGTTTAAATCTTTTCAATCTGGAGCTCTTGGTCAAATTGGTCGTTTTATTAGAATTGATGATTCTCAACTGAATAAACATGTTGCTTATTTGTCTAAATATAAGCCGTTAGCGATTCAATCACGAGTACTAAGTGTTAAAAAATATTTTGATACAAAATCAATTGCGTCTTTAACTGAGTTTCCTGGTATGTCGGTGGATATATTTAAATCGTTAGTAGAAAATAATGACATTAAAGCCTTTATATTCAGATCCTTTGGAGCTGGAGACCCAAGTGCTCATTTGTTTCCAGCATTTGAATACTTAAAAGAAAAAAGAATTCCTATTGTGGTGACTACACAAGCTCCGGGAGGAGTTTCCAATTTTCAGGTAAATGAAACTGGAATGTATTTAGCTGAAAATGATTTAGCTATTCCAGCTTTTGACATGAGTATTGAGTCTATGACTGTAAAACTAAGTTGGTTCTTAGCACAAGAAAAAACATACGAGCAAATAAAAAAAATGTTTTTAGAAGATATGCACGGAGAAATAAACATAGAAACCGAATTAATTTAATTTTTTTATTCTTTTTCAAAAAAATCAGCCAATGGCGGATTTTTAAAAAAAAGCCCCTTCTTTAAAGAAGGGGAGAGTAGTGTATTTGAATATTCGTTTATGAGAGTTTACTTACTAGTTGGCTTATTTCTACCAATTCTTTGTCACCAGTTTTACGGTCAATTATTTCTACTTTTCCGTTTTCTATTCGGTCTGATAAAACCACACATTTTGGCATTCCCATTAGTTCAAAATCGCCGAGTTTTACGCCTGGGCCAAACTTTTTCCCTTGTCGATCGTCGAAAAACACGGTTATGCCAGCGTTTTGTAGGGTTTCGTAAATTTCGGTTCCTTGGTCGTAAAGTTCTTGGTTTTTTCCAAAAACGGCTAAATATACTTGGTACGGAGCAATATTTTGTGGCCAAACAAGCCCTTTCTCGTCGGCGAAAATTTCGGCAATGACCCCCATTACCCGAGAAATACCAATTCCGTAACAACCCATTACGACTGGTTCGCTTTTTCCGTTTTCGGCAATGTGGTTAAACTTGAAAGCGTCGGTAAACTTAGTTCCAAGTTTGAAAATATTTCCAACTTCAACGGCGTTCATTACTTCGTATTTCTCTCCGGTTTTTGGGTAGAAATCACCTGGTTTTGGCGTTTTAATATCATAGAACTGGGCTGGTTTTTCTACGTCTCGGTTCCAGTTTACATTAATCAAGTGTTTATTTTTTTCGTTTGAGCCCATTTCAAAATTCAAACGATTCTCCATCGATTCATCACAAATAATTTTTACCGATGCTGGTAACCCGATAATTCCGACATATCCAGCCGTGGTTCCAACACTGGCTAATTGTTCATCGGTAGCGAACGTTAATGATTCACAGCCAAGAATGGTTTGGAGTTTATGTTCGTCGATGTCGTATCCACTTCGTACGGCGGCGGCGACCAATTGTCCTGTTTCGGTGGTAAACATTACCGTTTTGGTGGTTCGTTCTACTTCGATATTCAAAAATTCAGCAATAGCTTCTAACCCCGTAATATTTTCGCCGACAACGGTTTCCATTGGTTTTTCGGTTTCGTCTTGGTACGAAACTTTTGGCGCTTGGCTGGCTACAATTTCTTTATTCAAGTATTTATCCTCGCTTGGAATATAATAAATTTCGTCTTCGCCAATGGGCGAGATAGTTTGAAATTCGTGTGAGAATTGAGAAAAATCTCCACCACTGGCATACACATATTTGGTAATGTCGCCTAATCCGAGTCGTTCGTAAACTCGGTGGTAGGCGGTTGCCATTTTTTCGTAATATTCATCTAAACATTCTTGGCTCGTATGAAATGAATACGCATCTTTCATTAAAAATTCTCGCCCACGCAGTAATCCAGATTTGGCGCGTGGTTCGTTTCGGAATTTGGTCTGAAACTGGTACACACTCGCAGGGAAATTTTTGTGAGAGTTTAAAAACTCGTTCATTAAAGGTGTTACGGTTTCTTCGTGTGTTGGGGCAAGGGCTACTTCTTTTCCGTCTGAAATAGTCATTTTATACAACACGTCGACGGTGTCCCAACGTCCAGTTTGCACCCAATTTTCTTTTGGTACAAGGCTGGGCATAAGCATTTCTTGGCAACCAACGGACTCCATTTCTTCTCGGACGATTTGTTCGATGTTTCGCAAAACTTTGAGTCCCATTGGTAAAAACGTGTAGGCTCCGGCCAGAGTTTTACGAATAAATCCAGCTTTGGTGAGCAATTGGGCATTAACCGCGTTTTCGGAAGAGGTTTCTTTGTTGGTGGTAATAGAATAGTTTGAGTATCTCATATAGCATAAGGTGAATTTTCAGATAAAGAATACAAGGTTCCTTAATTTTCGCAATGGAAAGATAACATTTCAGATTTTTCTTCTCCCACCGTAAACATTTTCCGTATTATATCGGTCATTGACTGGCTGTTTTTGGTTGGGTGTTTGAAAAATTTTTGTTGTACACTTTGTGCCGCTTCGGTATTTAAAAAATTAGTCATGGCTTCGGTTACGCCTCCTTTTGAAGAAACTCTTTGTTGCATTTCTTGGGCGGTAATGCCAGTTTTTTCTCGCATAGCTTGGTACCCGGTAAACGTTTGGTTAATAATTTTTTGTCCATCGGGTGCTTGGAAAAACTTCTCACTCGATAAGTGGTGTAGAATTTTGATGAGTTCGGCTTGTACATTTTCTTGATTATAATAGGCAAAATTATGTTCCCAAAACCCTAAAATCCCAATCAGTGATCCACTTAAAACCATAAATCGATTCATATAATCTTCTTGTGGAAGAATAATAACCTCGCCAGAGGTTTCTAATACCGCAATGATTTGTTGTTGGGTGTGTGAATCAATGGTTGGGCTGAAGAATACGCCTGAAAGTCCTTGGTTTACTTTGGCCGCCATGTTGGGCATGACTCGGACTACGTTTGGGGTGTTTAATTTTTGACTCAAAGTTTTGGTAGTAATACCTGCCAAAACGGAAATAACGGTGGAACTGTTGGAAACGTGAAGCGCAATATCGTTCAACATTTGTGGCTTTATTCCGAGCATAACGAGTTCGGCTGTTTCAATGTCAGTTATTGTATCGGTGGCATGAACTTGGAAGTGATTAGCAACCGTTTGGCTTCGTGTAAACGAACTATTTTTTATCACAATTTCTTGTGGTTTGAATAAGTGTTTGTTGAGTGCACCTTGTAAAATACTACCACACATGTTTCCGCAACCGAGAATTGAAAGTTTGTACTGCATTTATTTCGTCTGATATTTTTTTTACATGCTAGTAAAGATAAAATATTATGTCTATTTGCTTTTTGTATAATTTTGTGGTATAATTATTTGATTAATCTATTTATGTTATGGTTGAAAGTGTTGATTCGGCAGAAGTGCATGTAATGGATAGCGTAGAATCTCCTAATAATTCTGAAGCGGGAAAGGCTTTTCTTACCTTGTCAAAATATGTGGTTGCAAAAACTTTAAAAGCTTTGGGTTTTACGTTTGAAAAAACAGGACATTTAACCGAATGGACAACTCGTCCAATTTTTAAGGGAATAGGAAAAGCTGTTGAAAGTAGTGATGCGCCAAATTTTGTTAAAAAAATGGTTAATGGGGTGCCAGTTTTGTATGAAAAGGCGAAGAAAGAAACTAGAAGAAAGATTCTTGGTACAATGGTCATTGGTGGCGTTTTGTATGCACAATATGCTGATATTCCTCAAAAAGTACATGACGCGGTAGAAGACGGAATTGAATGGGTAGGTGAGACGTGTGGATCGGTTAAAGAAAATGTAACTAATTTATTTGATGTAAATAATTCTGATAATAGTGAATTTATGTATAAACCTGGAGAAAAAATTGAGCAAGGAGATAAAGAGTATGAAATGGGAGATTTTTTTGGGCGGAAGCTTGGTGGTTTATATGCTAAATATTTAGGATTAGATACTAAAAATCCCCTTCCTATACCAAATACATTGAGTATTAACTTTCCGAAAAATATAAATAAATTATGGGAAGAAAAATTAAACAGAAAAATATACCCAGTAGTAAAAGATGCATACCAAACATTAATTTTGGATGGATATAATTTGACGGAAAGTACGCCTTCAAGCATAGATGAATTTATGAGTTCAGCTGATAAAAGTATTGAATTTGTAAACGATAATTTAGATTGGTCAGAGGTTGCTAAACTAAAAGGATTAAATGCGCGTGAATTAGCTTTAACAAAAAAATTAGTAAAAACCATTGATGGCAAAGATTTAATGAGTTACTGTTTGACCGAAATTATGCCAACTGCTGATGGAAAATTGAATGTAGCAATGTTGGATTTTTTGTTGAAAAATGCGGGAAAAGAATTTATAGAACTTATTCCAGCACTGGGTGATGCTTATACTTCTTTTGGTCCATATCAATTTACCTCATTAGCGTTGCGAGACTTACCAAAAGAAAAATATGGAGCATCAGTTGTAAATCAAGCGTTGCCAAATGATAAAAAAATACCTGGTTCGGTTATGAAATTGAGAGGAAATGATCATCATAAAGCGGCGTATATGTTTGCCATAAATAATATTGCGGGATTGGTAAATAGTTGTAATAAGAGCGAATTAGTTCAATTGGAAAAAATTGAGAATTATGATGAAATTGCTCATTTTATGGCTGCTGCTCATCATGCACCAGGAAATGGTATTAAGTATGCTCGAGCTTGGTTGTATAATAATTATTTATTGGAAAAGGGCAGTCCAAAGGCTGATAAAAAGAATAAAAAATTTGCCAATTATTGTCGCGGACGATTTGTTAATTACGTAAAAAAGAGTAGAAACAATTTAAGAGCCTTGAATAATTTATAATTCCTATTTTACTTTCCTAAATCCGGCTTCTTGTGCTTCAGCCTCACTGGAAAAACATCGTTCGGCTTTTATTCTTTTATACCAGCCACTTTTTATGGTGTGATACGTTTTAATAGGATGTTTTTTGCTCCCAGAAATATTCCCTTTAATTGGGCAAGTTTTTGGAATCGTGGGGGTCTCTTTTGGTAATGGGGGATTTGTTTCTCCAAATACGTACGGAGAGCACGTAGACCAAGCCCCGGTGGGGTTTTGGTATACATGTTTTTGGAGTTTTCCCCACGCTTTGTGTTCGAGAAATTTACGAGGGATATATTGTGCATACCCGTTTTTTATGAGTATTTCGGCTAAATTATCGCTTTCAAATGGTTTCGGTTCTAAAATTCTTACGTTTCTGAAAATGCGGACAGCGGGGTTGGTTCCTTGAATATCCTTTTTTTCTAACTGAACCACTTTACCAAGTATTTGGTGCTCGAGAAATTTTTTGCTTTCTGCCCGGAAACATTGTGCTGCTGGTGAGTGGTTGGTAAATTTGGGAATGCTGGTATTAAGAATTTGAATAATGGGGCCTTTTTTAAATTTAAAAGAATGTCCATCAAATACTTTTGTAACGACTCCGACGGTGGCAGAAAAGCGGTCTTTGGCAGGGATAATAAGGTTTTCTCTTTTGTCATTACAATTGCGTTTCCATATATTTAGTTTTTCTTTATAGGCCTTTTTTTGAAAGGGGAATAATTTTTTCATCATTGGCTCATCTAAATTTTTTTCGTCTACGGTGGCGACGCCATTGGCGAGCAAAATGGTTCGAACATCTACCGAATCTAAAAAGAATGTTTCTGGGGTGATTTTGGTGATGGTACTGCCTTTTATTTTTGTTTGTAAGAATTTGTGCGTCGCTAAATGATGACACCAAAGCTTATTATTCCGAGTAGGAATGGTAATGCCATGAATGGGTAATGCTGTTTGATGGGAATCAAAAAAATAAGTATTTTCTAACACTTTTTGTACTAAATTTGGGGTTTTGGCGAGGGTTATATTTGAAAGCGTTCCGAAAATAAAAATAAGTACTACCAACCAGCATTTCTTTTTCATATCATTTGTATATTTGAGGTTCTAAAAAAAATTGTCAAAAAAAAAAACGTGGGTATGCTGTGGTCGTTATATTTATTTAGACAAAAAATTATGGCAAATTATACCAAAAAACCAAATTCTGTTGTAGAATTTACCTTGACCGTGACAGAGCCTGAATTAGCAAAGGCACAAACAAATATCATTAAGGAATACAAGAAAAATTTATCTATCAAGGGATTCCGAAAAGGACACGCTCCGAATGATATGGTAATCGCTCATTTTGGAGTGGATAACTTGTTAAACCAAGGGTTTAATGATGTAATTGAACGGGAATATCGAAAATTTGTAAAAGCTGAATCATTGTCTCCAGTGGCGGCTCCAAATGTTGATTTTGGAGATATGAAAGAATTGCCCGTAACAGTGACTGTGACAGTAGAAGTCTTTCCTGAAATTGATTTAGGCGAATATAAGAAAATAAAAGTTGCTCCTTTGAAAGTAGAAGTAACGGATAAAGAAGTTGAAGATGCCTTGGCAACGGTTATGGCGGATATGTCTTTGGGAACCGAAGTAAAACGAGCGGCTAAAGATCAAGATCAAGTCGTGGTAAACTTTGCTGGAAAGGATGAAAAAGGAAATGTGTTGCCAAAAACGGAAGGAAAAGACGTGCCATTTAGAATTGGATTTGGACACTTTTTGTCTGATTTAGAAAAAGCCTTTGTTGGTATGAAAGCTGGAGAAGAAAAAACAGCGGTACCTGTAAAATTCCCTAAAAATTATCATGCGAAAGATATGGCGGGGAAAACCGTTCATTTTGATATTAAACTTGTTTCAGTAAAAGAAGTATCGGTAAAAAATCTAAACGAAGATTTAGTAGAAAAGATTACGGGGAAAAAACAATCAGTAGAGGACTTGAAAAAACAAATGTCAGAATTAATCGAAGCAAATAAGAAACGTTCTGCTTTGGGAACGAAAAAAGAAGAATACAAAGCTGAATTAGGAAAAAAAGTAAAAATTGAATTGCCTCAATCTTGGATCAATAAAGAAGTGGAATCTCGGTTGGCGTATGTGAAACGTTCGCCAGAGTTTGTAGCGAATGCGGATAAGTTCTGGGAACAATTAGGAAAAACCGAAGAAGAATTAGTAAAAGAATTTCAAAAAGAAGCTGATGTTTCCTTGAAAGCGTATTTGGCTCTGTCAGAAATTGTAAAAGCGGAAAAAATCGAGTTAACTGACGCTGAATATGAAGGCGCTCATATGAAAGTTCATCAGCGTTTGAAAACTGCAGGGCATGACTCACCAGAACACGCTCAACTGATGGCACAAGAAGTTATGAATGCGAAAATTGATAAGTTCTTTTCACAAATATTTGATTTGTAATCCGTAGTACTTCATAATAAAACCACATGAAGAAAATATTTTATGTAATTTCCGGTTTAACCTTTCTGTTGGCTTTAATCATTTCAGCAGTAAATTATTCTTATATTTCTTTATTCTGGTTTTTTGAAGAGAATAATGGGTCGCCTTCGACGGCTTTTATGTCTTTGTTTGTTCTTGGGTTTGTATCAGGGATATTCTTTGTCTTAGGATTTAAATCAAATAAAGAAGTTTCAGATACTTCTGGCTTCTAAATTGTTTTGAAGTGGCTTGCGAATATGAAAACTGGCTATCCGCCAGTTTTTTTTGAATTAATTTTTTTATTTTTTTTGTTCACAAAAATTGTTCTTAACTGGGTAATATAATAACTCTTGTGTATATTTTTGTTTCATTTTTTTGTTTCTATTTCTTGTTATATGAGTTTTTCTAAATAAAAGTATTGACAAAATATATAAAAACGAATAAGTTTTTTGTGCATATTCCTTTTGAATAAAAAACATGCTCAAGAAAATATTTGGATCAGGAGCTCGAGTGAAGCTATTGAAACAATTTTTGTTAAATGGAGAAGATGAATTTTACATTCGAGAATTGACCCGGATTTTGGACGAGCAAATTAATTCTTTGCGAAGAGAATTAGAAAATTTAGAAAAAATTGGATTATTAAAGTCAGTTGAACGGAATCGAAAAAAATATTACCGTATTAACAAACATTTTTCTTTGTTGCCAGAATTAACTTCTATTTTTAGAAAAGAAGATGATTCGAATAAAGCTTTGTTGAAGGACTTCAATACGTTAGGAAATGTTTATTTAGTAGTTTTGTCAGGAATATTTATTCAGGATTCACAATTAGAAACAGATGTGTTGTTGGTTGGAGAAGATGTGGATAAAGCCGCGGTAGGGGAATTGCTAGCCGAAAAATTCCCGGATGTTTCATTGAAATATACCGTCTTTACCAAACAAGATTTCTTGTACCGATTAGCATTAAATGACAAATTTATTCGAAATGTTTTTGCACAAAAACAAAACATTATTTTGAAAAATAAACTGAAAAAAGATACCGAGGCCTTAGTTGCTTTGTAAAAGGCGTAAAAAAAATTTGCTTTCTTTTTTTTTGGTTCTAAAATGCGTTCGATTAAAAAAGTATTAAACACTATTAATTATGTCAGAATTAGTAAGACAGTTTGGAGAAAAATCTTGTAAAGCTTCAGTGCCAGACTTAAAAGTTGGGATGGTTGTACGAGTTCATCAACGAATTAAAGAAGGAGCCAAAGAACGAATTCAAGTTTTCCAAGGAACCGTTATTAAAGTTGGTGCTGGGTATGGAGTAGACGCTATGTTTACCGTTCGAAAAATCTCAGAAAAAATTGGAGTTGAAAAATGTTTTCCATTCCATTCTCCAAATGTAGTAAAAATTGAAGTATTGCGAGCACAAAAAGTACGACGTTCAAAATTGAACTTCTTGCGAGATCGATCAGGAAAAGCACTTCGATTGAAAGAAATTCCATTGAAATTGGCCAGTAAAGAATTTGCAAAACCAGTTTCAACAGAAAAATCTGCAGACGAAGAAAAATAATAAATATTTATTATCAGAACACAATGGAGTCCTTCAAAAGAAATTATAGAAGGGCTTTTTTTTGATAAAAATAATTATCTAAGTATGCTGTGAGAAGTATGATAAATAGATATTTGTGGGGATTGTTAACTTCTTTTTTGCTTACTTTTGGAGGGGCTTTGTACCTAGTTATGTATGTAAGTCCACAGGATTCTTTTCCTTGGATGATTGTTGGACTGGTAAGTCTTTTGGGTGGATGTCTGTTTTCATTTTTTTCTTTGTTTTTGTTCTTTCTTGCGGAACTCCGTCAAAAGAAAACGGCTTCCATTGTTATTTTAAAACGAAGTATGCGGCGGGCTGGATTTGTGGCTTTATTCGGAATATTGTATTGTGTGGTCCATATTTTTGGTGTGTCGGAAATAGAAATTGTGTCCGCTATTTTTTTGTTTTTCCTTTTTTTGGAAATTTATTATTCTATGCTCGTAAAAAAATAATTATTTAATTTAAACTATACTATGAGAAAGACAAAAATTGTCGCAACAATTGGTCCAGCTACGCATTCTTTAGAGCAATTAGATGCCTTAGCGAAAGCGGGAGTTGGAATGTATCGGCTAAATTTTAGCCATGGATCATACGATTGGTATGAAGGACTTATTAAAGACATTCGATCTTTGAAAAACGGGAATCCAATTATCTTAGATACGAAAGGTCCAGAAATACGGTCTGGAGAATTGGAATCTCCACGGACGTTTGAACCAGGTGATTCACTCGTATTGTCAGTAGCGGACGGTATTACAAAGTCAGATGAAAAAATCTCCGTAAGTTACAAGAAGTTTATTACTGATGTAGAAGTTGATGATTTGATTTTGGTTGACGGAGGAGTGATGAGTATGAGAATTTTGGAAAAGAAAGGGGAAGATATTATTTGTGAAATTGTTGATGGGGGAACGATGTCTTCTCGACGACATTTAAACGTGCGAGGGAGAACGGCTTCGCTTGATCCTGTTACAGAAAAAGATTGGGAAGATTTGAAGTTTGGGATTCAACATGGAGTGGATATGATTGCTCAATCGTTTGTTCGTTCTGCGAGTGATGTTAAACTCATAAAAGATTTCTTGGCGGAAAATAATGCGGGAGATATACAAGTAATTGCCAAAATTGAAACTTGTGAAGCGGCTCAAAATATTGAAGAAATTTTGACGGTTGCCGATGGAATTATGGTGGCTCGAGGGGACTTGGGAGCAGAATTACCGTTTACACAAGTGCCACGGGTGCAACAAGAATTAATTGAAGCCGCAGAAAAAGCGCAAAAACCAGTGATTGTAGCGACACAAATGTTGGAAACTATGATGGAAAATCCAATTCCTACGCGAGCGGAAGTAACGGATGTATCGTTAGCGGTATTCCAGCGAGCGGATGCCACGATGTTATCAGGAGAAACCGCGGCAGGGAAGTATCCAATTAAAGTGGTAGAAACCATGTCAGAAATATTATTAGAAAGTGAATCAAGTTTTGTAGAAAGTTCTGATTTGCGGAATATTCCTACTAATGCTGTGCCAAACGGGTTGGCTAAGTCGGTGGCAACGTTGTCACAAACCTTAGAAGACATTGATGTTATTTTTGTTTTGACTCATACTGGAGAAACGGCTCGAGACATTGCAAGTTTCCGACCAAAAGCCGATATTTTTGCCTTTACCGATTCAGAAATAACGGCTCGGCAATTAGGGGTGTTGTGGGGAACGACCGCTAATGTAATTGATTTTGACGGTCAAAATCCAGAAAATACTGTTCAAACGGCTCGAGAATTATTCCTTAAAAAATTCCCAGAGAAAAAAGGAAAACAATTTATTCTTCTTTCTGGAAGTTTAGTCAATGGCGAATTTGTACGCTCAGTTCAAGTGCGAGATTTATAGAATTTAGAATTAGGTACATTTATTCAACACTTCAGAAATGAAGTGTTGAATTTTTTTATTAGTACGTTTTTTTACGGAAGAAACGGAAATCGTTTCATTTTGTTTTCCCAATATTCAGTGGTTCCAATATCAGTACGGTAAAACATTGGTCCTTCGAAATTTTTAATCATTGCATCGGCGTTGGCATTGGCCTCAACCCAATTTTTTCCTTTTCCAAGTACGGCAATGGCTCGTGATCCTTTTAATAAGTATTTATTATTTTCTTTTCCGATACTGGCGAAAAAGAATTCGGCTTGGTTTGGATCCATTTCGTAGGCTGCGGGTAAAACTTTTACGGGCACATTTTTAACCGAAGATGTTGGGTATCCTTCTGGGCAAAGATATTTTAAAACGGTGGCTTGTTTTTTAAAGGTGATATCAAGTTTTGATAGTTCTTTATTGATAGCCGCTTGGCAAACTTCAACAAAATCCGTTTCAAGGTTTCCAAGGATATTATATACCTCTGGGTCTCCAAAGCGGGCGTTGTACTCGACCAATTTAGTACCGTTTTTGGTTTTCATAAATCCACCGTACATCAATCCCACAAACTTTTCGCCCGTTTCTTTTTCTAAGGCATGCATCGTTTGTTCGGTAATTTTTTTCGCCGTTGCTAAATCTGAATCTTCCAAAAATGGTAACGAATTGTTTTCGTCGCTGACGGTTCCCATACCACCAGTATTTGGTCCTTCGTCATTATTAAAGGCCCGTTTGTGGTCTTGAATGGCGGGTGTTGGAATTACCGTTTTTCCATCAACCATAAAAATAATAGAAAACTCTGGTCCAATCATTTTTTCTTCGAGTACGACTTTGCCAAATTTTTCGATTGATTTTTGAGCAAATTCTTCGGCTTCGGCTAGGGTCGTAAAATGGTCTCCCGCAACCAAAACCCCTTTTCCACCGAGCAATCCATCGGCTTTTACGACGATTTGTCCATTGTGTCGGGCAAAAAAATCGGCTCGCTGTTTATCTTCGGCTTGGGTTGAAACATAAAACTCTGGTGAGCCTTCGATGTTGTATTTTTCCAATAAGTTTCGAGTAAAACTCTTAGAACTTTCTAGTTGAGCGCATTTTTTGGTTGGCGCAAACGATTTTACTCCTACGGATAGGAGTGCATCAACGGCTCCGTTTCCAATCGGGTCGTCGGGTCCTACCACGGCAAAGTCTACGGCCAGTTTTTGGGCGGTGTCAGCCAAAAAGTCATTATCCATAATGTCTCCAACAATTACTTGTTGGCAATGGTTTTCGATATCGGGGTTAATGGCCGTTCCGATATTATAAATTTCTGTTTCGTGTTTTGATTGTTTCAAAGCCCGAATAATGGCATTTTCTCGCCCTCCGTTTCCAATAACTAAAATTTTTTTCATATCGTTCTAAATTGTAAAAATATTTTTATATGTGCCAAATTTAATGTATTTTGTGGAATGTTTTAAAGATACTTTGTCATTCTGGTGTGTCCAGAATCCAAAGACGGTTTTAAGAGATTCCCGCCTACGCGGGAATGAGGTTCTTGTGGACTTGTAAGGAGACTCCGTCATTTTTTAGACACAATAATTGGGCATGGAAGAGGTTTTTTATTATTTTTCAACATTTCTTGACAAATTGACGAAAAAAGTATAATATTGCATTGAAATATTTGTATGTTGGTATACAAATACATTCTTAACCCCCTCGACAAA
>PDWI01001102.1_pt1 | contig 43841 bp, 37 predicted proteins | sample 1430891 | NCBI WGS metagenome assembly PDWI01 (sample SAMN01162508, study PRJNA174530) | Oral metagenome, whole genome shotgun sequencing project. | biome: Marine environment; feature: Marine mammal; material: Swab sample of the gingival sulcus; isolation source: swab sample of gingival sulcus... | reverse complement strand
AAAAGACCGTCAACACCGCCATTAACTTGCGGTTCATATCGTGTCGCCACGATTGTCGTAACATATTTAAAAACATGGTTATTCCTCGTTTTTGTTAATCTCTTATGTTGCCCATTCTACCCCCACGTTGTAAAAGCGTGCCGAATAACGTGGGGGTAGGATATTCGGTAGTGTATTCAATTCAATTCGGTGCCTGTTTCACTTTGCCGTTTATGTTTAAGGTAAGCGACCAGTTTTCCATATAATCTGCCAGTGCCTCAACCAACACGCGTACACGAGCAGGTAACTGTTTTTGCTTATGCCAAACGGCATAAATATCACGCACAGGCGTTTTCCATTCAGGTAAGACATGGATTAATTCTCCCTCGTTGAGTGCGTCTTCACACTGATTGAGAGGAACATAGCTTAAGCCCAATCCCTGCCGTGCAAGCTCAATGCACAAACGAATTTCATTGACCTGTAAACGTGGACATTCAGGGCGAATATTTACGCTCTCCTCATGTCGAGTTAAGGTAAATTCCGACAACGGCAGTGCCAATAACCACGCCTGCAAAAACAGGTCATGAGGCGAGTGAATCTCATGCTTTTCTAGGTAGCGAGGCGAGGCAATGATGCCCATTGTTTGTATTTGAGTTAAGCGACGCTGAATAAGGCTCGAATCATCTTGTTTGCCAACGCGCAACGCCAAATCCGCACCCTGTTCTAATAAATTATCGTTGCGATTGTCTAAACGTAAGTCTAGCTGTATCGTCGGATAACGTCGTAAAAAATCGCCCCAAAATGCTTTGAGTGTTGAAACCGCTAAATTCATCGGTGCTAATACCCGTAAATGCCCAGAAGGCTCGGTGATGTCATAATGCACTTCATCAACCGCTTGTAGCAAACTGCCTAACAACGGCTGACAGCGTTCGAAATACCTTTCTCCTTCTTGCGTTAGCGTTATGCCCCTTGGGTTGCGGTGTAATAATTGACAGTTTAAGACTGCTTCCAACTTCTGTAGCCGTCGCGTCAATGTCGCAGGCGGCATGGCCAACTGCTGTGCGGCACGGCTAAAACTTCCCGCTTCAACAATCTTAATAAAAAGTACTAAATCATCAATCATTTCATTTATGCAATTTAAGTTTTAATAATAAGCCATTTTACCATTATTGGAATTATGTAACAATGTATATACTTCATCATCAATACCTTAGGAGTTAATCATGAATTTTAAATTTCGTCTATTTAATACTGCAATTATGTCCATGTTATTGTCATTACTTATGACGTTGTGGGTTACTTGGATAAATCTCGGCTTTATCGAAAACTTTTTTTCATACTGGATGAAAGCATGGCTATTAGCATGGCCTGCTGCTTTCATCTGTGTGTTAGTCTTAGCCAATCCCGTACTAGCATTTAGTAAAAAAGTTTTTGGTATCAAAGAATAAAACCTCGTTAATCAATCAATTTAATCACTCAATTTGGTACGCAGTGCATGCCATTCTACCCCCACGTTGTAAAAGCGAGCCGAATAACGTGGGGGTAGGATTGATTCAATATCACTCCTCAATATAAGCCAACGGGTCATCACGGAACGTCTCATAAGATTGTTTTGTGGTGAAGAAATAGGTTTTATTGCCATACTGATATTGATATTCCGCTTCGGTGTTGACGACTTTTTCACCGTTAACGGGGTCGGTGACTTCAATCGCCACCACGTCATCGAAATAGCGTAGCCCTTCTTCTAAGGCTTTTTCGGTAATAATGATTTCTTCATCGGTTTGTTCCCAAGTGGTAATCGGAATTGGGTTACAACCGCCTTTGCGGCCGATAGACGGCACAAAAATATGCACGCCACAGGCGAGACAAATGACATTGTTGCCCTCTTTGGCATAGCCGGCATCACCACAGAGCATACAAGCATCGAACACCACGCCGTATTTGCTTTGGTCGGGATTGCGGCGAATGACGAAAAAGCGCACCGCCTTGCCGTCGCTACTAATCCATGAAAATCTATGCAACTCGCCGTCTTCAAATTGATGCTCTTTGAAAGACAAATGCACCGCGCGGTCGGCAGAGAGTTTCACTTCGGTAGCAGGACTGCGTTCAACGGGTTTAGAGGCAACCAAATCCCACCACAGTAAGACCGCCAATAGTGTTAGCGTCAGAGCCAACAAACGCTTAAAGCGATTTTGTCGTCGCTGTTGCGTTGCCAGTGCTAGGCGTTTTTCCACGATATCCGTTTGGGCTTTGGTGGTTTGGATAGCGGTTTGCACCTGCGTTTTCCAATAGTGGACGAGTAGCGCCGCAAAGCAAAATAAAACCCAATAAGGATACGCCCAAATGTAGTAGTTGACTTTGGCAATGTAGCTTAAATTGAGTACCGCCAGCAGGCGTGTATTGAGCTTAATCATCACCAACATCCACTCGCCAGACAGCGGCAATATCGCTACACAAGACATGACGATAATCAGCCAATAGCGGCTTTTGTTTGTCAAATGAAACACCGATTGCAAGGAAAAGCTCAGTAGTAAAACCAAAATAAAGCCGGCAATTGGCATTAGCGTATTTAACACCATTTCGGTATTAATCACGCCGGTGCTAGAAAGCATACTGAGTTGACTGATTCGCGCCCAAAAGTAACTGGCAGAAAAGAAAATCAAAAACACAAGAGCGTACATCAACAGCGAAAAATACTCGCCCGTTTGTCGGTTTTGCGCCTTTTTACTCAACAGTGCCCACAAGTGATACGCAACGATGAAAAAATAAGTCAGTAAAGCGACGCTGGCTACAAGCAAAATCCATTTTTGTCGCCAAGGTACGAGCAAGAAAAACCCAGCACCAAGCACAATGGCCACTAAACTCACCGCGATTTGCCGTTGATACGACCGCGGTTTCAGAAACGAAAACAACAAGCCCGATACAAAAGCCGGCAACAGGAAATAGGTAATAAATTGTGATAGGTAAAAACTCATGGATTAACCTCCCAATAGGCGTTGAATTTTTTCGTTGTCTTACTGAATATAAGTAACTTTTTTCAGTTCACTAAAAAATATTTTGTCATTATAAATCAGTAAATTAAAAACATAAACCTAGGATTGAGATTTCACTATCAACCGATTGATAATGAAAATATTTTTCTTTATGTTCCGCATCTTTCATGCAGTCTGTGCAAAGCAAAAATTTATACCAAACCCAATAGATGATGTTTGGTATTACACTATTTTTTGTTAATTGCCGTTTTTAGGTTAAACTGCCAGTTTTAGGATTACACAAAAAAGCCCACCAGATGGCGGGCTTTTTTGCATTGTGGTTAACTGATTATTAACCACCGAAATCATCTAGCAAGATGTTTTCGTCTTCAACGCCTAAATCGTGAAGCATGGCGATAACCGATTGGTTCATAATCGGCGGCCCACACATGTAGAACTCACAGTCTTCAGGCGCAGGGTGGTTTTTCAAGTGGTTTTCATACACGACGTTGTGAATGAAACCGGTGTAACCATCCCAGTTATCCTCTGGCTGAGGGTCTGACAATGCACAATGCCACTCGAAGTTGTCAAACTCTGCCGCTAGGTTATCAAAGTCTTCGACATAGAACATTTCTTTCTTCGAACGCGCACCATACCAGAAGGTAATTTTACGCTTGGATTTTAAACGCTTCAACTGGTCAAAAATGTGCGAACGCATCGGCGCCATACCGGCACCACCACCGATAAAGACCATTTCGGCATCGGTGTCTTTGGCAAAGAACTCACCAAATGGGCCTGAAATCGTGACTTTATCACCCGGCTTACAGTTCCAAATGAAGCTGGACATAATGCCCGGTGGAATGCCTTCGCTACCCGGTGGTGGCGAGGCGATACGCACGTTGAGCATAATAATGCCTTCTTCATCGGGGTAGTTTGCCATCGAATAAGCGCGCACACACGGCTCCGTGTTGACGGCGTGGTGATCAAAGACCTTGAAGCGATTCCAGTCATCGTGGTATTGCTCGTCAATGATGAAATCTTTGTAGTAGATGTCATACGGCGGACACTCAATTTGAATGTAGCCACCAGCGCGGAACGGCACTGATTCACCATCTGGGATTTTGAGTTTAAATTCCTTGATAAAAGTCGCGACGTTGTCGTTGGAAATGACTTCGCACTCCCATTTCTTGACGCCGAAGACCTCTTCGGGGATTTCGATTTTCATATCTTGCTTGACGGCTACTTGACACGACAGGCGCTCACCGGCCTTGGCTTGGCGTTTGGTGATATGACTTTCTTCGGTAGGTAGAATATCACCGCCGCCTTCAAGTACTTTGACCTTACACTGGCCGCAGGTACCGCCACCACCACAAGCCGAAGGAATAAACAAACCTTGTTCGGCTAACGAGCCTAACAATTTGCCCCCAGCCGGCATATGCAAATCTTTTTCGTGGTTGACGTTAACCGTGACGTCGCCGGTATTCACCAGCTTTTTACGCGCGGCAATAATAACCACCGTCAGTGCCAGAATAACGGCAACAAAAAGTACGAGTGCATAAATTATCGTTGAAAACATAATTAAGCTCCTATAACGAAATACCAGAGAATGACATAAAGCCCAATGCCATCAATCCAGCGATAATAAAGGTAATACCCAAGCCCTCTAGACCTTTAGGGACGTCGGCATACTTGAGTTTTTCGCGCACGCCGGCAATGGCGACAATTGCCAACGCCCAGCCAACACCAGAACCTACACCAAAGACGCAAGACTCGGCAAAGTTGTAATCGCGCTCAACCATAAATAACGTACCACCCAAAATGGCACAGTTAACGGTAATCAACGGCAAGAAAATACCCAAGGCGTTATATAGTGGCGGGAAGAACTTATCCAACAACATTTCAAGGATTTGCACCATCGCGGCAATCACGCCGATATAAACGACCAAACCGATGAAAGACAAATCGACTTCAACACCTAGGGCGCTCCAAAGCGTTGCACCCTCTTTGATAAAGGTGGTGTAGAGTAAATTGTTAACTGGCAAGGTAATTGACTGAACGACAATGACTGCAATACCCAAACCCAAGGCTGTATCAATTTTCTTCGACACCGCCAAGAACGTACACATGCCCAAGAAGAAGGCAAGCGCCATGTTTTCAATGAAAACAGACTTAATAAATAAACTAATATAATATTCCATAATGGCCTCCTTTAATGACCATGCGGACTGTAGAGTGGCTTGGCCGCTTCGGCTTCTTCAAAATCAGGCTTTTCATTTTGCTCTGGTTTCCATGCGCGTAGCGCCCAGATAAGCAAGCCGATGACGAAGAACGCCGATGGTGGCAATAGCATTAAACCGTTAGGCACATACCAGCCGTCGTTTTTAATGGTTGGCAAAATAGTCATGCCAAACCACGTGCCAGAGCCGATAATTTCACGAATCGTGGCAACCGCCAATAACATCGCCGAATACCCTAAGCCGTTGCCGATGCCGTCAAAAAACGACTCTTTCGGTGGCGTGCTCATGGCTACAGCCTCGGCGCGTCCCATAACGATACAGTTGGTGATAATCAAACCAACGAAGACCGACAGCTCTTTGGCCACACCCGGCGCAAAGGCGCGCAACACTTGGTCAACCATAATCACCAGCGAGGCAATAATGACCATTTGCGCGATAATGCGAATGCTGTTGGGGATGCGCTCGCGTATCAACGAAATGAACAAATTTGAAAATCCCGTTACCGCGGTCAAACTCAAGCTCATCAACATGGCTGTTTTCATGCTGTTAGTGACAGCCAGTGCCGAACAAATACCCAACACTTGTAAGCCGATTGGGTTATTGGCTAGAATCGGATCGAGTAGAGCCGACTTTATGTTTCCTTTTTCAGACATAGTAATAACCTCCTACTGCTTCAACTGTTTTAGGTATGAGCCGTAGCCTTGCTCGCCCAACCAAAAGTTGATTGTTTTTTGCACACCACGACTGGTTAGCGTTGCGCCGGCAAGCGAATCGACTTGCTGTTGCGCTACTTTGTCGTTGGTGCTGACATTTTTGACCAAGCGAATAGCGGGCTTCTCACCCTCGCCATAGGGTTTTTTACCTACCCATTTGGCTTGCCACGCGGGATTAGTGATTTCTGCCCCCAATCCCGGTGTTTCTTTTTGGTCGTAGAAAGTGATGCCTTCGACAGTTTTACCGTCCATATTCATGGCGAGGAAGCCATACATCGTGCCCCACAAACCGTAGCCGCGAATGGGTAAAATTACCCGCGTGACTTTATCGCCTTCTTTGAGCTGATAAACGGTCGCGTACTTGGAAATGTAACCAATTTTGGCAGGGTCATCTGATAGCGAATGCCCTAACTTAGGGTCTCTAGCAGCCTTGATGGCGTTAAAAGTCTTCGCATCGACGGCATCGGTCGGTTTACCCGTCGCCAACTCAATCGTTGAAGCACTGATATTGGCATCAAACAATTTATCGATAGATTTGCCTTCCTCGTAAACGCCGGCGGCAATGAGAATATTTTTCTTTTTCTCTTTGGCGGCGTTGGCATCTTGAATTGGCTTTAAACCAACAGCTGCCACCGATACCACGGTAGCGGCGGCGAAGCTCATCAAGGCCGCCGTCTTAATAATATAAGCGGTAGAGTCTTTATTGACTGACATAGCGTGCCCCCCTACGTTTAATATTAGCTTTAGTGACAAAGTAGTCGATGAGTGGTGCAAACATATTGGCAAACAAAATGGCTAGCATAATACCCTCTGGGAAAGCGGGGTTAACGACGCGAATCAATACGGTCATAAAGCCGACTAAGAAGCCGAAAATCCAGCGGCCTTTATCGGTCACCGCCGCCGTTACGGGGTCGGTCGCCATAAAGATCATACCAAAGGCAAAACCACCCAAAACAAAGTGCCAATGCGGCCCCATGTTCATCATGTGGTTAGTTTCTGAGCCAATCATATTAAGTAATAATACGGTGCTGACCATGCCAATCATCACGCCAGCGATAATGCGCCACGAGGCAATGCCGACATAGATCAAGAATGCGCCACCCAGCAAAATAGCAAAGGTAGAAACTTCACCCACTGAACCGGGGATAAAGCCCATAAAGGCTTCAAACCAACTGTATTGTTGCGCCATAGCTTCCATACCTTCGTTGGGAACGATGCCCAACGGTGTGGCACGGGTCACGCCATCGAGTACCCACACTTGGTCGCCCGACATTTGTGCGGGATAAGCGAAGTACAAGAACGCACGGCCAGCCAAGGCGGGGTTGACAAAGTTGCGACCGGTACCGCCGAACACTTCTTTGGCAATGACTACCCCGAATGAAATACCCAAGGCCGCTTGCCACAAGGGCACGTCGGGGGGCACAATCAAGGCAAACAGGATGGAAGTAACGAAAAAGCCTTCGTTGACTTCGTGACCGCGCACCATGGCAAATAGCACTTCCCAGAAACCACCGACAATAAAGACTGTCAGATAAACGGGAAGGAATGAGCCGAAGAAGCCGGTAAAGAAGTTGCTGAATAAGCCGCCGTCAGCGCCGTTGGCTTGCAGGCCAACATTGTAAGAACCAAAGAAAATCGCAGGGAAGGTCGCAAAGTAAACGAAAATCATAATGCGTTTTAAATCAATGGCGTCGCGCACGTGAGAGGCGCGTTTAGAGACATAGCCCGGCGTAAAGAAAATGGTCGCCGCCGCTTCGTACAGCGCGTACCAATTTTTGAATTTACCATCGCCAGTAAAATGTGGCTCCAGCGTTTCAAAGACAAAACTTTCGATTTTGTCTACAAACCCTTTATTGTTTTTTTGTTCACTCATGACTTAGCCCTCCTTCTCAATTTTTTCGAGGTTTTCGCGCAGAATCGCACCGTATTCGTACTTAGACGGGCAAACAAAAGTGCAGAGTGCCAAATCTTCTTCGTCTAACTCCAACACGCCCAACTGTTGAGCGGTATCGGTGTCTTTGACGATAAGCGCTTTTAGCAATAGGGTTGGCAAAATGTCTAACGGCATGACCTTTTCATACACGCCGATTGGCACCATAGAACGTGGCGAGCCACCCGACGAAGTCGTCAAGGCTTGCAATTTCTTTGTGATACCACCTAGATAGGCTTTGGTGGCGGTAAATTTATCACCACCGGGTGTAAGCCAACCGATAAATTCTTTTTTCGTGCCCTCTTTTAACAATGACACTTGCAAGGCGTACTTGCTGAGGAAAGCGGTTTCTGGTTGCACGAAGGCACCGTTCAAAACGCTACCGTTGACCACGCGAACGCTGTCGTCAACGCCCTGACCCTCAAGGATTTCATTGAGGCTAGCGCCACAGTCGGTTTTGACAAACTTCGGCTGTTTGGCAGCTGGGCCGGCAATGGCGATGGTGCGCATGGTGTCGAATTTGCCAGTGACAAACAGGCGACCAATGGCAATAACATCTTGATAATTCAAATGCCAGACCGTCTTTTCACCATTAACGGGGTCTAGGGTATGAATGTGCGTTCCGACCAAGCCGGCAGGGTGTGGCCCATCAAATTGTTCAACTTGCACGGGCGCATCGCCAATGGCAATTTCAGCACCAGCGCGCTGACAGACGAAGGTTTTGCCGTCAGTGAGTTTACTGACTACCGTAAGACCGGCTTCAAACAGATCTTTTTCGGCGTTTATCACCGCTTCTGGGTCAACCGCTAACGGATTGCTGTCCATCGCATTGACGAAAATGCTGTGCGGTGTGGTGTCTGGTGCCGGAATTTTGCTGTAGGGGCGCGTGCGTAGCGACGTCCACAAGCCCGATTCAACCAAATCTTGAATGACCATGCCACGCGTAACGTCGGCAATAGCCAATTTGGCCAAATGAGGAAAGTCGATGGCGTCGTCGCCGTCACGGTCGATGACCACGGACAGCAGCATACGCTTGGCGCCGCGATGAACGGCCGACACTTTGCCTGCAATGGGAGCGGTGAAAAACACCCCAGGATTTTTCTTATCCTCGAACAGCTTTTGACCGCGCTTAACGGTGTCGCCGACCTGAACCATCATGGTCGGCTTCATACCCACATAATCCGGTCCTAGCACAGCGACTTGTTGAGTTTCTATGGTCTCAACCTCGCCGCTGGCTTGGCCGGTTATAGGAATATCCAAGCCTTTTTTGATTATATACATGTGTTGCCCTTAATTTACCTTATATGACATAACATCAATAAAAACACTTTGTTTACAGAATGATAAACAAAGCACCTTGCACCCAAAAACACAAACTCTTGAGCACACGTCACTTCTTCCTCAACGCAAGGTTCGGAAAAATTTGGGCGCATTTTAACATTTTTGTCATAAAAACATAAGTAAGAATTCCTGATTTTTTTACTGCGAAATTGTGCAATCACCTCAATTAGCAAGAAACTCTTTCCTCCTTTTTAGAGCGTGTCCTCAATCCAAATAGGCTCATTGTTGATAGCCCTCAATAGCGTCCCGCTGCAAATTCCTATTGCCTTCAATTATTGATTTCGTTATCATGAACTCTCTGTTTTCAGCATCTCTAGTGGCACTTTCTCAACACCTCACAACAAAAAGGCGTAATACTTTGAAATCATTTTTCTTTGCCGCTGTCGGACTGTTATTTTTACACGCGGCTAACGCCGACGCCAATTGGTACAATAGTAAAGACTTTCGTCTCAACCAGCCCATTGGTGGCTTGAGCGACGAACAGCAGGACGTTTTTTTCCTCGGCCGCTCCTTTTTCACCATACCGTGGGTTATTGCCCCTTCGGCGACCACTGCCCGCGACGGTTTAGGGCCGTTATTTAACGCCAACACTTGCACGAGTTGCCATCGCGGCAACGGCTTAGGCGAGACCTATGCCAACAGTGGCGAGATTTCACGGGCAATGGTGACCAAACTTAGCCGCAAAAGCGGCCAGCGCGTACCGTTTTACGGCCACCAAATCGCCGTCAACGGTACAATGCAAGTACCGTTTGAAGCTCTACCAACCCGCACTTATCAGTCAATGCCCGTCACTTACCCTGACGGGCACAAAGTCATCTTGAAAAAGCCGACTTACGGCCTAAAACATCTCAACTACGGCAAACTGCCCGACGATGTGATTATTGTTCAGCGCCGCGCACCAGCTTTAATCGGCCTTGGGGTATTGTCGCGTGTCAGTGATGAAGCCATTCTCGCTCATGCCGACCCTGACGACCGCGACGGCGACGGCATTTCTGGTCGCCCCAATTGGATAAACATTGGCGAAGGGAAAAAACAGCTCGGCCGCCTCACCGCCAAGGCCAGCGTCGCCAGCACGCGAGCACAAAGCGCCGATGCCGCCGTCAACGACATGGGCTTGACCAACCCGTTATTTCCCAATGAAAATTGCACACTTGAACAGACGGCTTGCCTAAACGCCCCCAAAGGCCGTCCCGACTACAAAGGCCGCACCTTAGATTTAACCGCCCAGCGCTTGCAAGCTATTACTTTTTTCGTCAACCACACCCGCATCCCGATACAAAAGCTCACCCCCGAAGTCCAAGCCGGCCAAACTCTGTTTCGCACCATCGGTTGCGTCAATTGTCATCGCGACAATATCCCGACCCAAAGTGGCGAAATCATTCACCCCTATAGTGACTTGCTACTACACGACATGGGTGACGGCCTAGCCGACGGCCGCGTCGAATTCGATGCTAGCGGCAGAGAATTTCGCACCGCGCCACTGTGGGGACTATCGACTTACGCCAAGACACTACAATCGAAAAAGCCGCACTATTTGCACGATGGCCGCGCTGAAACCGTAGAGCAGGCCATACTCTGGCACGGGGGCGAAGCCGAAGGCGTCAAAAACCATTTTATGCAATTGCCGGTTGAAAAACGCCGCGCCATTCTCAGCTTTCTCAACCAACTATAAAGGAATTTTCTGATGAAAAAAACGCTATTATTTACCGGCTTACTCACTGCCACCAGTTACTTTGCCTACGCCGATACAGCTGGTAATGACAATACCGACACCGAGAAAAAACCGGCTACCGCTACCGCCAGTTTGCCGGCCTCGCTGCTCGATAACGTCTTGTTAAAAGAAGTGCAAGCTGCCCAAGCTGCCGCTAAAGCGCTCCAGCAAAACCTATCAACGGTGCAAGCCGGCTCGCGTAGCGCCGAAACAGACAAAGCGTTTGGCGATTTTGTCAAAGCGTGGAAAGCCGTGCAAGCCACCTATATCGCCGGCGAATTGGATGTCGAACTACTCGATACGCCGCGTTTGATGGACGCTTATCACGATGGCAAGGAGGACTTGGTCAAGCTACTCCAGCGCACGGTCAAAGCCGGCGATGAGCCCAAGACGGCACTCTATAAAAATACGCTAAAAAGCATCAACGCCTTGGCGTTCTATCTCTATGCCGACAAGGAATTATCGGCAACGGAAATCAGCTACGCGCGCTACACCTTGGCAGCGCTAGAAAAGCATTTGAATGACATCGAACAATCTTACCGTCAACACCGTGCTGAGTTTATTGCCGATGGCGATGTGGCGACTTCGTACATTCTTAATGCCTTGATTGACAGCTCGTATAAATTAAAGGAGTGGCGCATCGGCGACCCCGCTGGCTTATCGAAAAAATACGATGGCAAACCCGACAATCGCCGGCAAGAATACCCCTACAGCCAACAAAGCCTCACGGCGATGGCGGCCATTTTAGCTAGTCACCAAGACTTGATGGGCGAGCGCTCCTACGTTAACCTCGGCCAAGCTGCCATTGAACAAGGTGCTAAAGCCGAAGTGGAAACTATCCGTCAACTCATCACCCAAGCCGAAAAGCAAGTGGCGGCCTTGGCGAAAAAAGGTCAAGCCGATTTTGCCGATGCCGACATGAAGCCGCTTTACGAAACCGTGGAAGCGCTCAATGATGCCTATTATCAATCGTTGGTCAAAGCCCTGCCTGTGCAGGCGAAAATTTTAGACGCTGACGGCGATTAATCGCCCTCACTCACAGGGGAAATGCCCCAAAAATCTACTGGTATTTTTTAGCCAGATGCAATAAGATAGTCGCCGTGTCGTAACAACAAGGCACGGGCGACTGATTCGTCCGGCTGACCCTTTGTTATTTTAAGTAATAATTAGATAATAATAAAACCCAAGTCATACCCACTTTCGAAAAATAACCTATCAAGGCAGGCGAGTGCAGACAGTACAATAGCTACGGCAAGCGAGCCTAACGAAGAGAGATTACTTTGTAAGTTTGGTATAACGCCCGAATAACACCCAAAATATCGTAAGCAATAAAATGAACACCACAAAAAAAGCCCCCCCAAAAGCCATTTACCTCAATGACTATAAACCCAGCGATTTCAACATTACCGGCGTCTCGTTGGACTTTTCCCTATTTGAATCCCAAACGATTGTCACCGCCAAGATTGCTTTTAGTAAAGTCAACAAACGCATCAAAAATTTGCAATTAGTTGGTGAAAATCTCAATTTAATCAATTTGGCACTAGATGGCCAAAGCTATGACAACTACAGCATTATCGACGGCGGTTTGATTGTCAAACAAGTGCCAGAAAATTTCATCCTGTCGACACAAGTGGCAATTAAGCCGCAAGAAAACACCCTGTTGGAGGGCTTGTACCGCTCGTCTGACATTTTCTGCACCCAGTGCGAGGCCGAGGGCTTTCGCCATATCACCTATTTCCTCGATCGCCCCGACGTAATGACCACCTATCGCGTCCGCATCGAAGCCGACAAGGCGCGCTATCCGGTCTTACTGTCCAACGGCAATTTAGAGGCGACAGGCGACTGTGCCGGTGGCCGGCATTTTGCCACGTGGTACGACCCGTTTGCCAAACCCAGTTACCTATTTGCGCTGGTGGCCGGCGATTTAGCAGTCACCGAAAAAACCGTGCAAACCCAGTCGGGACGCGATGTGTTGTTACAGATTTATACCGAAAAAGCCTTTGCCCACCAAGCCGACTACGCCTTGGGTGCTGCCGAGCGCGCCCTGCGTTGGGACGAAGAAACCTTCAACTTAGAATACGATTTAGAGCGCTATATGATTGTCGCCATCGGTGACTTTAATATGGGCGCAATGGAAAATAAAGGCCTAAACATTTTCAATGCCAAATACGTGTTGGCAACGCCGGAAACGGCCACCGACAGTGACTTTTTCAATATTGAAAATATCATTGGCCACGAGTATTTCCACAATTGGAGTGGCAACCGCGTCACCTGCCGCGACTGGTTTCAGCTGTCGCTGAAAGAGGGCTTGACGGTTTTCCGCGACGCTCTATTTTCAGCCGATATGACTACCAAAGGCATCAAGCGCCTAGAGGAAGTCCGCACCGTTCGCGAACACCAATTTATTGAAGACCAAGGACCGATGAGCCACCCCGTTCGCCCCGACAACTATATTGAAATCAATAATTTTTACACCTTAACTGTCTATGAAAAAGGCGCTGAAATTATTCGTATGATGTACAATTTAATCGGCGAGCGCGCCTTTAAACAAGGCATCGCCCTGTACTTCGAACGCCACGATGGCCAAGCGGTCACGGTCGAAGACTTCGCCCGCGCCATGAGCGACGCTTCTGGTTATGATTTTATGGGCAACTTTTTCCGCTGGTACACCCAGTCGGGGACGCCACTGTTGACGGCCAGTACCGAATACGACGCCGCAGCACGCATTTTCCGTATGCACTTTACCCAGCACACCGAGCCTACGGCCGGTCAGCCAGAGAAAGACAACCTCGTCATTCCCATCGCCTATCGTCTGTTTGACGAAAGCGGCGAGTCGATGTCGTCAGAAAATGTCGTTATTTTAGACGAAGCCGAGAAAACGGTGGAATTTGGTAGCATTAACAGACGGCCGGTGCTGTCGTTGCTGCGCAACTTCTCCGCCCCCGTCATGGTAACTTTTGAACAAAGTGACGAAGACCTGCACACCTTGGTACGTCACGATGACGACTTGTTTGTGCGCTTTGATGCCTTGGAAAACTTGCTCAAGCGCGCTGTTGACTTGCAACTGCAAGGTCAAGACAACCAAGCCGCAATCAACGCCATCGTCAAAACACTCAATTCAGTGATTCAAGACGACTCGCCACTGGCTGAAAAAGCCGAGTTGTTGAGCTTGCCTGCCGTGCCAGTATTTTATGAATTGATGGCGGAAGTCGAAATTGACAGCTTGTCTAACGCTGTCAACGCCGTCAAAGATGCCCTAGCCGCACAATTGAAAAAAGTACTGGAAATCGTCCTGTCGGAAGCACCGGCCTTTGCCGATGACGACTTACAGTTTGGTGCGGTTAGCGAACGCAGTTACCGCAATGTCTGCCTAAGCTTGCTGGCGCGCAGTGGTGACGAGGCCGCATTGGCGCGCGCCAAAGCACAGTACGACGATGCCGGCGTTATGACTAACCGCTTGGCGGCGCTGTCGGCGCTTAATCGCAAGCCCAATAGTTACCGCGATGCGGCCTTGGCCGATTTCTATCAGCGCTTCAAAGATGACCCACAAGTTATCGACAAGTGGTTGGCATTGCAAGCCTCGCTAGATGATGCCTCGGTGATTGAGACCATTGAAGCCTTATCGACGCACGAGGTTTTCCAATTTACCAATCCTAACAAGGTGCGCTCGCTGTACTCGACCTTTGCAGTGCGAAATATCGAACAATTTCACCACATTTCGGGGCGCGGCTATCGCTTGTTAGCCGATGTTATCGCGCGTTTGGACGCGATTAACCCCAGCATTGCAGCGCGCATGGTAACGCCACTCACGCAGTGGAAGCGCTTTGACAAACCGCGACAATCCCTAATGCGCGAACAGTTGCAACAGCTCATCGATAACGCCGCCATCTCTAAGGATTTGTTTGAAATTGTCAGCAAATCCTTGAACGAAGGCGACACCGCCGCTGACAGTACGATTCAAGGCGATGAGTAGTAACAAAACCAAGTATCCTCACCGCGCTTTTTACGGCATCGGCATTATGCACGGCACGCGTGCCGTTAATGTCGGTACGCTGTGGCGGCACGCGTATATTTTGGGGGCGTCGTTTATTTTCACGGTTGATAAAAAGTACAAAAAGCAGAGTGCCGACGTCGTGGCCACGCCCAGCCGCATTCCGCTCTACCACTACCGCGATATTGAGGATTTATACGCCCACTTACCGCACGGCGCGCCGCTGGTGGGGGTGGAATTAACGGATGATGCCATTATGGTGGATGAATTTCAGCACCCGCAGCGTGCCGTGTACTTATTGGGTAGCGAGACCAACGGCCTGTCGGACAATGTGCTAGAGCGCTGTCACAGCATTATCAAATTACCGGGGCATTTTAGTATGAATGTCGCTGTGGCCGGCTCTCTCATTATGTACGACCGCATCAACAAAATCCCTCACGTATTGCCTGAGCGCACTGGCGCTGATAGCTAATACCAATTCTGAAAACAACCTATCTTCGTTAGGCTCGCTTGCTGTATTGTTGTTAAAGATTTTTTACTTTATGTTTAGGGCGTATCCTCAATCCAAACATGCTCACTGTCGATAGCTAAAATTTTCTTAGGTAAGGCGAAAAACTTGCTAATACCGAGGTCTTAGCAAGTTTTGTAGCGCAGACGTGAGCCTTTGCCAATGGGTTTTAGATGTTAGCCATTATTTGCGCTTGAATAGCGTATCTCATTGTGGGCGCAGGCGATAATCTTCAGTCAAGTCAAACAGAAAAGCATTGCTAGCGCCAATGGTTTGTTTGAATGTGAATTGCATTTTCTTAACCCATTATTTCAATAAGCGCTGAATACTAGCGCCGAGTTTTAAAATCTTGCTTAAGGTAGGGGACGATAACTTGACCATTTCCGAAGCCCAACGGCTAATGGTGTCAACAAAGCGGTGGGTGTCTTTGATGCGCGTTTGTATGGCGGTTTGTTCTTGTGCAAATTCAGGTGAGGCAATCAGCGCATCCAAAAAAGCCACCGTGGGCGCTAGTTCGCGCCGATAGCGTTGTTCGATAATGGTTTTGGCGAGCACCCAGACGTCTTTGTCGGTGGTGAAGTAGTCGCGTCTATCGCCCATTTGATGAACGACGTGAACCAATTCTAGGCTTTGTAATTCTTTGATGCTGTTGCTGACGTTGGAGCGCGCTACGCCCAAGGTCTCGACGATTTCTTCGGCATTCAGCGGTTTTTCAATGAGGTAGAGTAGGGCGTGAATTTGCGCGACGGTGCGGTTAACGCCCCATTTGCTGCCCATTTCCCCCCAGTGGAGGACGAATTGTTCGGTGGTTGTGCTGAGTTTCATGTTTGGATTGGGGGCATGTCCTAGTTGAAAACTGTTAAAAAAGGCAGGAAGGAAAGAGGGGGAGGGGACCTCCCCCGTAGTTGATAATTTTTTTACATACCCTAGTTAATCATGAGTGTGAAAAGCGCGGTCGCCCGCATCACCTAAGCCGGGGCGGATGAACTTGTTCTCATCTAAGCGCGGATCGATTTGGGCGATGTACAATTTGATGTCGGGGTGTGCCGTTTCAACGACGTCCAGCCCCTCTTGAGCACCTAAAATATTGAGAGTAAATATTTGCTTAGGTTGTTTCTCTTTGACGAGTGCAATGGCGTCAACCAACGAACCGCCGGTTGCGACCATGGGGTCGAGCAAAAACACGGTTTTGCCGGCTAGGTTGGGCATGGCATCGTAGAATAAGCGCGATTCGGCAGTTTCTTCATCGCGTTTCATGGCCAGAAAACCACTGCGCGCGTTGGGTAAAGACTTCAAAATGCCGGTTAGCATCGGCTCGCCAGCGCGAAGAATGGGAACGAACACCAAAGCCTGTTCTTCAATCATCTGGACATCTAGGTCGCCTTGCCAAGTGCTGATATTAACGGTAATGGTGTCTTGGTCGGCTAGCGCTTCGGACAGCAGGATGCGAGAAATTTCCTCAATTGTGGTACGAAATTCAAACGAGTCAGTGCGCGTGTCGCGAAGACGGTTGACCAAGTGTTTGACTACGTTGTTTTTGCTTTCTATAATCATTTTTTATCCTATGTGTAATCGGTGCGCCGCAGCGCAGAAATGAGATAATGCCGGCGTCGGCAGTTTATCAATTGATAGAGCCGTTAGGGCATGTCCCAATAGACGCCGTCAAGGTTCGACAATTTTAACACAAGCCCTGCCGGCCGTGTAGTTGGTTAGCTGAGAAATTGTTGTCTCGACAGCATCGGGCAGCACTTGCAAGGTCGCGCTCACACAGTCGGCGTAGTTGACTTCATCTTCAACCAAACCCAAGTTGGCCAGCGCTGCCGCGATTTGGCTGGTGCAATCGTAACCGTAGCGCAATGACAGGGTGACTTTGGGAATTACCTCGACGATATTGGCCTCAGTTAGCACGGCGTTAGCCGCCTGTGAATAGGCGCGCACCAAGCCGCCAACCCCTAATTTGACCCCACCAAAATAGCGCACCACAACAATGACGCAATCAAAGAGTTGCCGGCCGACGATTGGGGCTAAGATCGGCTTTCCTGCCGAACCGCTGGGCTCACCATCGTCATTAAAGCGCGTGCGGCTTTGTTGACGCAATTGATACGCCCAGCACCAGTGCCGCGCATCGGGAAAGTCGGCCTTGACGCTCTCAACAAAGGCCGTGGCGGCTTGGTCGCTATCAATTGGCGCGACCAAGCCGATAAAGCGCGAGCCTTTAATGGCCGGAATTTCACACTTTGCCGGTGCTGCTACGGTGAGATAGGGGCGTTGATTGGGCGTCACTGTGGTTTCTCGTGTTTTTTCGTCAATGAAGAGGAAGTGTTGATATCGACGTCGCTATCGCGATTGGCCAAAATGTGTTGATAACCATGGCGATAGCTGGGATAGCTAAAGGCGTACCCCAAGGCTTTTAGCCGCGAATTATCACAGCGTTTGTTGCAGTCTGGACTCAGGTTTTCGGTTTTCACAATTGGGGCGTCGCGTCCCAATTGTTGGCAAATATAGGCCGCCACGTCGTACTGGCTCACCGGCTCGTCATCACTGGCGAGGTAGCAGGATTGTAAAGCCTGCCCGTGCTGGTAGCGGGCGATAAGAAAGGCCAATACGCCGACACAATCGCTTTCGTGAATGCGGTTTGTCCACAGCGGCGGGGTTTTCTGTATGGCTTCGCCGCTGATGGCGCGATGAATGAGTCGGGTGCGGGTGTCGCCGTAAATGCCGGAAAAGCGTACGACCACATGGTTATGCCATTGCTGGTGCAATTGTTGCTCGCCGAACAGTATCCACTGGGCGCTGGCACGCTTTGGAAGTGTCGGGCTGTTTTCATCAACCCATTCGCCCTGTTGTTGACCGTAAACGCCGGTCGAAGATACCAATATCAGCAAAGGCGGTTTGGCGTGACGTTGCGCCCACGCGATGACATTGCCAAGTATGCTTTCGTAAACCAAGTGATAGCCGGCCTCATCGTACTGACTAGGGGTAACGGTAAAAACGATGATATCGGCGTCTTGCGGCAATTGCTCAACGGCGTGGCGGTCGCGCAAATCGACGCGCAACAACGGAAACCCCAAAGCCGCTTCACTGCGCTTAAGGCCGGTCACGCGGTGTTCAGAAGATAGTTGTCGGCCTAATAATTGGCCAATTTGCCCACAGCCGGCGAGATAGATATGCATAGCCGAGTTGTTGGATTATTCGTACAGAAAATGGATGGTTTGCTGGGTTTCGGGGTGTAAGCTCTTGGCAACAGGACAGGCCAGTGCCGCGGCTTCTAATAGCTTGCGCGTTTTACTGTCCCAAGTGGCCGGCAGATGAAAGGTTATGACGATTGCACTGATGCGACGCGGACTAGCGGACATGATTTTTTCAACCTCAGCGCGAACGCCGGTCATATCCGTGCCTAGGTCTTCGGCTTTGATGCCCATAATGGTCATCATGCAGCTGGCCAAAGCACTGGCGACTAAGTCGGTGGGGGAGAATGCTTGGCCTTTGCCGTGGTTGTCGACGGGCGCGTCGGTGACAACGCTAGCACTAGAGGCTAAGTGTTTGGATTGGGTGCGTAATTCGCCGGCGTAGTTGACGCTGGCCATTGTTGGGTTTTGTTTGGTTTTGTCTGTCATTAAATTGTCCTTTGGTTGGTTAGTTAGAATGCACGCCTACAGGCTCACTCATGTACTTGCATGCGTACGATTACGCTTCGCTAATCGTACCTACAACTCCTCGCAATGACGAGGCAATCGCAGATGAATGCCTCCCCCTTTCTAAGCATAGGTATCGACACATCTTTTTGAAAAGTAGTGAGTTAAAAATAATTAAAAAATTATTATATTACAAAAAACTGCCTCCCCCTTTCTAAAAGGGGGACTGAGGGGGATTTGACGGTGGTCGGTATTTCCAACCACTTCAAAATCTCCCCCCAACCCCCTCTTTTAGAAAGAGGGGGGACAGCGACATCTTCTTTTCAAAAAGATGTGTCGATACCTATGCTTTCTAAAAGGGGGATTTGAACAGGGTAAGGGGCACCTCAAATCATCAACAAAACATCGGTCGTAGCTGTGAATTTTCTGTTAAATGATAATTCCCTGTAGGTGGTGGGTTACGCTCGTTCCTAGCTAACCCACCCTACAAACTATTCAGCCGCCGCATCAGTGCCTTCAGCGGCTAAAGTTTCCGGTGTGCGAACTTGTTTGAGTTTGTTGTTTTTGCGGATTTGTGCCACGCTATTGTCAAACCGCGAACGCCAGTGCCACAAGGAATCTTGGCTGAGTGTCTCATTGAGTGCACCTTTGGGCAGCGAGCGCCAGCGCACGGTAACGTCGTACAAACCAGCCTCGGTTGAGAAGTGCTCAAACGATTTGTCGCCGTTCATTGACGCATCAAGGATGCGTAGTCGCAAGGCTTCGCGCGCCGGCTGGGCATATTCTGGGCTGGGTAAACCGGCGGCTAGCTCTAGTAGCAGACAAATTTCCTGTGCTTCGGCAATGCTATCGGTATCGGGCTCGATGACTTGGCCTTGCTGTTGTGTCGTAAGGGCGTGTTCGAAGCGCTTGCGCATACGACTTTGGCCGTCATTGAGTAGCGGCTCGATGTTATCCCACGTTTTTGACAGGCTGATAAGGCGTTCGGGGGCGCGTTTTTCTTGCTCCAATTGGATACAAATGAGGTCTTGGCTGTTTAATTGCGTCAAGTAATCCAAACGCTTATCGAGCAACACTTCGTGTTGATAGGCATCAAAGCGCGCAACAATGCGGTTGAGCTCACCACGCAAGCTATGCGCCGCTTTTTGTGGTAAGTCGCCAAAATCCGCCACGGCGTCAACGGCTTCGTTAAAGCGCTTTTTCAAGGTGTCAAAGTCTAACTTGTCGTCCAATAGTGCTTCAATTTGTGCCAATTGTTGCTGGTAGCGTTTAATGGATTCATCAATGGCGGCTTGTACTTCGGCGCGCTGTTGGCCGTGTTTTTCAAAGATGCTGTCGCAAACGCCTTTAAAACGCGACCAGAGGGCTTTTTCCTCGCTGGGCTTTTTCAATCCCAAGGTCGGCGTCCACTGTTTTTGCAATTGCTTAATCACGGCGATAGCGGCGTTGGCATCCTCGGTGTTGCGTTCGGCCTCGGCGCGTTTGATGAGGTTTTCGCGGCGTTGGAACTCGCGCTGACGTTCACCTTCTAGGTGCTTATCCCATTCGGTGGCAATTTTGTCGTAGGCTTTTTTGGCTTTTTGGTACTGTTTTTCCGGCAAGCGCGGGAATTCGCGCCAAATTTGTTCGAATTTCTTGTTGGCTTCGGCCGTGGCTTTCCAATTCGGGTTGCTCCAATCGACACCGTCCAAGTGGCGCTGAATTTCGTTCAAAAAGCCTAGGCGCTCTTGCAATAAGACGTTGGCGACTTGGCGTTGAGACTCAAAGTACTCGGCGCACGGTGCCCAAGCGATATTACCTAATCGTTTGAATTCATTCCACATGGCTTTGGGGGCGTGACCTTCAATGCCTTTCCAACGCTGTTGTAGCGCTTTGACCTGCTCGGCCTTGGTTTCGATATGAATGTCCTCATCCTCGGCCAAGCATCGCATGGCGTCAATTAACTCTTGGCGCACTTGGCCTTCGCCGAATTGTTGCCAGCGCTTGAGTTCGGATAGTCTGGCTTTTAGGCGTTTGAAGCGGCCGTGCACGGCCTTTTGCACCCATTTCGAGACGCCGACCTCGCTGTTTAGACAGGCTTCGATGTCGTCGTGTAGCTTCTCTGAGTTAGTCAATTCGCCGTTTTCCAGCTTTTCTTCTAAATCATCTAGGGCGCTGGCGACAAATTCGTCGTTGTAGTTGAGGGTGTCAATTTGCTGTTGCGAGCGTTTGTGTAGCTTTTCCATTAGCTCGGAAAATTCTTTTTGCACAAAATCTTGCACGCTTTTGTCGCCCACCGGTTTGAGTTCCTGCCAACGCTGTTCTTGGGCTTTCAGCATGTCTTCGGTGACGTGGAATTGGCCTTCTAGCCAGCGCTTGCACTGTGCCAAGACATCGGTGTGAGCGTCTTGATACTGCTTGCTATCAAAATAACGATTGGCCGTGGTGTTGACTTGGCTGAGGTTTTGCTCGAAGCGGATGTCTAACACTTTGGCATCGGCGGCTTGCCAGCTCGGCAATTGCGCCCACTTGTGCTGTTGCTCGTTAATCAAGGTATTGAAATCCTGACGCGAGCCGCTAAATTGGTTGGTATCCAACTGGTCGTGAATGCTTGACAAAGCATCTAAAATCGCCAAGCGCGTCGATTTTTGCGTGTCGATTTCTAAGGCCAATTCCTTTAAATTTTCAATAGCCTGCTCAAACTTGTTGTAAAGGTCGCGCGACAAGTCGTTGTGGGATTCGGCCAAGTGTTTTTCGGCGTTGACAATCGCCGTGAGCGATAGCGTCTGGTCTTCGGCCGCCTGTTCTAGCGCTTCAATTTGTTGCTCTAGTGCGGTGGTGTGTTGGTGGCGCGCTCTAAGGTCGGTGATGCGGTCTTTCGCGGCACGATAGACTTTTTTGCGCTTGCCTTTGAAGCGTTGAATAAGTTTTTTTAGTGCAATTTCATCGTTGATGCGCGAAATCGCCGCCACTTGGGTGTCAATGTGTGGACTGAGCGAGGCAACTTCCAACAGCGCTTGATTGCCCTCAATACGCAACAAAAAGCCATCGCGCAGGGCTTGCGAATGGGCATAAATCGCCAATTTTTTACAGGCCTTGGGGCTGAGAGTCGATTGGAATAACGTTTCTTGGTTGGCTTCGCCACTGGTCTTTTCTAGCACGGTACACAGACGCTTTTCGGCATGTTGCCGAATGGCGTCGTTATTATCGTTGTTAGTCACTTCTAGCAATAATTTCACGTCAAAGCTTTTGTCCAATACTTTTTGGCGCTCTTCAACCGGCGCGCTCTCATCGTATTGCACCACGGGTGTCGTGCTGCTGAGGACAGCGGCTGGCCTTTCGGTCTTTGTCGTTGCTGTTGTCGTCGTTTTTGCTGATTCGGCGGTTTTGTTGCCGAACAACTTGTCAAAAATCCCCACTGTAATACTCCTAATACGCTAAATATTCTCGTTATTCAGACTACAATAGCTAGCCCAAAAAACTAGCGAACCACTGTGACTGATAACTATAAAAATAAACAATAAAAAAACAAAAACACGCGGGAGGCAAGGATACCCCGCCTCCACAAATTTCAATCGTGTCAATATTTGCCTCATTAACGGCTATAGCTTTTCTATTTCTGCTCTAAAATCGGATAACTGAGCGCGAATAAAACTTTCGAATTCGTCAATTTCTTGTAGTAACTCCGCTTTTTTGTCGCGCTCAGACTTATCGGCACTGAGCAAATCTGACAATTCCTCCAGCGCTTCTTCCAAAGCTGGCGAGATTTCCGTCATTTCTGGCTCACCGGGGGCAACGTGTACGCCCGGCATTGGCCGGCGTGGGAATTTAAAGCGTTTGGAGGTCGGCAATAGCGACCCCTTTTGGCGCGCATAGCGCACCCGCAAAGTGTCGACGTTGGCTTCTGTCGATAGGGTATAGCCACTGATTTCGTGGGGGCGATTGATGCCCAAACTTTTGAGTGCAGGATATGTCATGAATACTACCAATGAGTTTTTACAAATTTAGGTGCGCCTATGATACGCCTTTTTTTGCATTTTATCCATACCCATGATGGCTTCTATCGGCTATAATGACGTTATTACTGACAATATAAATTTAATTGATAAACTTATGAAAAATGGCGTTATTATTTTAGCGGCGGGCAAAGGTACTCGTATGCGCTCCAATCTTCCTAAAGTGCTACACCCCGTTGGCGGCAAGCCTATGGTCGCTCATCTTACTGAGCTTGGGCAGCGCTTGGGTACGACCCCGATTGTTGTTTACGGTCACGGTGGCGAACAATTGCAGGCTAGACTAGACCAACAACCCATTCACTGGGTCGAACAAAGTGAGCAGCTAGGTACCGGCCACGCCGTGTTGCAGACCTTGCCGCATCTGCAAGACGAATTGTTGTATTTTATTTTAGTTGGCGACGCACCGCTAATTCGCGAAAGCACTTTGGCCGCCTTAGCCGAAGCCGCCGCTGACAGCGGCATTGCCGTCTTGACCGTGCGTTTGGACAACCCGTTTGGCTACGGTCGTATCGTGCGCGACGACAGAGGCCATGTTGTGCGAATTGTCGAGGAAAAAGACGCCAGCGAAGCTGAAAAACAACACAACGAAATCAACAGCGGCGTGTTTGCGGTGCGCGGCGCCTTGCTCAAGCAATTGTTGCCGCAAATTGGTAACGACAACGCGCAAGGCGAATACTACCTCACTGATATAGTGGCCTTGGCCAACGCGGGAGGCCACAGCGTGTCGGCACACTGCATCGACGATATGGACGAAGTGTTAGGTTGTAACAATAAAGTTCAACTGGCGGCATTGGAGCGCATTTACCAACGCCGGCAAGCCGAGCAATTGATGCTAGATGGCGCGACGCTAGCCGACCCCGATCGCGTCGATATTCGCGGCCACGTCAGCGTCGGTAGTGACTGTTTTATCGACGTCAATGCCGTGTTTATTGGCGAGGTGCGCTTGGGCAACAACGTCCATATCGGCCCGAATTGCGTCATTGAGGACGCCGACATCGGCGATAATAGCCAAATTCACGCCAATAGCATTATCGAGCGCGCCAGCGTCGGTGAAGCGGCCAGTATTGGGCCGTTTGCGCGTCTGCGACCGAATACGGTACTGGCGGCCAACACCAAAATTGGCAACTTTGTCGAAACCAAGAATGCCAAAATTGCCGAGGGCAGTAAAGTCAATCACTTGAGTTATGTTGGCGATGCGCTGATTGCTGAAAACGTCAACGTCGGCGCCGGCACGATTACTTGTAACTACGACGGCGAGAACAAGCATCAAACTATTATCGAAGCCGGTGCGTTTATCGGCTCAAACAGCGCTTTGGTCGCGCCGGTGCGTGTTGGGGAAAATGTCACGGTGGCGGCCGGTTCGACCATTACCAAAGATGCCGGCGCTCATAGCCTGACGGTGGCGCGCGCTCGTCAAGTGGAAATTAGCGATTGGAAAGCGCGTAAGAAAGGCAAATAATCATTTCCCAAACACAGCGTTCACTATTCCGTAGAGACAGGGCGCGCCCTGCCTCTACGCCGTAAAATACCTATTGCTTAAGTAAGTTTCTTAACTTAACCCCGTCAATCCCTGTTGCCGCAAGGCTTCGTATCCCAGCATCGCCACCGTATTGGATAAGTTCATACTGCGCGAGTTGGGGCGCATAGGAATGCGCAACCAGTGCTCGCTGTCGATATCGGCCATGTGTTTGGCCGCGACGCCGCCGTCTTCAGAACCAAAAATCAACATGTCTTCATCAGCAAATTTCACCGCATAAGCCGATTGCCGGCCTTTGGTGGTGATAATCCATTTGCGGCGCTGGTGGTTTTTCTGCAAAAAATCTTCCCAGTTGTCGTAGTGAACAATGTCGGCAAATTCGGCGTAATCTAGGCCGGCGCGTCTTAATTGTTTGTCTTCCCAGTGAAATCCCAGCGGGTGCACCAAGTGCAAGATCAAGCCGGTATTGGCGCAAAAGCGAATAATATTGCCGGTATTGGGTGGGATTTTGGGTTGGTATAGGGTGATGTGTATGCTCATAAGGTATCAGGTTTTACTATAAATCATTTTGCCGCTAGATTTTACCAGCTCGCCGTGGCGATAACAAAATTGCAAGTCACGGTCGCCGGTATTGGCGTTGCGCGTCAAGGTGAGCGTTAAAATCAGCGGCGTGTCCGGCAAAATTTTATCGAAGAATTTGGTGGTTTTTATGCGGGAAAAGCCCGAAAGTGCCCCCCAGCCGTCCTCGGCAATGCGCTGCGCGACAAACAGTTGCGCCACGGCCGGCAAGACCGGAAAGCCCTCAAAATGGCCGGCAAAAAAAGCATTGTCGGCGCTAAACGTCAGCGCCACGGTCAGTTGTTCGGCTGTTTTTTCTAAATAATGATAGTCGGGTAGCATCAATTGCCCTCCGTAAAAAGTGCCAATAAATCGGCGCGCAGGACTTTTCCTTGGGCGTTTTGGGGGAGTGCCTCGACACAGCGAAAGTATTTCGGCAGGGTCACGGCTTCAAATTGCCGACTCAGCGACTGCCGGAGTGCTTGGTAAAATGCCTTGGCATCTTGTCGCTGTCGTGCGTTACCAGCACCATCCAAGACCAACACTGCGCCCAAGGCTTGTCGCGGCGAGGGCAGGGCGACGACGCGGGCTTGGACAACGTGCGGCTGTTTTTCCAACGCCTGTTCTAGTGCCGGCAACGCCACGCGCTTTTCGCCGATTTTGACGATATCGTCAACGCGACCGAGCAGTAAAAAGCGCTGGTTTTCAGTCGCTGGCGTTTCGATGCACTGAATTCTATCGCTGCCGATAAACGGGCGCTCAAACGCATACGGTGAATCAACCTGCAAAACGCCGTGTTGCGCCGTCACGGTGACGGCTGGTAGCGTCGTCCAATCGTCGTGGTGACTGTCTTGCCACGCAATTGCGCCGGTTTCGCTGCTGCCAAAAATGCGTAAACACGGTGCGCCGAGTTGTCTTTCGACGTGCTTGGCCTCTGCGGTCGATAGTGGCCCGCCCGAAGAAAACACCGCGCGCAGCGTCGGCAACGTCTGCCGTTCGTGTAGGTGGCGCAGCAGTGATGGGCTGGCGATAAAAACGCAGGCGTCTAGCTGTTCTGCGATGTAGTGCAGCCGCTCTTCAAAGGTGATAACGTCGCACCACATCGGGTGGCTGTAGGTTAGCGGCACGAGCACCGCGAACATCAAGCCATAAACGTGCTGGTGCGAAACCGATGCCAAGAAAGTCGCGCCGGCAAAGCTGTCTCGCCACTGGGTTTCCAGCATTTGCGCTTCCAATAAATAAGCCGATAGCGGCTTGGCAATCGCTTTGGGCGCACCGGTCGAGCCAGAGGTGAACACCGTTATATCAATATCTTGTAATCGTGGAAATGCAGGGATGCTGTTGTCGACGCTGTCAGTACTGGCCATATCGACTGGCGATGGCGGCGTAGCATCGTCATCGTGTAAGTCGCAAAGCATCCAGTCTGTTTGGGCATCGCGTGCCGCTTGTTGTAGGCTGTCCGGCTGGCCGTTATGGGGCAAGACCACGTCAATGCCCAGCATGGCGCACGCCAACAAGTCGCGGACAAATGCTGCTTTATCGCTGCGATAGACGAGGGCGCGTTTGACCGGCTGATGTTGTAGGCGCTGAATGGTTTGTGCCACTGCGCCCGCCAGCGTTTGAATGGTCAAGGTGTGTTGTTGCGTGCGCGCCCAAATGCGCTCCGGCTCGTCCCACAGGGCATTTAAGCACTCAAAAGCCGGTGCTGCGGTCGCGGCGGTTGGGTAACTCATGACGAGACCTCTGAGTGGGAAAGCGTTTTGACAAGAAATAAGCGCCGGTATAAATATTCGCCGATTAACAGCGCCGCCATCAGCAAATAGCTGATCACGCCGTTGTACAGCGCCCACGCTTTGAGGCTCATCCATGCCCAAGTGATTGCTGAGGCAGTGAAATTTAGCGCCAAAAAGCCACACCAAACCCAAGTTAGGCGGCGCAGATACGCACATTTTTGCGGCGATAACGCGCGGTCGTGCAAGGCGGCAAAGCGCTGAATTATCGGACGCTCGGTCGTGAGCGAGTAAGCAAAAACGCCCAACAGGCCGGCACTAATCAGTAGGGGATAGGCTTTTAATAAGCCGGCTTGTCCCATGCCGGCAACCCACAAACCCACAACAATCAGGGCAACGCTTGTCCAACGGCCGAATTGTGGTGATATGACAGCGCGGCTGTGACGCGGTTTGTGTACCAGTAAACGCAACAGTCCAATCGCCACCAAAACCCACGCCAACTCAGCGCTGTGTGCCTGTGTCAAGGCGTACCAGACCAAGAGGGGATAAGTGAACGTCAGAGCAGTGAGTAATAGATGGATGACAAAGCGCATGACGATAACTAAGGCTTAAGCCTGTTGCGAAGTAATGTAATCCGCCAAAGTTGCCACCGAATAAAAGTGTTTTTTGACGGCGTTTTCATCAGTGCCTTTGATATTAATTTGGTATTGCTGTTTGATAGCCACGCCCAATTCGAGGGCGTCGATAGAATCTAGCCCTAAGCCATCGCCAAATAACGGCGCATCGGCGTCGATGTCGTCGGGGGTGATGTCTTCTAAGGCGAGGGCGTCGATAATCAGTACTTTAAGTGCTTGTTGTAAATCGTTCATGGGTTGCTCCAAAGGGTCAAGTAAATGGGGAAAGCATCACGTAGCCGGCGATGCGAAAGACGCTAATCAGCGCGCCAGTGTCGGCGTTGTCAACTGCCATTGCCACTGTGCGTCGGCGTAGCAATTGGTTAATGTCGGCTGTGTCGGCTGGCGCAGCCAATCCGCGACGCGGCGGGCAGCCGTTTTGTCCGTCAAGTGGTAATCGCTGGCTAAACCCGATTGTTTTTCCAGTGAAAACGCCTTGCCGGCGGTCAGTGTAAGCGCCAGCACACAGGTGGCGGACGGTTCGTCAGGGCGGCTAAAGTCGGAAAATGCGGGCGGCAATTGCTCGTCATAGTAAATGACGTTGACGCGAGGGTATTCGGTGAGCAAAGCAACCGCCTCGATAAGCGCTATCTCAATATTGCCCGACAGGGAGTCGATGACTTGGTAGCTTTGCGTATTCTGATGAACGACCGACAACAAGCCGGCAATGGCGTTGTGCACCGACAAACTGAATTTCATCGGCGAGACATCGCTGTCAAGCTGGCGAATAATGTCAAAGGTGTTCGACATCGAACCGTGGCAGGAAGCATAAACCAAAGGCGTTTGCGCTTGGCCGGCGGCGAGCGCGAACGCATTGATGCGCTTGGCCACCAAGGGCAAGCGCCGGCGTTGTATGGCGGGGACATTGTCTAGCGCGGGGGCTTTGTCGGCGACGGGTTCGGGGCAATCTTGGCTGAAAAAATGCTCGCCCCAGTAAAACCAATCGGCTATGGCAAATTGTATCAAAGTGTGCTGTCTGCTCGTTGAAATGCCGGCAATCATAGCGCATTTTTGCCGCGATGTGAACTGTTATAACCATTCCGAAAAAATGGGATTATCCAACCTTGCCGGCAATGTGGGACAGCAGGTGGTACTATGATTTGTTTTTATTGTACAATGTTGATAGTAGTCCAGTGACTTCTTTGGAAATTTTTGCATACTGCCCAGAAGTGACCTCTTTTAGGGCGTCGGCCTTGTGACCACTTTGTGCCAGTTCAACCGTGTGTGCGGCGACTGTGTGAAAGTTGGCGTGCTTTTGCTGCAATTGTTTGAAGGTGTAATCTTGGCCAATGTTGCTAAAAGCGACAGTGCTAATCCACTTTCCCAACACGCATTGATCATCGCGTGCGATTTGTTCGGGGTCGTAGAGTTCGGTAGCCGTTCCTTCTATGATGGTTTTAATTCTTAGTTTCCAAGCGAAATGGGCTTTGATAACCGCTGAAATATCGGTTGATGAGTCAATTTGAAAGTTAGACATTGATTTCCTCCGTGAGTAAGACGTCTGCTGGTGTCAAAATGACGCACGAAAACTATAGCGACAGCGCTAGCGAATTGTGGTGAGGGATTAACCAATTGTTGGTATAACCATACCAGCACTGAGATTTTACGGAATAACTCTCATAAAGTCAATGACGGCGCGATGGCCGCCATTGAGGTCGTGTTGGTATTGAGGTTTGCGATTAGCGATTGGCGTTGCGTGGATTGCGCCCGCGTTGCGGCCGGCTTTTCTTGGGGCGCTTGCGAATGGGGCGAGTGTCTAGCGTGGTCACCGGCAGGTCATTTTCTGGCTCAAAACCGTCAATGATTTGACGCGGCAGCACTTGTTTAATCAGACGCTCAATGCCTTTTAGGTCGCTAAATTCGTCGCTGGAAACGAGCGAAATGGCCTCGCCTGATGAGCCGGCGCGACCAGTGCGGCCGATGCGGTGGACGTAGTCCTCGGCAACATTGGGCAAGTCAAAGTTGATAACGTGCGGCAACAAATCAATATCAATGCCGCGCGCGGCGATGTCGGTGGCGACGAGCACTTGAATTTCTCCCGATTTAAACTCGGCCAGTGCCCGCGTGCGCGCGCCTTGGCTTTTGTTGCCGTGGATAGCGGCAGCAGGAATGTCAGCGCTAATTAATTTTTTTGTCAACTTGTTAGCGCCGTGTTTCGTGCGCGTGAAAACCAAAACTTGGTGCCACTGATTATCCTTAATCAATTGAATAAGCAATTCGGTTTTTTGTTTTTTGTCAACGGGGTGGATTAACTGACTGACTTTATCGGCCGTGGTGTTTTTCGGCGCAACGGCAATTTCTACTGGCTGGTGAATAATGCCCTTGGCCAGTGCGCGAATTTCATCGGAAAACGTCGCTGAAAATAACAGATTTTGGCGTTTGGGCGGCAGCACTTTGAGGATGCGCTTAATATCGTGAATAAAGCCCATGTCTAACATGCGATCGGCTTCGTCTAAGACCAGTACTTCTAGCTCGTCAAAGCGAATGGCATTTTGCTGGTATAGGTCGAGTAACCTACCGGGAGTGGCCACTAAAATATCGACGCCGCCGCGCAATTTTTGCATTTGTGGGTTAATTTTTACGCCACCAAAAACCACGGCTGATTTTAGCGATAAATATTGGCCATATAGTCTGACATTTTCTGCCACCTGTGCGGCAAGTTCGCGCGTGGGGGTGAGCACCAAGGCGCGAACTTGGTTGTGTCCGGCTTTTTTACCTTTAGAGAGGTTTTCCAAAATTGGCAGGGTGAAGCCGGCCGTTTTGCCGGTGCCGGTTTGCGCTGCTGCCATCAGGTCTTTGCCAGCGATAACTGCAGGAACAGCTTGTTGTTGTATAGGGGTTGGGGTTTCGTAGCCTTGTTCGGTGACTGCCCGAAGAATGGGGTCAGATAGCCCCAATTGATTGAATTGTGTCAACGTATTGTTGTCCGTAATATAGTTGTATAGAGGGGACTGATACTACAGCATTTCAGCCGCGATGCAAGCCGGCGTTGACATTTTGTGTATTTTTCTTCGCGTCCTCAAGGCTGGTGGTTACTATTTTCTAGCCTATCTCATTGCGATTCGCATCGCCGTTTGTCCCATCTTGTGAAAATGACACTTGACCCGATAAAAGCTAGCCACTATCATGACTAGCTGTGATGTCCAAGTAACGAAACGGAGTACGCCATGCACAAACTTTCCCTTCTCTCAGCGATGCTGGTACTCAGCGCTTGCGTGAGCACCAAAACCGAAAAGCCCTACGTCTGCACCACCAGTGACGGCACTGAAAACCGGCTGGTACGTAGCTATAGTGCCGGCAGTTCGCGCGCGAGTGCGACCAACAAAAAAGATAATGCTGTCAAAAGCATTGCCTACCAGTCCTTGTTTGACAAGGCCTATGAGATTTATCCGCGCATTCCCCACGGCACACTAGAAGCCATTGCCTACACCCAAACCGGTTGGGAGAACGTCAACCCCAGCCGCGACCACAGCAACAAAGCCTTGGATGACATTCACATGCCGCGCGCCTACGGCATTATGGGGCTATACCACGGTGACATGTTTAGCGACCAAGTGAGCGAAGGTGCTAAATTGCTGGAGATAAGCACCGCCAAGGTCATGAGCAATCCCCAAAGCAATATTCTCGCTGCCGCTGCCTTAATAGACAAACAAATTCGACACGTGGCGAAGCCGCAAATTCCGATTACCACCGCTGAGTTGGCGGAGGTGCTCAAGCGTTACGCCGGTTTTGCCACGGCTGAACCCACAGGCGCAGTGAAGGCCAGCACAGCGAAAGCCGACAAGGCGGTTGCCGCTGCTGGCAAGGCCGGTGATGGTAGCGCCAGTGACGCCAACGCGGTTGCGGCTAGTGCTGGCGACCAGGCCGTCGATGCTTACATTAAGGACTATTTCACTTATGAAATCCTCTCGGTGATGGCCAACGGCGTTGACGACAACGGCATTCAATTACCGCCGCGCCACGTCGATATTAAAAGTTTGTTTGCGCCGAAGCGCCTCAGTCAATTCCGCGCCAGTTTTGCCAGCTTTGCTAACGATGCGGTGATAACTGGCCAAGATGCCAGCATTTTTGACGTCAATCAGGAAAAATTCTTATCGACTGCCAATGACAGTTTAGCGCCGCAACCCATGACTTACGCCGCTACACGTCGCCGCGCTGCCGGCAAAGACTATCCGGCCGCCATCTGGAAGCCCTCAACCGAATACAGCAACCGCAATCAGCCGGTTCGCGAAGTCATTATCCACACCTGTGAAGGCTCGTACAGCGGCTGTGTCAGCTGGTTGCGACGCAGTAAAAAGTCGGCCAGCGGCAAGCGCATTTATTCCAGCGCTCACTACGTGGTCAGCAAGTCGGGGCAGGTTGCACAATTGGTCAACGAGTCCAAAAAAGCGTGGCACGCCAAGTCGCACAACCCTTACGCCATTGGCATCGAACACGAAGGTTTTGCCAAAAAGCCCAACCAATACACCAATAGCCAGTACGAAGCCTCGGCCAGACTGGTGCGCTATTTGTGTAACAAATACTCGACCATTGACTGCTTGACAGCGAGAAAAACGCCACAAACGCGTGCCGGTTTTGGGCCGGTCATGGGCGCTAATGTGTCGATTAAAGGCCACCAACACGCCTCCGGCAACAATCACGTTGACCCAGGTGTCTATTGGGATTGGCGCAAGTACTTTACCTTGCTCAACCCAACGTGGACGGGTGGGCCGGCCGTTGGCGGTGGTTATAAAGTTTTGGATAACTTCCAATACGGCATGGGGCACTTCGCCACCCAGCCGACTTTTTCGGCCACAACCAAAGGCGTTGGCAAAGATTCCTTGGTCACGCGCAGTTGTGACGTTTTCCACGACGACCAATGCGCCATGTTAGTGCGTTTGACAGATGACCCCAGCACCAACAGCGATTGGACGGTGCGTCTGCTATCCGGCAAGGGTGCACCTAGTGCCAACGCCAGCTTGTACAACAACGGCCGCGGTCACATCGGTTTTTGGATTAATACCAAAGGCCACGAGCTCAGTGTCAGCGTTTCCATTGATGACAGCGATGGTACCGAGCGCGCCGCTTTCAAGACCATTCCCGCCAATTGTGGCTGGACGTATGTTGAGTGGAACTTATCCGACAGCGACGATTGGCATCAGTGGGTGCGCGGCAATGGCCGTATCGATGCCAGCGAAGTGCGCTTAGATGCGATTTTTGTTGAAACGAAGCAAAGCAAGCAGCCGGTGAGTTTCTATATCGACCGCGTGTTGCATAAGTACAAGTAATCGGTAGATTGTAGATTGTAGGTACGATTAGCCCCCCCACCTAGCGACATGCGAAGCATGTTGATAAGTGGGGGCGTAATCGTACCTACTTGCTACTTGGCTGTAGAGGCGCATTGAATGCGTCTTTGGAGGGAGCGAGACGGATGCAATCCGTCTCTACGCTGCTTTTTCTGTCCACCGCGTTTTTTAGCTTAAAAAAAACACAACATTCCGTCATTGCCATAAAACTGTTCCTCAAAAAAAGCGCAACGCTCAGAAAGAAGAAAAAACTTTTCCAGCGATTAGCACTACTCACCTTAATATGCCTAGCGCTTGGCTATACCACCCTGCGGGTGCTGGACTATTGCTATCCGCCAGATTTGTCGCGTTACCGGCAATTGTCCACCGTCGTCACCGACCGCCACGGCGCGTGGCTGCGCGTCTATTTGAGCGCCGATGACAAATACCGGCTGCCGGTGAAAACGGCTTTGCCGCGCGATTATCTCAATCTCTTAATTTACTACGAAGACAAGGATTTTTACCAACACAATGGCATTGATTGGTTGGCCGTAGTGCGTGCGGCGTGGCAAAATGTCAGTCACGGTCGCGTGGTGTCGGGGGCTTCGACGCTGAGTATGCAAACGGCGCGGCTGCTGATGCCACAGCCGCGGAACTTGCGCGGTAAAATGGTACAGGCTTTTCGAGCGTGGCAGTTGGAGCGGCGCTTGAGCAAAAGCGATATTTTGGCCATTTACGCCACCCTCGCGCCGGCCGGTGGCAATCGTGAAGGCCTGACTGAGGCCAGTCATTACTATTTGAATAAGCCGTTGGATAAATTGTCATTGGGCGAGTCGGCGTGGTTGGTGGCGCTGACGCAAGCACCGGAAAAATTGTCTCGCGACCAAGCTGCGGCCAAACGCGCGCGCGACAAAGTCCTCAAGCGCGCCTACGACTTTGGCGCACTCAAAGCCGATCGCTACCGTCAAGCCTTGGCCGAACCGTTGGCCTTGGGGCGGTACGATTTTTCACTACACGCACCGCATATTACCCAAATAGCGAAGGCGAAGCAACCCGATAAACAACAGCTCAAAACCACGTTGGACAAGCGGCTGCAACTGGCTTTGCACGAGGTGTTGGCGCAACAATTGCCCGCGCAACACGACAAAGCCAACTTGGCCGGCGCGATTTTGGATAACGCCAGCGGTCAGTGGTTGGCCTATGTCGGCTCGGCCGATTTTTTTAGCCGCGCGCGTCAAGGGCAAGTCGATATGTTGTCGGCGGTGCGTTCGCCGGGTTCGACGCTCAAGCCATTTATTACGCTCTACGCCTTTGATTGGCTGAATTTTCAGCCACAAACCACCATCGACGACACGCCGATGGTGGCGGCTTATCGCCCAAATAATTACGACGGGCGCTACCAAGGCCGGTTGACCTTGGCCGAGGCCTTGTCGCGCTCGCGCAACGTGCCGGCCGTTCGGCTGCTGCGTCAGATTAAACCGAACTATTTTGCCAATGCCCTGCGTCAACAAGGAGTTAAGCTGTACTTTCCCAAAGGTGGGCAAGCCAATTTGGCGATGGCGTTGGGCGGATTGGGGGTGCGGGGGCGTGATTTGGCTAGACTATACAGCCAGTTGGCCAATTGCACATTTGCCGGTGCGACACTGGCCAAACGCCGCGCCTGTCAGCAAGTTACGCAAATTTTGCAACGAAGCCAAGATGGTCAAGGCCGCGTCTTTTTCGGGCGCGAGCCGGTAGCCTTTAAAACCGGCACGGCTTACGGTTGGCGCGACCGTTGGGTTTTCGCCTATACCAAGGATTATACGCTGGTGCTGTGGAGCGGCCGCGCCGACGGCCAATTTGCCGAACAGCGCGCCTCGGCGGAGACGCTCATCCCCGTACTGCGCCAAGCAGTGGGTATCTTGCCCAACCCGCCCACTAGCGCGCCGAGCACAGGGGCAAGCCAGTGGATTGCCAACCACGCTTTGCCAGCGCGATTGCGCCATGTCAAGGATGAAACGGCGGCTAAACAGCGGGTCAGTCGGCGTGACCGGCCGCAGCCCAACGGCCTCAAAATTCTTGCGCCACTCGATAACAGCCGCATTGAGTTGCGGCCTCATATGCGCCTGTCGTTTCACTTACAGGGCGGGGTGCCGCCGTATGTCTATTTGCTCAACGACAGCTTGATTGCCCAAACGCCGGAGCGCAGTTACCATCAGGGCAACCCCAGCGCTGGTAGCTATCACTTGATGGTCATTGATGCCAAAGGCAACAGTGCCGAAAGCCATTTCCGCCTTGCGCCGACCTTGGACGCGCCCCAACCAACCCGACGGCCGCGCTGGCTGGAGAAGGAATAGCTCTACCCTAAATCAGCTAAAAATGCCTGTGCTTGGGCGGCGGCTTGTCGGACTTGATTGGGGGCAGTGCCACCGAAGTGGTCGCGGGCGGCGACTGAGCCCTCGACGCTCAAGACGTCGAAAACGTCTTGCTCAATCACTTGGCTTTGGGCGCGCAGGTCGTCTAGCGACAACTCGTCCAAGGCACAGCCTTTCTCGATGGCAAAGGCCACGGTTTTGCCGACAATCTCGTGCGCATCGCGGAAGGCCACGCCTTTTTTCACTAAATAGTCAGCCAAATCGGTGGCGGTGGCAAAGCCGTCTTTAGCGGCGGCGCGCATGTTGTCGCGCTTGGGCACGATGTGCGGCACCATGCCGGCAAAAGCGCGCACGCAAGCCGTTACCGTGTCCATGCTGTCAAACAGTGGCTCTTTGTCTTCTTGATTGTCTTTGTTGTACGCTAGCGGCTGGCCTTTCATCAGCGTCAACATGCTCATTAAATGCCCGTAAACGCGGCCGGTTTTGCCGCGCACCAATTCGGCGATATCGGGGTTTTTCTTTTGCGGCATAATTGAGCTGCCGGTGCAGAAGCGGTCGGGCAAGTCGATAAATTGAAATTGTACGGAATTCCAAATAATTAATTCTTCGGAAAAGCGCGACAAGTGCATGGCAATCAGTGCCAAATCGCTACACAATTCAATGGCAAAATCGCGGTCGGAGACGGCATCTAGCGAATTGGTACACGGGGCGCTAAAGCCCAACAATTCGGCACTGCGAGCGCGATTAATCGGGTAAGTGGTGCCAGCTAAAGCCGCCGCGCCGAGTGGCGAATAATTGAGGCGTTCACGACAGTCTTGCAAGCGGCTGTCGTCGCGTTTCAGCATCTCAAACCACGCCAACAAATGGTGGCCAAAAGTCACCGGCTGTGCCGATTGCAAATGGGTAAAGCCCGGCATCACGGTGTCGGCTTCTTTGTCGGCCAATTCAACAATGCCGGTCATCAAGTCTTTGAGGTGCTGGCGCAAGTTATCAATGCCGGCGCGTAGGTGCAGGCGAATATCGGTAGCGACTTGGTCGTTGCGCGAGCGGCCGGTGTGCAGGCGCTTGCCAGCGAGGCCGATTAAATCGGTGAGGCGCGCCTCGATATTCATGTGCACGTCTTCGAGCTCAATCGACCATTGGAATTCGCCATTGGCGATTTCGTTGCGAATTTGCGCCAGTCCTTGGGCGATGGCTTCGGCGTCTTCGGCCGACAAAATGCCTTGCTCGGCCAGCATGGTGGCGTGTGCCAGTGAGCCGTCGATATCTTCAAAGGCCATGCGCTGGTCAAAGGAAACCGACTCGTTAAGCTCGGCGATAAAGCCCTGCATGGATTCGCTAAAGCGACCGCCCCATTGTTGATTGGTTGTTGATTGTGTCATGGTATTCTCAAGTTAGTTTAACAAACGATGGTGACGATAAGTCGGAATAGCCGATTTGTCAATAGCGATTTGGCGTTTAGGGTAAGTGATGATTTTTGTTATTAGTTAAATGTTAATTTATTCAGCTTGTTATTATTGTTTTCTGGTGGTTTGTTGCCCGCTTTGTAGCGCAAAAATCGTTAGGATTTGCTTGCCGGTTTGGTATAGAATGACGGCGTGGGCATGTTGCCCTGTTTCGCTGGCTGTTTTGAGCAGCAGCGGAAAATTTTTTTTAAACGACCCAAAATGGAGTAATCAATGCAACAATTATTAGGCATGCTAACCGGCGACCAAAACCAAAGTAACTTAAATGATATCATGGAGAAATTCGGCCTAGACGAAAACCAAGCGCGCAATGCGCTCAGTTCGCTGTTGCCAGGTGTCAGCCAGGGTATCCAACAGCAGGTGCAAGCCGAAAACGGCACGATTTTAGAGCAATTGACCAGCGGTGCACAGCAGCAGTATCTCGATGACGACAACGCGCACTTGTACGACGATGCCGCTGTTGAAGAAGGCAAAGGCTTGTTGGGGCAAATTTTCGGCGGCGAAGAAAACACCCAGCAATTAATCGGTAGTGCCGCCGAAAAAACCGGCCTCGATACGGGCATTTTGCAGCAAATGATGCCGATGGTTGCCTCGATGGCGATGGGTGGTATTGGTAAACAGATTAGCGGCTTAGGCGGACTCAGTAGCGCTGGTGGCCTCGTCGATATGGTGAGCTCGATGATTGATACCGATGGTGATGGCTTAGATTTTGATGATGTGAAAAACCTTGCTGGCAAGTTTTTCCGATAAATCGAACGTGAAAGGGTGTGTCTAAAAGACGAACCCCATCATTTCGCAGCGGCAGGGCGCGCCCTGCCGCTACTTATACATTTATATTTTCACCGTAAAGAGTGCGTTACGCTGCGCGAACACACCCTGCACATTTGTCGTTATGACTACTTTTTCTCATCTTCGGCCGGCATATCAAACACCACTTCACCTTTCGGCTCGTAAGCTTTGGCTTTGATAGGCGAATGCTTTTGCAAGTATTCTTTTAACACCTGCGCGTCAACAAAGCCGGTATCGACATAACCGGCCTTATCGGAGACTTTCGGATAGCCGTCACCGCCGGCAGCGTTGTAGCTCGGCACGCTAAAGCTGTAGCTTGTGTTTTCCTCTAAGCCTTTTCCAGCGATTTTGACATCATGAACGCCGTCTTTTTTAACCGTCATGGCAATGCCGGCGAATTGCGGATAAGCGCCAGAGTCCACCGACTTGGTGGCAACCACGTCTAGGTAGGCTTTTAAGTCCTTGCCGTTCATGGTGACTTTGGCGACGGTGTTGCTAAACGGCTGCACCGTCAACACGTCTTTATAGGTGATGTTGCCGCGCTCAATCGAAGCGCGCACACCGCCAGAGTTCATAATGCCAAAATCGGCTTGGGCTTTTTGCATTTGCGCCGTGGCAATCAGTCGGCCGAGATTAGTTTGGTGGAAGCGAATGACTTTTCGGTCGCCCTCTAACTTGTTGTTGGTTTTGCCAATGACTTCGTTTAGAGCGGCTTGGCCTTTGTCTTGATAAGGCTTCAAAAACGCCTGCAATTCCTTGTCGGCTTCGATTTTGTCACCGACTAGGCGGCGCATTTTCTTGCCGTCAATTTTGATTTTTTCGGTCAAGTTGACGGGGATAAGCTGATAATTTGCTATATTCAACTCGCCGTCTTGAAAGCGGAAATCGGCGCGGCCGACGTATTTACCCCATTCGTAGGCCTGTACAATCCACGTGCCATTTTGCTTGTCGGGGCGACAGGGCTTGCCGGCTTTGAATTTGGGGTCGTACTGGGTTAAATCTTCCTGCATACACACCGGCTCTTGCGAATGGCCGCCGATAATCATATCCAACGAGCCGGCCGGCAAGGCGCGCGCCAAACTGACATCGCCGGGGGCGTTGATGCCGTGCTTACCGTTTTGGTAGTGCCCCATGTGGGTGACGGCAAAAATTAGGTCGGGCTTGTCTTTGGCTTGGATTTCGGGAATGAGTTTCTTGGCCTCTTCGATTGGGTTTCTGAAGTCAATGCCACTGATGTATTCGGGGTTGCCGATTTTTTGCGTGTCTTCGGTGGTCAGGCCAATCACAGCGATTTTTAGGCCGCCTTTTTCAAAGATTTTGTAGGGAGAAAACAGGCGCTTGCCGGTGGCCTTGTCATAAATATTGGCAGCTAAAAATGGGAAATTCGCCCACTCACTTTGTTGCTGTAAGACGTTAAGCGGGTTGTCAAATTCGTGGTTGCCTACGGCCATGGCGTCGTAGCCGATTTTGCTCATACCCTTGAAATCCGGCTCGGCATTTTGGGTGTCAGATTCGGGAATACCGGTGTTAATATCGCCACCAGAAAGCAACAACAGTTGACCTTGTTTGCCGGCAACCTCTTTACGAATGGCGTCAATCAGCGTTTTGCGCGCCGGCATACCGTATTCGCCACGCTTGTTGGGCCAAAAGCGCCCGTGGTGGTCGTTGGTGTGCAAAATGGTCAGCTCAACCGACTGTTTAGCGGCGGCAGTTTTATCTGCGGATTGCTCATCAGCCAAAGCCGGTTGCATCAGAGCGCCAAAGAGTAAGGCAGGGAGGATATGTTGTTTCATGTTGAGACTCCTAAAAGTTGATTGGATAGGCAACGCGAGGCGCTGAATACGCCTCAGTCACGTTGTCAACAGTAGCACAAAATCAACGCGAAAGGAACTGTTGAAATGGTGCGTTAATTTTATCCTATGTCGGTCTCAGCTAGCCATAGTCAAAACGGCACGAATATGATAGAGTAGCGCCAACGCGACAGCGAAATCCCCTTATTATCAACAACACTTTAATTCATTAAATAAAAAAGGAAAAAATATGAAAACCGACATTCAAATCGCCCGCGAGGCCACCAAACTCCACATCAAAGACATCGCCGCCAAACTCGGCATCGGCGAAAACGACATCAGCCAATACGGCAACGACAAAGCCAAACTATCAGCCGAATTTATTCAATCCATTGATAAAAACCCAGACGGCAAGCTCATTTTAGTCACCGCCATTAGCCCGACACCGGCCGGCGAAGGCAAAACCACCACCTCGGTCGGCTTGCACGACGGTTTGCGAAAAATCGGTAAAAACTCTTTGGTTTGTCTGCGCGAGCCGTCACTCGGCCCGTGTTTTGGCATGAAAGGCGGCGCCGCCGGCGGTGGTAAAGCCCAAGTCATTCCTATGGAAGACATTAACTTACACTTCACCGGCGATTTCCACGCCATTTCGGCGGCGCACAATTTGTTGGCCGCCATGATTGACAACCACATCAACTGGGGCAACGACCTCAATATCGACGTGCGCCGTATCGCTTTCAAGCGCGTTGTCGATATGAACGACCGCGCTTTGCGCCACATTGTTGCCTCTATGGGCGGCTTGGGCAACGGCTATCCGCGCGAGACTGGCTTTGACATCACCGTGGCCTCGGAAATTATGGCGATTTTCTGTTTGGCGACCGATTTGAAAGACTTACAACAGCGCCTCGGCAATATCATCATCGGCTACAGCCGCGATAAACAGCCGATTACCGCCCGCGATTTACAGGCTGACGGCGCTATGACGGTGTTGTTGAAAGAAGCCTTTATGCCCAACCTCGTGCAAACTTTGGAAAACAATCCGGCGCTTATTCACGGCGGGCCTTTCGCCAATATTGCCCACGGTTGTAACTCGGTTATGGCGACCAAAACGGCGTTGAAAATGGCCGATTATGTCGTTACCGAGGCCGGCTTTGGTGCCGATTTGGGGGCGGAAAAATTCTTTGACATCAAATGTCGCAAAGCCGGCCTAACGCCAGAAGCGGTGGTTCTAGTCGCCACGGTACGCGCCTTGAAAATGCACGGCGGCGTGGCCAAAGACGACTTGGCGGCTGAGAACATCGAGGCCGTCACCCAAGGCGGCGCTAACCTCATTCGCCACATTGAGAACTTGAAAAAATTCGGCGTGCCAGTGGTGGTCGGCATCAACCACTTTGTCCACGATACCGAGGCCGAGCTACAAGCCGTCAAAGCTATCGCCGCCGAACAAGGCGTGCAAACTATCGTTTGTAAACACTGGGCCGAAGGTGGTGCCGGCACCGAGGAACTCGCCAACGCCGTGGTTGACCTTATCGACAATAACGACAGCCAATTCGCGCCGTTGTACGCCGATGACTTGCCGTTGTTGGAAAAAATCGAAACGCTGGCCACGCAGCTCTACGGCGCCAAAGGCATTAGCGTCGATGCCAAGGTCAAAAACCAATTGCGCGACTGGGAAGCCGCCGGCTTCGGCAAACTCCCCGTCTGCACCGCCAAAACCCAGTACAGCTTCTCCACCGACCCCAAAGCCATGGGCGCACCCAGCGGCCACGTCATTCCGGTGCGTGAAGTGCGCTTGTCAGCCGGTGCGGAATTTATTGTCGTGGTTTGCGGTGCGATGATGACCATGCCAGGTTTGCCACGCGTGCCGGCTGCCAACCACATTCATTTGGACGACGACGGCTTGATTGCCGGCTTGTTCTAAGCGGAGCGCACTATGGATTTAGCGTTAACGCTGTCGTTAATTCTAGCACTGGGCATTGGGGCGCAGTGGCTAGGGTGGTTTTTAAAACAGCCGTCAATTTTGTTCCTATTACTGGCCGGCATTATTTGCGGGCCGGTATTGGGGCTGATTGAGCCGGACAAGCTCTTGGGCGACTGGCTGTTCCCGTTTATCTCGTTGGGCGTGGCAGTGATTTTGTTCGAGGGCGCGATGACCCTAGAATTTCACGAAATCCGCAACCACGGCAAGGTGGTGACGCGTTTAGTGACGCGCGGCGTATTGGTGACAATTGCCATTGCGGCGCTGTCGGTGTATTGGCTGTTCGATATGGACTGGCACATTGCTTTGCTGTTCGGCACGTTGGTTTGCGTCACTGGGCCGACAGTGATTGTGCCTATGTTGCGCAGTGTGCGTCCCAACGCCGCCATTAGCAATATCCTGCGCTGGGAAGGCATTTTGGTTGATCCCATCGGCGCGCTCATGGTGGTGTTGGTGTATGCCTTTATCGTCTCCGACACCGGCCACGAGCCGCTGTTGGTGTTTGTCAAAACCTTGGCGGTGGGCTTGAGCCTTGGGGCGTTGGCGGCTTTGCTGTTAGTGTTTTTAATCAAGCGCTATCTCGTCCCCGAATACTTGAAAAACGTCTTTACCTTGACCTTGGTGCTGTTGGCGTTTTCGGCCTCCAACGCCATTGAGCACGAGTCCGGCTTGATTACTGTCACCGTCATGGGCTTGGTGCTCGCCAATTGGCCGCGCTTTCCCAAAGAGGAGATTTTACACTTTAAAGAATCGCTGTCGGTGCTGTTGATTTCGGTATTGTTTATCGTGTTGGCGGCGCGCATTGACTTGAACGGTTTTGTGCAAATGGGATTTAGTGGCTTGGTGGTGTTGTTCATCATCATGGCGGTGGCGCGGCCGATTAGCGTTTGGCTGTGCACTCGCGATGCCAAACTGAGCCGGCCGGAAAAACAGATGATTAGCTGGATTGCCCCGCGCGGCATTGTGGCGGCAGCCGTATCGTCGCTGTTCGTTATCCGTTTGGAAACGCTGAATTTGCCGGGGACGGAATTGCTCGTTCCGCTGGTCTTTACCATTATCATCGGCACGGTGTTGGTGCAGAGCTTAGGGGCGAAACCGCTAGCGACCAAGCTAGGCGTGCGCGAGCCGCAACCCAACGGCGTGATGATTGTCGGCGGCAAGCAAGTCGGCTTGGCGATTGCCAATTCGCTCAAAGAAAACGGCTTTTCGGTGTTGTTGACCAACAGCGATTATGAAAACATTAAAAAAGCCCGCATGGCCGGCTTGGCAACCTATTTCGGCAATCCGGTGTCCGAGCACGCCGACCGGCATTTACAGCTGATTGGCATCGGCAGTTTGTTCGCCATGTCGGTGCGTAGCGAAGCCAATATTCTAGCGGCGCTAAAATACCGCCACGATTTTGGCACAAAAAATATCTATCGCCTGAAAAATAAAGAAAGCAGCGAGATGAGCAGCAAGCAAAAAACCAGTCAAGGTTGGCAAACGCCGTGGTTGTTCAGCGATAAGATGACGTTTTCGGTGCTCAACGGCTTGTTGGCCAAAGGCGCGAAAATCAAGACCACCAGCCTAACCGGCGATTTCAGTTTTGAGGATTACGTCACAGAAAAGCAAACCACCGAGCAGCAGTTTGTACCGCTGTACGCCATCAAGCCCAACGGTGAGTTGGCGGTGTTTTCTTCGGCTGAACAGCCCAAATGCGGTGAGGGTTGGAAGGTCGCGGCTTTGGTTTTGGAGGCTGAGGCAAGCTGATAATACTATCTGCCAGTGTAGAGGCGGGCGCGCCCTGCCTCTACAAAATAAGAAGGGTTAATTGGTTATTCCTAAAAACGCAGGTAACGAAGAATGTCTATCTCACCAATGTACTAGCATGCGTACGATTACGCTTCGCTAATCGTACCTACTGTGCTATTTACGACGCACAAGACGCACGGAGTGTGCAGCCCCTTTTGGTTCAGGATAAGAAGCAGCATTAGAAATATCGACGCCCCACGCTAGGTTAGCTTCGCTTGTGGGAAAATTTTCTGACCAGTAAAAGCTAGACGTCGTTTCCCCTAGTGGAAATGCCGACTGAACAAAAGGTAGATACTCATTCTGGTCTTTACACCCCATTAAATTATCATATTTTTCTCCCAGCGGAGCGAGCCCACTGCGGCAGTGAATCAGCGTTTCCAACTCCCAAATGGTTGGCAACCGCCAATCGCCGTAATCAGCAAAATGCCATTTGAGTTTGTTTGCCTGCTCCCACGTGTATTCACGCGTAAATCCCCTACAAATGCCTTGTGTCCAGATTTGTCCCAAGGAACAGCGCATCCACTGTAACCCCGTGCGTTGATCAATCACTGTGCCATCACCTTGAGGAATAAATTCCGTGACTCGCCTCGGGTGTTGTGCCGATGTTTCTGTAATATTGCGTAATTCCATTGGGTCGGTAATGACGGGAATGTCGCTTTCGGGGGTCTTACTTTTAGAACAGCCAAGCTGTAACAGGCATAACCCACTAAAGAAAAAAAGATAAATGCTTTGTTTAAATATCATGTAAGCCTCTGAAAGTAAAAATGGTGTGTCTACGATTGGCAAAGCGTAATCGTAGATATGGGCAGTCTCGTTATGAAAATTACCTCTGTACACGACAAAAATAAAAGAAGAGGAATAACATAGTGATATAATGTGTATTTTTCACCACAAAAAACGATTATGTCAAAAGTTAGCCCTCTAGTAGAGATTTTATCTCAAAACCTCACAATGAACA
>PDWI01001100.1_pt1 | contig 43863 bp, 30 predicted proteins | sample 1430891 | NCBI WGS metagenome assembly PDWI01 (sample SAMN01162508, study PRJNA174530) | Oral metagenome, whole genome shotgun sequencing project. | biome: Marine environment; feature: Marine mammal; material: Swab sample of the gingival sulcus; isolation source: swab sample of gingival sulcus... | reverse complement strand
ACAGAAGACCTCGCAAAAATTTGGGATATCAAAAGCCTATAAATATTTTTGCTAAATTTGTAGTATAAAAAATTGCATTTGGTAGTTGAATGTACCTTATTGTATATCATTATTTGTTTTTTGTAAATGTAAAAATAATTAATATATTTGTCCCATCTTATTCCCGGTAGTCCCTGATTTTATCAAACTATCGGGTTTCGTTTTTTGAGCCCTCTTCTTTTTTAGTTTGTTCACCTCTTATAGCCTGTTGACAGCTCATAAATATGCGTTCAACTTAGGTGCCTGTATTGATTCTTGGACGTTTTTCCGTGCACTAAGAATAATTTGTTTAATGTTTCTATCAAATCAGTACCTGCCATATTGAGGTCTTTCTCCATAGCTACAAAAATAGTAAATAATACGATGTTATTAATTATTTTTCTGAAAACTAGATGAACTAATCTTAAAAACTTCTTCTTTTAAAATAAAAAAAGCTGTCTGAAAATCATTTATCAGACAGCTTTTCCTTTAGGTAAAAGAAATTAGTTTTAGAACTTTTGAACGACTAGTTTTAGAACTATTTTCTGATTGTTTTTTAAGATATTAACAAAATAGATGCCCGAAGGTAAACTTTCTGTTGATAAATTTACAATAGATTGGTCTATTGTGGAAGTGGATAAAACTTCTTTGCCTAAGTTGTTAATAATAGATATTGATGTTACGTTTTTGTAGCTGTTTCCTAAATCTACTTTAACATCGTTTTGAGTAGGGTTAGGGTATAGTTTTATATTTTCAGAATCAAAAAGTGTTTCAACATCAGATTTAGGATTGCCTATTCTTACGTTATCAATATACCAGCTGTCATCGTTATCGTTGGTCAAAACAAATGCTATACACACTGTTTGACTTGCATAAGCTGATAAATCAATGATTCTTTTGGTAAAATTAGTACTCAGGTTGTGTTCTGTATAATTGATTAAGCTACTAAAAGAATTGATTTTATACTGCGATGTTGTTGATATGCGTACGCTGTATTTGGACTGATAAACATCAGATACTTCTTTCTTTTCGTAAAAAGATAAACTAACAGAATCAGAAGGTAATGTCATTGCCGGCATTACTAACCAGTCTTCAGCTTCTCCATTAGTTACATTTTCATATTGAGCATAAGCAGAGTAATTTCCTTTATAGGCACTATTGTTAGTTTCCCAATCGTGCTCTTTTCCTAAACCATTTGCGCCTCTAAAAGAGGTCCAACAAGTAGGAGGGAAAGCTTCCCCTTCAAAACCTTCTTTATAAGGAAAAGCATTAATAGGTTCGCAAGATGTTTTGTAAACAATAGTGTTACCATAAGCAGTACCGTTGGCATTGGTGGCGTAAGCCCTAATGTAGTAAGTGCTTGCTAATGATAAATTATTCAACTCTAAAGAGAAAGTTCCTAATCCGGTGTTGTTGTCGGTAACCACATTGTCTGATAAAGTAGGTTTAGGGGTATTACCATATACAAAACCTCTGGCAGTAATTGTTTCGCCACCATTATCGGTGACTTCAGCTTCTGCGGTGGCAGATGTAAAGTCAGAAGATTCAACTTTAATGGTATTGATGATAGGGCGGTTGTTACTTGCTAAAGGCACTTCCCAAAGTCCTCTTCCGTAAGAAGCTAATCGTAAACGTGCTTCGTCTTCACTGTTACCATAATAAATTTCTAATTCTCCGCATCGAACTTTAGGTAAACCGTTATTGTATTCTACCCAATTGTTATCGCCTTTTTTGAAATAAACGCCCAATTGAGTACCTGCATACAGCTGGATTTCATTATTGCTTAAAGTATCTTGAATAACACAGTGAATAGGAACTTGTGGTAAGCCTTCTGAAATATTTGTCCAGCTAGAACCTCCGTCTGTAGTTTCAAAAACACCATATGAATTATATCCGGTTAAAGACACCCAAACATGATTTTCATCATCGTCTTTCATAGTGATATAACTAATTTCGGCTATGTTGTTCCAAGGCACATTCAATTCAGCCCAATTAGCTCCACCATCAGTTGTTTTCCAGATAGAAGATAAATCGGCAGCATAAAGCACATTTTCATTAGAAGGAGCAATGGCTAAGGTTCTTATTTTATCATCACTGGCAATATCAGATATTTTAGTCCAAGAATTACCTCTATTGCTGGTCTTCCAGATGTCAGAATAGCCTGCGTATAATGTGTTAGGATCGGAAGGGGAGATAACATAAGGCGTAACCCAAGCTCCGGATGTGGAAAGAGGAGGTTTAACGTTTATCTCATCAGCCCAGTTATTAGTAGTTCTTACAATAACTCCTCTAGGAGTTGTAGCGTACTGTATATCAGAGTTGGTGTAATCTATTATACATTCCATTCCGTCTCCGCCTTTTACATCTCGCCAATTATTGTTTTGTAATTCTTTTGTTCCGTTATCTTGTAGCCCTATAATGGTTTGTGTTCTGTCTGTTGCTGAAACACTTAATTTGTATATTTGGCTTATTGTTAATCCGTTGGTCTTGTCTTTCCAAAACATTCCGTCCGTTGTAGAAAGATAAATACCACCATCGTTACACTCATATAAATAGCCATTGTCTCTGTATTTTAAACAATGCTTGTCCGCATGAACAGCCGGCGGTTGGTACCAGTGATTGGATAAGTTCCAAGTATTACCGCCATCGTTAGTTTTCCAAGTGTTGATACCACCAACAAACATAACATTTTCATCGGTAGGAGAGATGGCTAATGCCAAATCATACCAACCTTGTCCGCCATTTCCATAAGGTTCAGAATCCCAATCTAATAAGTTTTTACTGTTAAATAGTAAAGTAAAAGAACTACCGCTATTGCTTGATTTATATATACCTTGTAATCCGCCATCAGAATTAGCAGCCACAGCAACAACTAAGTTAGGATTGGCAGGTGTAACGGCTAATTCAATTCTTTCTCCGGTATTATGAACTTCGGTCCAGTTGGCACCTCCATCTGTTGAGGTATAAATTAAACCACTTGTTGTAGAACCATATAAAGTAGAGAAGTCTCCGGGCTTATATTCCATATCAATAAAAGAATGATTAGAAAGTAGCGTCCAGTCGTCAGCTCCGTTAGTGGTTTTATATACGCCGTCGGAGGTCGCTGCAATAATGGTTTGGTTATCGTTAGGGTTTAATAACAAACGATTTGTTTTTATGTTTTGAGATAAAGTGAATTGTAAACCTGTTAAATTCCAAGAAGCACCGCCATCGGTTGATTTTAAAACGCCAATACCTCTATTTCTCCAAGAATCTCTATCGCCTGTACCAAGGTAAATGGTTTGTGAAGTCTCATAATCAGAAGGTATAATAATCTCTGAGAAACTGATAACAGGGGTGTTCTCTGTCAAACAAGTCCAAGTATCGCCATTGTTTTTAGTTACCCATAAACCACCGCCCGGTGTACCTACCCAATAGGTGTTGATGTCTGTTGGGTGAAATGCTACGGTGTTAATTCTTCCGATACCGGCATAACCACCTCTGGAAGTATCTGTTCCTAAACATTTCCAAGCCCCTTGATATACTTCTGAACGTAAATCTTGATGTTGTTTCTGGAATTGCTCGTAAACTTCATAAGCCGTTTGCTTAGGAAAGGCGCCGGTTGTAGGATCTACTTGCGATTCCATTTCGTAGTGCCAACGCATAAATTGCTTCCAACCATAGGCTTTTTTCTTAACACCATCTTCATAATAATAACCATTTTGAACATTAAATGGTTTCCAATAGGCATCAAAAGCTTTTTTATGGTCTTTTAAAGTAAGTTCTTGCCTTGTCTTGTTTTTAGGTAACAGCTTTAACCACTGTTGCGCTTGTGTATTACTGAATATCAGCAATAAGCAAGCTACTAAATAATAAACTTTCTTATTCATTTTTATTTGTTTTATAGTGTGTGTATTTTCTTGTTGCGTGTTAATTTTTTGTAATGTTTACTTTGTTCTACGCTTTTTATTTCACTTATTAATAATGAAAAAATAAGCCTTTTATTGTTATAAGAAAAAAATAAAACCCTTGATAAGCCTTTTATAAACAAAATAAGTCATTAAGAAAAAAAGTATTCTTCCGTAATGACCTATTTTAGTTATAATTACTAACAGTACTATCCTCTGTTTAACTTTGCTTCCATAGACAAAGTTGCGTGAGGTACAGCCAAAAGACGCTCTCTGGCGATTAGTTTTCCTGTTTCTCGGCAAATACCGTAAGTTCCGTTTTCAATTCGTATTAAAGCAGCTTCTAAATGAGAAATAAATTTATGCTGTCGTTGTGCTAATCTTGCAGATTCTGTTTTAGACAAAATCGCAGCTCCCTCATCTAAATTTTTAAAAGTAGGAGAAGTGTCTTGCACACCATTACCCAATGAACCATCAACTGAAATCATTAAGTTCTTATATTCCTCTTTAGCTCTTTCTAATTTTTCAAGAATGACTTCTTTAAATTCTTGAAGTTCTTGTTCACTATATTTATTTTTCACGTGTATTTGTTTTTAAAGTTGTTATTGAAAATAAATTTAAAAGTTATATTTTTTCAATAGCAATAGATACGATATTGCCATTGTCTAATTCTACATCAACTGCTTTTTCTGTATCAATACTCTCTTTAATATCAATGCTGTTAGCTAAGGTTTGTTCTGTTATGTAATTTCCAAACTGCTCGATTACATTTCCTATTTCCTCTTGTTGAAGTACATAAATTGCAATTTTGTCAGTCACTTCAAAACCACTGTCTTTTCTTAGGTTCTGAATTTTATTGATACATTCTCTTGCAATACCCTCATTGCGTAAGTCATCGGTTATGGTAACATCTAAAGCAACAGTAATACCGCCCTCGTTAGCCACTAAGCAACCCGGAATATCTTCTGAAACAATTTCAACATCAGCTATAGTAATATCCACAGGTTGTCCTTCTACTTCAAAATGATATTCTTGCTCTCTTTCAAACTGAGCAATGCTGTCTTGTTCCATTTGGGAAATATGAGCAGCTACCAACTTCATTATTTTACCATATTTAGGACCTAAGGTTTTAAAATTAGGTTTTACCTTTTTAGTAATTACGCCGGTAGTATCTTTTAAGAACTCAATTTCTTTCACATTGATTTCAGAAAGAATCAAATTTTTAACCGCTTCCAACTGCTCTTGAGTACGTTTGTTAAGTACAGGTACCATTATCTTCTGAAGAGGCTGACGTACTTTTAGGCTAACCTTACGTCTTAATCCTAATACCATAGAAGAAATTTTCTGAGCCATATCCATACGCTCCTCTAAATCCTTATCTATCCATTCCTCATTGTATTTAGGGAAGTCAGATAAGTGTACCGATTGAGTATCACGACCGGTTACTTGCGTTAAATCTTGATATAATTTATCAGAGAAGAAAGGCATTATTGGAGAGCTGATTTGTGCTAAGACCTCCAAACAAGTGTATAAAGTTTGGTAAGCAGAAATCTTGTCTTTGCTGTATTGTCCGCCCCAGTAACGCTTTCTATTCAAACGTACATACCAGTTAGAAAGATGCTCGTCAACAAAATATTGAATAGCTCTACCTGCCTTGGTAGGCTCGTAATTTTCATAGGCATCTTCTACATCCTTTATTAAGGTATTAAGAACTGAAATAATCCAACGGTCAATTTCAGGGCGCTCATTAACAGGAATATTTTCTTCAGAGAAATTAAATCCGTCTATATTAGCGTATAAAGCGAAGAATGAATAAGTATTGTATAAGGTTCCGAAGAACTTACGACGTACTTCCTCTACGCCTTCAATATCAAATTTAAGGTTATCCCAAGGCTGAGAATTGGTTACCATATACCAACGCAATGGGTCAGAACCATATTTCTCAATAGCTTCAAAAGGATCAACGCCATTGCCTAAACGCTTAGACATTTTTTGTCCTTTTTTATCCAATACCAAACCGTTCGAAATAATGTTTTTAAAGGCAGGGGTATCGAATAACATAGTTGCGATAGCGTGTAAGGTAAAGAACCAACCACGTGTTTGGTCAACTCCTTCAGCAATGAAATCCGCAGGATAATATTTTTTTTCGTCTATTAATTCTTTGTTTTCAAAAGGGTAGTGTAATTGAGCGTAAGGCATAGCTCCACTGTCAAACCAAACGTCAATTAAATCTTTCTCTCTAAATAACTTTTGTCCGCTGTCCGAACATAACACAATGTCATCAACATAAGGGCGGTGTAAGTCTATTTTCTCGTAGTTCTCTTTTGAATAATCGCCTACTGTAAATTCAGCATAAGGATTTTTAGTCATAAATCCTTTTTCAATTGATTTCTCAATTTCTTTTACTAATTCTTCAACAGAACCTATACATTTCATTTCGCTACGGTCTTCCGACACCCAAATAGGTAGAGGCGTTCCCCAGTAACGAGAACGTGAAAGGTTCCAGTCTTGTAAGTTCTCTAACCACTTACCGAAACGTCCTGTTCCTGTAGAAACAGGCTTCCAATTAATGGTTTTGTTCAACTCGAACATTCTTTCTTTTAAAGCCGTTGTTTTAACAAACCAACTGTCTAAAGGATAGTATAAAACAGGCTTATCAGTACGCCAACAGTGTGGATAATTGTGTTCGTGTTTTTCAACCTTAAACACTTTATTTTCTTTCTTTAGCATTACAGAAATATCCACATCAAGGGTAGGAGCGTTGGCGTCTAAACTGCTATCGTAAGCATTCTTAACATATCGACCGGCGTACTCCTTATATAATTCGGTATCCACTTGTTGCTTGATAAAATCAGCATCTAAATCCTCCAATAAGAAGAAACGACCCTGCTTATCTACCATAGGCTGTCTGTTGCCTTCCTTATCAATTAAAATTAAAGGAGAGATACCTGCATTTTTAGCTACTTTATCGTCGTCAGCACCAAATGTTGGGGCGATATGAACGATTCCGGTTCCGTCTTCGGTGGTTACAAAGTCGCCTGAAATCACTTCAAAAGCCTTGCCTTCAGGTTTAACCCAAGGAATTAACTGCTCATACTGAATACCAACTAAATCGGCACCTTTGTATTCGCCTAAAACTTGATAAGGAATATTTTTCTGTCCTAATTCATAGTCTTCAAAAGGCAATTCAGCATTTTCAGCTTTAAAATAAGCTGACAAGCGGTCTTTGGCTAATAAAACAGTGATAGGAGTGCCTGTGTATGGATTATAGGTTTTAACTTTTAGATACGTAATGTTGTTACCTACAGCCAATGCCGTGTTTGAGGGCAATGTCCAAGGCGTAGTTGTCCACGCCATCATCATTACATTTTCGGTATCTACATTTTCAAATAAAACCTCTGATTGCTTGTTTCTTTTAACAATGAATTGCGCTACAGCAGTGGTGTCTTTTACATCGCGGTAGCAACCCGGCTGATTCAATTCGTGAGTACTTAAACCCGTACCTGCAGCAGGCGAAAAGGGTTGAATAGTGTAACCTTTGTATAATAAATCTTTGTTATACAACTCTTTTAATAAGTACCATAAGGTTTCTATGTAGCGGTTATCGTAAGTGATATAAGGGTCGTTCATATCTACCCAATAACCCATTTTATTGGTTAGATTTTCCCATAAATCGGTGTATTTCATTACATCAGCTCTACAAGCCGCATTGTATTCATCTACAGAAATCTTACCGCCAATATCCTCTTTAGTAATGCCTAAAGTCTTCTCAACGCCCAATTCTACAGGTAATCCGTGTGTATCCCAACCGGCTTTTCGCTTAACCTGAAATCCTTTTAAGGTCTTGTATCTGCAAAAAACGTCTTTTATCCCCCTCGCCATTACGTGATGAATACCCGGTTTTCCGTTAGCCGAAGGAGGTCCTTCGTAGAAAACAAAAGGAGGATGTCCTTCTCTTGTTTCAATGCTTTTTTCGAAAACTTGATGTTCTTTCCAATATTCCAACATTTCTTTGTTAATGTCAGAGAGGTTAAATTGTTTGTATTCTGCAAATTTTTTGTTCATTGTCTTGATTTCAAAAGTTTAAAAATAAGGCTGGAAAGGACTTAAATCAATGGTTTCCCAAAGGAGTCTGATTTTCCAACGCGTGCAAAGATAATTTTAAATGTAAATTAAAATAGCACAATTCCGTTTTTTTTTGAACAAGGATATTAACAATGCCCCATAAGCCCCATTTTATTCACTTATTAGATGAAAGAATCTGTTGTGTTTTGAAGTCTTGATTTATTATTTGGGCGTTCCCCTGCGGGTCGGGCTTTTCGTTGCAATCTTTTGTTTCGTACCTCAACAAAAGGATTTCCACTGCAATCCCTAACGCAAGGCTTTTGGTAGTTAAAAGTTCCAAGTTAAAAGTTGGGTGGCGTTTAAGCCTTTAGCTTTTAGCTTTTAGTGATGATAGTTCGGTTTGGTGTATGGGGAATGAAGCCACTTTAAAAAGTTCTGCCATTAATTTTTGTGTAAGCCAAATAGTTTCATCTTCATATTGAGCCTAAATGCTTTTTAAACTCCTATTCTTCCTGTATTATTTATACACTTGTGTTTGTGTTCTGTAATTTGTCATCCATTATACTTCTCTATCAAGTCATGAGCTTCTTTGCAAGATAATTTGTCTGATTTTATTAAGTCTTTTAAACCATCAGAAACATCTCCTATTTCACATTTACAAAAGCCTCTATTAAAGTATAAATAATTATATTCATTACCTAACTTCTCAGCCAAATCATAATCGGCAATTGCTGATTCTAAACGATTAAGTTTTTGTTTAGATAGAGCTCGATTGTAATATGCCCAATCTCTTGATTTATCAAGCTCAATCACTTCACTATTGTCTCGAATAGAATTTTCATAATCACCAATAAAATAATTTGCTAAAGCCCTATTGTAAAAAGCTTTATAATTACTTGGTTTTATATCAATTGAGCGGTTGTACAACACTATTGCTTCTTGATATTGACCTTTCTTGCTTAAAACGATTCCAAGATTGCAAGTGTTAGAAGAATCTTCTTTCAATTGAATAGATTTTTTAAGGTCTTTTTCGGCTTCATCTAATTTTTCAAGTCTCATATAAGCAACACCTCTTTGGTCAAGATTCTGCCATGTCTTAGCCAGTTCGATTGAACGTGTTAAGTATTCAATAGATTTTTTAATATTCCCTAAATTCAACAATGCTAAACCCTTATGATAAAAAAAATCACTAATATTTTGGTAACTAGATTCTACTAAATCCAATTCAGCAAGAGCTTTCTCTGGGTTATTAAGATGTAAATAAGCACATCCACACCAATAAGACTTTGCCAGTAAATGGGGTTTTATAATTTTTATTAATTTCCCCTGTTCTATTACTTTATCATAATTTTTCCTCTTGAAAAACTCTATAATATCTGATATAATTTTCTGATTCCTAAAATACAATTGCTTATACCAATAATTTACAACCTCTTTTATAATCAAAAGAAAAATAGCACACAAAGAATAATCAAATATTAGATACTTCTCATTTATAAACCCCATTTGGTCATTGAAAAAATCTAATATAATTATTGAAAATAAAAACACATAAATCAGGTAATTATTCCGCTTATTTGTTATTAAGTGTTGTATTATCCAATCCATTTAATTTAACTTATAGAACACAACGTTTATATATGAGTAATGAAGCTACTTAAAACACTCTTCATTCTTAATTTTTCATTCTTCACTCTTCATTCAAAAAACAAAGGAATTAAAGTGAGTTTTTTTGAGTGTAACGCAATAAGATTCTATTTTGGTGAATAGAACTAATAATGCTTTTGTATTTTGATATAGAAGATTGTACAACCTGTGTTGCAGGAACATCTTCTTCGCCGTGCATCAATTCTAATCCAAATAAAAGGTCGAGTTCTACTAATTCTTCTTTGTTTAAAATAATATTTATAGATTGATTTCCGGTAGGAATGAAAATTTTTCTTTGATAAGGAACATGGGCGTTTCTTTCTTCATATTCCTCAGGGTTAATGTCGCTTATAAAGTCAGCAAAATCGCGGAATTGTTTGGGTTTAAGATTAAAATTAATATTCTTAAATTCAACGTGAATAGCAGAACAACTGCTACATTTAAATATACGACCGTGTTTTGTTTTGTTAATCAATGTCATATTTATGGTGTGTTTTTAGAATATTTAGTATTAACCTTTTTTATAGTGTAAAAAAACATTACTTCTTTTAATTGTTTGTTTTATCATTTAAAAGAAGTAATGTTACAAAAGTGTTTAGACGGTTATGAGTTCATACTTTTCTATTGTTTCAGATGGTTTTAAACCTTTGCGTTTAACATATCTGTCACATTGTTGCTTTCTGTCATAACCCAACATAACACCTAAAATAAAATCTTGTTCATCAGTATATTTACTTAAGGAAATATCGCCGAATGAACGTATGATTTGAACGGAACTTTCTCTTCCAAAAAAAATATTTATTTTCTTGGGACTTACTTCTTGTATGAAATAATGTAAGCCTCTTTTCTTCAATAAATTTTCAGCTTTCAATCTGTCTGCCGTATTCATTGTATGAAGAACAAGATCTCTAATCCCTTTCTTATACTCGTAAATATGGTGTATCAGAATTTGTAAATCAGCTGTTTTATAATCAGAACAAGAAAACTCCATTCTATTTTAGACTTTTGTTTAGTTCATTTCTGATTTTAAAGCTTCTACCCAAGCTTCGATTCTGCCTTCAGACTCGTCAGACTGATTGTCTTCGTCTAAAGCTAAACCTACAAACTTGTCATCTTTAACAGCTCTTGATTCTTCGAAATCGTATCCGTCAGTACTAGTGAAACCAACAAATTTACATCCTTTTCCTTCTAACTGCTCATATACTTCACCCATACCGTCAACGTAAGTATCAGAATAAGTTTCTTGGTCTCCTAAACCATATAAAGCAATAGCTTTTCCTGCTAGATTAACTTCTTTTAAGCTAGGTAAGAACGTTTCAAAATCGTCTTGTAAATCACCAACTCCCCAAGTTGAAGTTCCTAATATTAAGTTACTAAATCCTTCTACATCAGAAGCAGAAGCATCAGCTACGTCAAATAATTCAACATTGTCTGCTCCTAGTAATTCTTGAAGTTTTTCTGCAACGGTCTCTGTATTTCCTGTAGATGACCCATAAAAGATTCCTATCTTTTCCATTTTAAATAATTTTACTTTGTTTTAAATTTAAATAATATTTAGGTCGGATTTTCCGACTATTAAATTTTAGAACTGCAAACATACAACTTATTTAAGGTTTAGGCAATCCCATAAAATAATGGTTTTTCTTAATGCTGTATCCCTAAAAAAGGGGATAAGGGGCATAAAAAAAGGCTGCTTAAAAAAGCAGCCTCTTCATTTAAACAATTTGTTTTACAAGTTTATTCCGGTTTTTGAACTTGTTCTAAGTTGTTCATTCCGGCAGTAATAGCTTCCTTATTTAAAGGAATTAATTTATGATAACGAGAAGGAAGCGACTTTTTAAGTCCTTCTATCACATTGTCTAATTGAACGATAGGTCGAGCAGCTAAAAAGCCTCCCAATATTACCATATTGAAAATTTTGGTATTTCCCATCTCAGATGCTATTCTTGAACCTTCTATTTTGTAAATATTGATATCGGTTCTTGTAGGAGGGTGAGAGATACCGTTAGGGTCGTAGATTAAAGTTCCGCCCGGTTTTACCGACTCCTCGAATTTGTTCATTGATTGCTGATTTAAAATTACAGCGGTATCAAAAACAGTTAAGTAAGGAGAACTAATTCTGCTATCACTAAGAATAACGGTAACGTTGGCAGTTCCTCCACGCATTTCAGGGCCATAAGATGGCATCCAACTTACTTCTTGGTCTTGCATTATACCTGAATAAGCTAATATTTTACCCATTGATAAAACACCTTGACCTCCAAATCCTGCTATAATTATTTCTTCTGTCATTGTTCTGTCTTATTTTTGAATTAATTGTCCTTTCTTTTTAATATCACCTAATTCGTAGAATGGTAACATATTTTCTTCTAACCACTTATTAGCGTTATTAGGAGTCATTTTCCATCCTGAATTACAGTTAGAAACGATTTCCACGAAAGAAAGTCCTTTCTTTAAACGTGTATTTTGAAAGGCCTCTTTAATGGCTTTTTTAGCTTTTCTAACGTGTTTTGGTGTATGTACAGCTTGACGTGTAACGGAATATACACCGGGTAAATGAGCAACTAATTCAGTCATTTTGATAGGAGAACCCATAGTAGATACATCACGACCATAAGGAGAGGTTGAAGATGGCATACCCGGTAGGGTAGTAGGAGCCATTTGTCCTCCTGTCATACCATAAATACCATTGTTGATGAAAATAATTACGATATTTTCTCCACGGTTACAAGCGTGAATGGTTTCAGCTGTACCAATAGCAGCTAAGTCGCCATCACCTTGATAGGTAAATACGTATTTTTCAGGCCAAACTCTTGATATTCCTGTTGCTAAAGCAGGAGCTCTACCGTGAGCAGCTTGTTCCATATCTATATTCATAAAGTCGTAAGCTAATACCGAACAACCTACAGGAGCAATACCTATGGTTTCTTCAGCAATACCTAACTCCTCTATAACTTCCATTGTAATTCTATGTGCGGTTCCGTGTCCGCATCCCGGACAATATGACAATTCGTTGTCTGTCATTAAATCTGTTTTCTTGTAAACAAGATTTTCCGGTTTTATAATGTCATTAATATTTATATCCATATCGAGTTACCCTTTTATAATTTTTTCTTCTAAAGCCTGTAAGATTTCTTCAGGAGTGTGGATAATACCACCTGTTCTTCCGAAGTGTTCAACAGGAACTTTATGTTTTACAGCTAAACGAACATCGTCCACCATTTGTCCCATATTCAATTCTACACTTAGAATTCCTTTTACTTGGTCAGATAATTCTAATAATTGATTTTTAGGGAATGGGAATAAAGTAATTGGACGTAATAAACCTACTTTTATGCCTTTTTCTCTAGCTAAGTCTAAAGCTTTTTGAGCGATACGAGCACTAGAACCATAAGCTACAATAAGATATTCTGCATCATCGCATTGTATCTTTTCGTATCTTAAGTCTTCTTTTTCCATTCTCTCGTACTTAGCCATTAAATGGTGTACGTGAGCTTCCATTTTGTCAGCTTTTAAGTCCAAAGAAGTAATAATATTTCTTTCTCTGTCAGCTGTTTTTCCTATGGCAGCCCAACTTCCGTTTAATTTTCTGATTTCTTCATCAGTCCAACGAGGCTTTTGGTCTTTCAAGTAAACCTTTTCCATCATCTGACCAATCAATCCGTCTGCTAAAATTAAAACAGGAGTTCTATATTTAAAAGCAATATCAAAGGCTTCTTCTACACAGTCTGCCATTTCTTGAACAGAAGAAGGGGCAATTACGTATAGTTTGTAATCTCCGTGTCCACCACCTTTTACAGACTGGTAATAATCTGCTTGAGAAGGCTGAATAGTACCTAAACCGGGTCCTCCTCGAACAACGTTAAGGATAACGGTTGGCAGTTCGGCACCTGCCATATAAGAAATTCCCTCTAATTTAAGAGAAATACCGGGACTTGAAGATGATGTTAATACTTTTTTTCCGGCTCCTGCTGCTCCATATACCATATTAATTGCAGCTAATTCACTTTCTGCTTGTAAAACAACCATACCGGTTCTGCGCTCAGGTTGTTCTGCCATTAAGTATTCAATAACCTCCGACTGAGGTGTAATAGGGTAACCAAAATAAGCGTCTGCACCGGCACGTATAGCTGCCTCTGCAAAGGCTTCATTACCTTTCATTAATTTTAATTCTGCCATTTTTTCTTTAATTCTTTTTACCTGATTATTTTACTTTAATTCTATAAACAGAGATAACTCCGTCAGGGCAAACTGTTGCACAACTGGTACAACCGGTACAAGCCTCAGGGTTATTCATAAATGCAAAGTGATATCCTTTGTTGTTTACCTCCTTTGCCATATCGATAACGTCGGTAGGACAAGCGGGAACACAAACACTACAACCCTTACATTTTTCCGTATTTACAAGAATTGCTCCTCTTACTTTTGCCATAATGTATTGATATTTATTAATATTTCTTTAATGTTTCACAAATATAACAACAAACAAAATAATAAACTATATATTTTTATTAGATATTTTTGTTTTATAATATGTTGAAATATAAATATTTATAATAAAAAAACCTTATTTAAAATCATTTCAATTAAAAAAATGGGGTTTTTAGCACTTTTTTTTGTATGAAGCTTTTATAAGTTAATATGATAATATGTTAATGTGGTAATTTGTTAATGCGTTAATGTGAGAATGGGGTAATTTGTTAATGAGGAAGTGTGATAATTTGTTAATGCGTTAATGTGGAAATGGGGTAATTTGTTAATGTGGAAATGGGGTAATTTGTTAATGCGGTAATGTGATAATATGTTAATGTGAGAATGGGTTAAAAGTTGATAAAGAGGACTGTTAAATGTTGTTTGGTTTTATGTGTAAATATCTAGACCTGAACAGGTTTTAGAAACCTGTTCAGGTCTTTTGGGAAAGAGAGGTTTAATTTAAAATTTCCAATGTGTTAAAGGAATTTTGGAGTATTGTTTTTTAATAACAATTTACCTCTAGGAGAGGTGTGCTTGGTAAAGTTGTTATTAGGATATTGATTGAATAAAAAAATGGCACAGCTTAAAAAAGCCATGCCACTTATTAATTAGCGTGATATAGTTAATGTTTTTCTTATTCTTTTTCTAAGAAAGGGTATCTGTAATCAGTAGGAGGTACTAAAGTTTCTTTTATAGTACGTGCATTTGTCCAACGGATTAAGTTTAAATAAGAACCTGCTTTGTCATTAGTTCCGGAACCTCTGGCACCTCCAAAAGGTTGCTGTCCAACAACAGCTCCTGTTGGTTTATCGTTTAAGTAGAAGTTTCCTGCTGCATTTTGTAAAGCATCAGCTGCTTGTAATAACTTTTCTCTATCTTGAGAGAAAATAGCACCTGTTAAAGCGTAAGGAGAGGTCTCGTTACAAAGTTTTAAAGTAGCCTCATATTCCTTATCAGGATAAGTAAAGATAGTTACTACAGGTCCGAAAATTTCTTCTTCCATTGTCACAAAGTGAGGGTCTGTAGTTTTAATAACAGTAGGCTCTACAAAGTAACCTTTTGAATCGTCCCAATTTCCTCCGGCAATAATCTCAGCTTTGTCGCTGTCTTTTGCCATTTGTATATAGTTGGTAATGGTGTCGAAAGCTGATTTATCAATAACTGCATTCATAAAGTTGCTGAAATCAGTTACATCGCCTACCGTAAAATCTTTAATATCTTCTTTTACTAAAGTTTCTACTTTATTCCACGTACTTTCAGGGATATAAGCTCTTGAGCAAGCAGAACATTTTTGTCCTTGGTATTCAAAAGCACCTCTGGTAATAGCAGTAGCTACCGCCTCAATATCAGCAGATTCGTGAGCGAAAATAAAGTCTTTTCCTCCTGTTTCTCCTACGATACGAGGGTATGATTTATAGGTGTTGATATTGTCACCAATGGTTTTCCAGAATTTTTGGAATGTGCCTGTAGAACCTGTAAAGTGAATACCAGCAAAGTCGGGAGAGCTGAATATTTCATCTCCAATTACACGACCTTGACCCGGTATAAAGTTGATAACACCATCAGGTAAGCCGGCTTCTTTAAAAATTTTCATCAAGAAATAATTAGAAAGAATAGCTGTAGTAGCAGGTTTCCATACGGTTACATTTCCCATTAAAACAGGAGAGGTGTTTAGGTTAGCAGCAATGGCTGTAAAGTTAAAAGGTGTTAATGCAAAGATAAACCCTTCTAAAGGTCTATACTCCATTCTGTTAATAACTCCCGGAGAGCTAATAGGTTGGTCAGCGTATATTTTAGAAGCAAAATGGGCATTAAATCTTAAAAAGTCAATGGTTTCGCAAGCAGAGTCAATTTCAGCTTGGAATGGGTTTTTACCTTGACCTAACATAGTAGCAGCGTTCATTAAAGAACGGTATTTGGTAGCGATTAATTCGGCTGCCTTTAAAGTAATAGAAGCGCGCTCTACCCAAGGCATTGCAGCCCACTTGTCGCGTGCAGCTAAAGCGGCGTCTATTGCCATTTTTACTTCTTTAGCACCTGCTTTATGATAAGTAGCCAATACGTGTTGGTGGTCAGTAGGCATTGTTACAGTGGCAGTATCACCAGTTTTTATTTCTTTACCTCCTATTATAAGAGGGATTTCTATAGGGTTGTTCTTTAACTCTTCCAATTTATTTTTTAATGATTCACGCTCAGGAGAACCAACTCTGTATTCTTTTACGGGTTCGTTTTGTGGTAAATCAAAGGTAAAAACAGCATTGTTCATAATGTATTTTTTTATATAATTAATAACTTAAAAAATGTCTTTTATTTAAGACCTCACAAATTTAAAAAAAATAGATTAGAAAAAACAATATATTCTGTTATTTTTTGATGCGATAATTTGCTAATGCTCTAAATTAGGGAATAGTTTAATCGTAAGAAAGCCTCAAAGATAATTTCTTTGAGGCTTTTTATTATAAATGTATTTTGTTAAAGTTTACCTTTGGGGTAAGCTTAGACTACTCTTTTATGAAGACGGCATCGCCATAAGTTCCAAATTTATATTTTTCTTTAATAGCTTCTCTGTAAACATCCATTATCAATTCGTGTCCGCCAAATGCCGCTACTGACATTAATAGGGTAGAATAGGGTAAGTGGAAATTCGAAATTAAGCGATTTGCTATTTTGAAATCATAAGGAGGATATAAAAATTTGTTACTCCATCCGCTGTAAGCATTCAGTCTTCTTGTGGTAGATACAGAGGTTTCTGTGGCTTTAAGAACAGTGGTTCCTACTGCACAAATATTTTTCTCTCTATCTTTAGCGCTATTAACTAAATCTACTGTTTCTTGAGGAATATTCATTTCCTCTGAGTACATTTTGTGCTTACTTAAATCTTCTACCTCTACTTTATTAAAGTTGGCTAAACTGGCGTGTAAAGTAATGTAAGAAAAATCAACTCCTTTTATTTGGAAGCGCTTTAGCAATTCTCGGCTAAAGTGTAAACCTGCAGTAGGAGCAGCCACAGCACCTTCGTGTTTAGCGTAAATAGTTTGATAACGTTCATCATCAAGAGGCTCTGCATCTCTTTTTAATAAGCCCTTAGGAACAGGGGTTTCTCCCAAGCGTGTTAATGTGCTTTTAAACGTTTCGTAATCACCATCATAAAGGAAGCGTAATGTTCTTCCTCTGCTGGTGGTGTTGTCTATTACTTCAGCTGTCAATTCGTCTTCTCCAAAGAATAATTTATTACCTATTCTTATTTTTCGGGCAGGGTCAACCAATACATCCCATAGTTTTTGTTCACGATTGAGTTCTCTTAAAAGAAAAACTTCGATATTAGCACCGGTTTTCTCTTTGTAGCCGTATAAACGAGCAGGGAAAACTTTAGTGTCGTTAAAAATTAATAAATCGTCTTCGTTGAAGTACTCTAAAACATCTTTGAAAATGCGGTGTTCCATTTTACCTGTACTTTTGTGTACTACAAGTAATCTGGATTCATCTCGGTGTTCTGCCGGATGCGATGCGATTAAAGATTCCGGTAATTCGTATTTAAATTTTGACAGTTTCATAAAAGACTAAATTATTTATAAATGATTAAAAATATTGTGTTCAAATGTTTTAATATCAATAGCGTTATCTATTGAAAAATCCCCAATCTGGGTTCTTCTTAGTTCGGTTAAATGTGCATAAGTGTCTAAAGAAGATGCTATATCTCTGGCTAAAGAACGTATGTATGTGCCTTTAGAACAGTGTATTTCTAGGCTAAGAAAGGGAGCGTTGTATTCTAATATTTTAATAGAATGAATTGTGACGCTTTTTGCCTTGAGTTCTACTTCTTTGCCTTGGCGAGCCAATTGGTAGGCTCTTTTTCCATTGATGTTGATAGCTGAAAACATAGGAGGGACTTGCTCTATTTCTCCCGAAAAAAGTTCTAATGTTTTCTTAATGTCTTCTAAAGAGATATGCTCGAAAGCTTTGGTTTTCTCAACCGGTGTTTCTAAATCGAAAGAGGGGCGGTATTCTCCCAGTTTCATAGTTGTGGTGTAAACCTTACTTAAACCTTGGTATTGGTCTATAGACTTGGTTTGTTTACCGGTGCAAACAATCATTAAACCTGTTGCTAAAGGATCTAAAGTGCCGGCATGACCAACCTTTATTTTTTTTATGTTGAAATGTTTTCTTAAGATATTTCGGGTTTTGTTCACTAAATCAAAAGAAGTCCATTCTTTTTCTTTATCAAATAATAACACTTGCCCTTGCTGAAAATCTTCTAACTGTAACACTTTTCAAATTCTTTTTTCAACCCACAAAGATAAGACTTTTTTTGGAGTAAAACCTAATAAAAATAATATTTCGTTTTATTAGCATTCGAAAGCTTGTTAAAAAATTATGAATTATAAATTTTGAATGATGAATTTTTGGGGTGGTTGAAGGTTGAAAGTTACAGGTTACAGGTACAGGTTGCAGGTTCAGGACTTCTTAAATTATGAATTTTGTTGTTGGGTATTGGGTGTTCCAAAGGCTAATGGCTAAAACCTTACAACGTTAAAACCTTTTAACTTTATAAGCATTCAACTTTACAAACTTTCAACACATTCCCACATTATAGTATTGTTATATTAGTTATTTAGGTTTAAATAATCTTCAACTTTTAATTTCTAAGAACTTTTAATAAAAAAAGCCTGACCTAAGTCAAGCTTCTTTTTAATTGATAAATTCTATATAAAAACTTTAATTATTTAAGAATGCAGAGTACATCCATACTAATTTTTCTTGTTCTCTAATGTAGTCGCTCATTAAGGCGATTGTTCCTTCGTCTTTAGCATCTCCGGCGAGTTCTAATAATTCGCGTTGTTGTTTGATAAGGACTTCAAAACTTTGTACGATATGTTCAACATCAGCCACACCATTAGAAGTTTCATTGACCTCTTTTAAGATAGCATTTTGAGCATACTGACTGTATCTGTGTTCAGGAGTTTGTCCTAAAGTTAAGATACGTTCCGCCAATTCATCTACTTTTAAATTAAGGTCGTTGTACAACTCTTCAAACTTAGCGTGTAACTCAAAAAACTGATTACCTTTTACGTTCCAATGAAATCCGCGTACATTAGCGTAAAATACTTGGTAGTTAGCCAATAATTCTCCCAATTTTTGACTTAAACTTTCTGCTGATTTGTTTTCAATTCCTATTCTGTTCATTGTTCTTATTTTTTATTGTTAAAATTTCTTCTGCAAAGATAAGGGGGGAGGTGATATAAAACAAATAGAATTTTTTTAATGTTGTATTGATTTTATAAAAGAGAGGTTTGGTATTATACTATTTGGTTTTTTTGAATTATGAATGATAAATTTTTTTGAATTGCCATATTAATGAATTAGCTATTTGTTTATTAAGTATGTAAGACAGGTTTTTTTAAGCCTGTTCAGGTCTAGGTGTTTATGTTTAAAAACCTTTAACTTTCAAACCTTTCAACACATTCCCACATTAACAAATTATCAAGGTGTTGATTCGGAAAAAATAGAGTATATTGTTTTCTTTATTAAGAAATTATCTTATATTTGCTCAACAATAATTTAAAACTTTCAAAAATGAAAAAGGAAACGAACTCGATAAATAGTAAATATTACCTCATAATAGGTGTGGTTTTGTATTTGATAGGTTTTTTGACTGTAAATATATTTTCGGATAACACTGTTAATTCTCAAGAAGGTTTATTGAAAATGATGGGAGAAATTAAATATTTCTTAGTTGTTTTTATATTTATCGTGATTATAGCGCCCATAATGGAAGAGTTGGCTTTTCGCTTGTGGTTAACTGAAAGAAAATATACTAAATATACATCTTTATCACTTATTACAGCTGTAAGTTATTTAGCGTTTCATAGTGTGACAGTGTCTGTGATAATATTTATCTTATTGTTGTTTTCTTTTTTCTTTTTTAAGAAGAAAAGTCTAACTCAAATGCTTTCTGTTACCTTAACTAGTCTCATATTTGCAGTGTTTCATTACCATAATTTTTCGCATTCAGCACGTTGGTTTCTCTTTATTGAGTTAACAGGTATAGCATTTATTTTGTCTTATGTTATTCTACGTTTTGGTTTTATATATGGGGTTTTACTCCATTCTGTTAATAATTTGATAGCGTTATCTATGTTGTTGGCTTTCAGTTCTAATTATTCAGGGGTGTTTGAAAGTGATGATTATACTGCACAATTGGAAAAACAAAGTATTTTTAAAGCTTTTAATTTATCTTCGACTAGTTATTCTACAAAAGACAGTTTGGTTATAGAAAGCGCCTCTTTAACTTCTATAGCCTTAGATTTATTGCCTTTTGAATCAAATGTAATTTATAAAACATCACCTTCTTCTTTTACTAATTATAATTTTATAGCCTACTCTAAATTAGGTCAGCCTATCAATAAAATATTGTTGTTTAATGATTTTATAAAACAAGCACATATAATAACAGATACTGCTTGGGTTCCTGCTTATACAATGCAGGTTGCCGATTCGGTTAAGTTAAGTCGATATATTAGTTCCAAAGGAGGAATTTCTTTGGAATATTTTTGTTCTTATTTGCGACTTGTACAAGATGTACCATTATTATTGGAAATTCCCTCTTCCTTCTTGCATTTGAATTTTAAATTTGATACTGATATATTTTTAAAAGGAATAACTCAAGATAAAATAGAAAAACTATACGAATATGGTATTGAGGTAAAAAAAACACAAAGTCAAAAAATAAAAGTTATTACTTTGAAAGAATCTTAATTTTTCTGTGTACCTTATCCTAAGCATAGTTACAAACGATGCTTAGTGCACTGCTTACTTCTTGTAACGTTTATTTTGTTATTCTAAAAAAGTGTAGGAATAGGTGCAAGCTCCTTTCAATACATTAATATATTACCACACCATTATATTAACAAATCATCACATTCCAACATTCTCACATTAACAAAAGCTTGGCAAAACACTAAAAAGTCGCTATTTTTGTACACTGTTTATGATAAAAAACACCTCAACAAGCTATGCTCAATGTTTTTATTTCTAATAAAATAGAAGCCCTTTCTAAGCGACTGGCTCAGGAATATATCGCTGATAAAAATCCTTTTCTAAAGGAATATATTATTTTGCAAACCAGCGGTATGGAGCAATGGCTGTCGGTGCAAGTAGCAGAGCATACCGGTGTTTTTGCTCAGTTTACCTACAGTAAACCCAATGCTTTTATTCATCAGTTGTATCAGTGGGCAGGTATTCCTCAGCACCATATTTATTCTACAGAAAATTTGAAGTGGTTGCTGTTTAAGTTTTTGAATGAAGATGATTTTATAAATCAATTCCCTCGTATAGCAGGTTACTATAAAGACAATCCCAACAAACGATTGATGCTATCGGTTAAGGTGGCGGATTTGTTCGACCAATATTTATTGTATCGTCAAGAGTATGTGCAAAATTGGAACCAAAACAAAGCGGCAGAACTGATTAACACTTTCAATTTAGAACCTAAAGAAAAAGAAGAAAAGCAAAAACGCTTGAACCAACATCAGGCTTGGCAACAATATTTATGGCAAAAAGTAAAAGCCTTTTTACCGGATGACTATTTAGACCAAACCGAACAAAAAGAAGCTCTTTTAGAACGTCTTGAAGATAAATCGTTTCAGGATTTAATCCGTTCTAAGGTAGCAAAAGTCAGTCTGTTTGGTTTGTCGGTGATTACGGAATATCATATTGAAATCTTCCACAGGCTATCGGCTTGGATAGATGTCAAATTATACTTTATTAATCCTTCTCCGGAAACCTATTGGTACGATAATATCAGTGAGAAATTCGCTTTATATATTGAAAAGAAAACCGAGAAAAGTATTGCCGAACTAAAGTTAGAAGTGGGTAATGAGTTTCTAAGTTATTACAGTAAATTGGCAAAAGACACCTTTAACATTCTGTTTACTAAAGACGATTTTGTAAACGCTATTGACGACCATTTGGCTATAGCTCCGCCTGCCAATTCGCTATTAGGCAAAATTCAAAATGATATTTATTTCAATAGAAACGAATCGGAAGCCTCTATAAGCATTGATGATTTGCAAGATAAGAGCATACAAATCAGCAGTTCTTATACTTTGATGCGAGAGGTGGAAAATTGGTATCAGCAACTGCTTTGGTATTTTCAGAATAAACCTGATTTAAAGCCTCACGAGGTAGTGGTTTATGTGCCACAAATAGACCTTTATGCTCCTTATATTAAAGCGGTTTTTGAAGATAACAAAGCCCAAATTCCTTATGCCATTGCCGACCAAACTTATGCCAATGCCCATAGTTTGTTCAATCTGGCAGAGGAGTTGCTGAATTTAGATTACGATAACTTCACTCCGGAAACCATTTTGTATTTATTGTCTTTTGAAGCTGTTAGCGGGCAGTTTCATTTAGAAAATATGGACTTGATACGCGAAAGCATACAGGCGAGTAATATTCATTTTGGTATAGAGGGAAAACAAGAAGACGAAACTTATTTAGTCAGTTGGACTTACGGTTTAGAACGCCTGCTATTAGGTTATGCTATGAAAGGCGAACCATTGGTTAATGTATCAGGAAAGATGTTGTATCCGACCGACCACATAGAGGGGCAAGAATACGAAGAACTGTTTCGTTTTAAGCATTTTATAGACCAGCTTATTTTATTTGTTAAGCAAAAGACGGCTCCTCGTCATTTAAAGGATTGGGTCGATTTTATTAGGCGTTTCTTTGCTCTGTTTATTTCAGAAAGTCACAGCTCCGTTTCCGAATTAAGAACCATAGAAAAACAACTGCTTTCTATGGAGGAAATGAGTGAGAATATAGATGAACTCATCGATTTTGATGTCTTTAAGAAAGCCTTTACCGATGCCTTGTTTAATAATATTAAATCGAGTTGGTTTGTTACCGGAAAGCTTACTTTTAGTTCTATGATTCCGCTTAGAAGTATTCCTTTTAAGGTAATAGCTGTTTTGGGCTTGAATTATAATGATTTTCCTCGAAAGGAAACCAAAATAGCTTTCAACCTGATTGATATTGAGTATAAAAGGGGAGATAGAAACCCTAAGAATAACGATAAATATCTGTTTCTTGAACTGCTATTATCGGTGCGAGAGCATTTGTATTTAAGTTATATAGGGCGAAGTGTTAATGATAATACGGAAATACCGCCCTCGGTGGTTATAGAGGATTTGCTTCAGTATATAGAAAAAAACACACCGGATGAAATGGATAGCAAGACGGTTCGTTCGTATTTGGTGCAACATCATCCACTTCATTCTTTCAGTAGTCAGTATAACCGAAAAGGCAGTAATTTACTTCAGTATCAAATAAAGGAAACAACCTCTTTTCAAGAGCCTTCTCTGAAAGCTATTTCTGCTGATTCTGAGTTGGAAACACAGAACTTGTCAAGGCATATATCACTTCAAGTGTTGATGAGTTTCTTAAAAAATCCGTTTAAATTCTACTTCAATAAAACCCTTCATATTTATTATCAAGAAGAAGATCGTAATATTGAAGATACCGAAATATTTGAGTTGAATGCCTTAGAAGAATATCATTTAAAGGCTTATTTTTGGCAGCATCAAGAGGCTGATATTTTGAAATTGAAATCGGAGAATGCTTTACCTTTATCACATTATGGAGAATTTGTTTATGAAGATAAAAAGCATTTGATAGCGGATTTAAAAACAAGGATTACAGATGTGTTTGGTAGGGCTGAATTAAGTCAAGAATATCTTAGCGGAGAATGGAATGGCGTGCATTGGGGCGAATCCATTTCTAATATTCAGGGCGATAAAGCCTTTAGAATAGAGTTGGGCAATGAAAGTGGCAAGGAACGGCATTGGTTTAATAGCTTTGTTCAGCATTTATATTTGATAGCTTGCGGACAGCCCAAAACAACTTACACTTATATCTTATATGATGAGAAACCTGTTGTAATGTCAGCGGATTTAATGAGCGAGATGGATGCGCAATATTATTTAAGGAGCTTGCATCAGTATTTAGAAAAAGGTTTACAACAGCCTGTTTTATTCGATTTTACCGAGAGTTTTAAGTGGCTTAAAAAATATTTAAAAGGCAAAGATAAACCCACAGATGTAACAAAAGCTTTAAAAATACTAAAAGAACAAGACTTGGATAGTGCTTTTTCTTTTTATTGTCCGTATAAAGACAAAGCAGGAGAAAAGGGATTTTTAGAACCTTCGGAAGAAAATATTGAACAATTTAAAACTAATGCAATAGATATTTTAAAACCTTTTGTAATGGCATTAGGTTTGGTTTAAATGTTTTATTTTTGTCCCTTATTAATAGAAATTGTAGCAATGAAAACCGAAGCATTATATAATCCGAGTATCGATATTAATCAATTGCCCGATATTCAAGACTATACTTTTACCCCTTTGGAGAAGAAATATCAATTGTTTTTATACCTTATTAATAGTATGGGCTTGCTTTTATTGTTGGTGGTTTTGGCGGTTGTTTATATTATTGATGATACTATTCTGATGTATTTGTTGGGCATTGGAGGGTTTTTCTTGCTTGGTTTTCTTTGGATGATAATATTAATTACGTTTGGTTTTAAAAATAAGCAGTTTCTTTTAACCGAATATGATATTCGTTACAAAAGGGGCTTGGTCTCTAAGACAGAAACCTGTCTTCCTTTAAAACGCATTCAGCATATAGAAGTAAAACAAGATGTGATTTCTAAATTATTTGGCTTGTCAAAAATGGTAATGTACACAGCCGGAGGTAGTTCAGGGGACTTGAGCATACCCGGTATCACTATGGCAACAGCTTTGCAATTGAAAGAACAAATTAGTCTAAAAATCTATAATGATGAATCAGTATAGTATTCCCAAAAGGCAGGATGCAAGGGCTTTAGTTATTTTGTTTTTTCAGTTGCTGTATAAAATAGCTAAAGTGGCTTTACCTTTTTTAGTGCTTGTTTTTTTCAAGAAAACGACCTCTTTAGCTTCACTTTATACTTCTTTGATAATCTTGGGAGTAACGGCTATTTTTTCTTTTCTGAATTATTGGTTTTTTAAATATCACATTACAGAAGATGAGTTTAGAATAAAAAAAGGCTGGATTAAAACCAGTAGTTTAAGCGTACCTTTAGATAGGGTTCAGACCGTCAATATTACTCAAAACCTATTGCAAAAGCTTCTTAATATTGTGAGTTTGGAGGTAGATACGGCAGGTTCTAAGGAAACTGAAATAAAATTATTTGCTTTAACGGCTAAAGAGGCAAAAAATCTAAAGCAAATATTAGACCCACAAAAGATTAAACAAGTTTCTGAGGACGAAACAAAGGAAGAGGAAACGTCTGAAAAATCGAAAATAAATGCTTTAAAAAAACAGTACTTGACTTATTTAGATGCTTTTGATTTGATGAAAGTCGCTTTAGGAGAAAATCACATTAAAAGCTTGTTAATGGTGATTGCTGTTCCTATTATTTTTGTATCTCAATTTTTTTCTGAATTTGAAGAAGAAATCAAGCAAGCAGTTGATAAAACCGTTACGCAGGCAGATGTTCAAAGTTATGATTTCACTTTCTTTAATGTTATTGAAATCTTAGTTTTCGCACTTTTGTTGGGCTTTTTAGTGTCCTTTATAAAAACCTTTGTTTTGTATTATGATTTTCGTTTTGGTATATCCAATCAGAGGTTGGTTTGTCGCTATGGATTGTTTAAAACAAAAGAAATTAATGTTTTAAAAGAAAAAATTCAGTATTATACTTTTTATACCAATCCTTTGAAGCGTTTGATAGGGCATAAGGGCTTAGAACTTCGTACAGCCAGTAGTGGTAGTAAAAAAGAAAAAAATAGCATTATTACAGTTCCGGCTTGTAAAACTCAAGAGGAGCAGAAATGGAAAAAACTCTTGATAGCTTTAAATTCGGAATCAATGAGTTGTCCGTATTATTCTCATTCTTTTTATTTTATTAAGAAATTCTTTATACAAACGCTTCTTTTTATGGGGTTGGCTTTTTTACCTTTGCTTTTTGTTGGAGATGCCTTTCTGGAAAGTTTTAGAAATACGCCGTTTTACTTCTGGTATATCTTCTTTTGGGCAGGTGTTGAATTGTATATTGTTGTAGCCATTTACTTATCGTTTAAAAAATATTATTTTCAGTATAGTGATGATATACTAAGTGTTTCAAAGGGAGCCATTGGTCAAAAGAATTATTTTATTAAAATTTATAAAATACAATCTGTTAGCTTGAGTCAGAATATTTTTATGAAGAAAAGAAAAGTGTCTAATATCATTATTCATACGGCTTCTGATGAAATAAAAATTCCCTATATAAACGAGGTGCAAGCAAGAAAGCTTTATGCTTTTTTAATAGAAAAAATAGAGTTGAGTACTAAAAAATGGATGTAGTAAACTAAATTTGATGAATAGAAGAATATTAAAACTGGCTGTTCCTAATATTATTAGTAATCTGAGTGTACCGCTTTTGGGTATGGCAGATATGGCCATAGTTGGACATATAAAAGGAGCGTCATTGCAGATAGGGGCTGTGGCTATTGGGGGAATGATTTTTAGTTTTATTTATATGACACTTAGTTTTTTACGTTCAGGCACAGCAGGACTTACTGCTCAGGCTTTTGGACAAAAAAACAATTCTGAAATTACACATATATTTACCAGAGCAGGTATTTTGGCGTTAAGTTTAGCTGCTTTTCTGATTTTGATGCAAATACCGATAGAGCGACTTAGTTTTTGGTTGTTGAAAGGAGAACAGGAGGTAGAAAGCTTGGCGCAAGCTTATTTTAAAGTACGTATTTGGGCGGCTCCGGCTACACTTTTGTTATATGTTTTTAATGGCTGGTTTATTGGTTTGCAAAATTCAAAAGTGCCTATGTATGTAGCTGTTATTAGTAATTTAACTAATATTTTATTAAACTACATAATGGTCTATATTTTTGATTTAGGTGCTCAAGGAGTGGCCTTAGGTACCTTGTTGTCACAATATTTAGCCCTATTGATATTTGTAGTCATAAGTTGGGCTAAATATCCTGATTATATCCGATTTATCAACTTTAAAGCTAGTATTAATAAGTCTAAAATATACCGTTTATTGGCGATTAATCGCGATTTGTTTATACGTTCGGTTTTGTTGTTTATAGTGCTTTCGTTTTTTACAGCCTCATCAGCCTCAGAAAGTACAGGGATATTGGCTGTTAATAGTTTGTTGTTTCAGTTTTTCCTTTTGTTTTCCTTTTTTATGGACGGTTTTGCGTATGCCGGAGAGGCCTTGACAGGTAGGTATATTGGCGAGAAAAACCCACAAGGGCTTCAACAAACGGTTAAATATTTGTTTTTATGGGGATTGATGTTGAGTATTCCTTTTACTTTTTTATATATTTTTGCCAATGAACCTATTTTGAGAGTATTAACTAATGATGCAGGTATTATTCATTTAGCGCATCGTTATACCTTTTGGGTTTGTTTATTGCCTTTAGTTAGTTTTGCTTCTTTTCTTTGGGACGGTGTTTTTATAGGAGCTACCGCCGGTAAAGCTATTCGTAATACTATGGCAATTGCTGTTTTGCTTATTTTTGCTCCTATTTATATCGTATTGAAAATACAAATGCCTGTCCACGCCCTTTGGTTATCCTTTACTTTATTTATGGCAGCACGAGGTATCTTGCTTACCATTTGGTATAAAAGAGCCGTCTTGAAGCAAGCAGAGTAGTTGGATTAAAAAAGGTAGTTTGGATTTTGTTGGTGGTTATGAAAATGATTTCTAATTAGTTGTGTTTTTTTTGAATAAAAATCTTATTTTTGTATTTGAATAACACAGTAAAAGTTGATTTATTTCTCTTACGGATATGAAAAAGAAGATCTTAAAAATTAGTCGACAAATTCTAACAATTTGGGGTGGGGTTTCGCTTGTTGGAGTTATTGTTTTTATCGGATACTTAGTTTACTCAATGACCCTTGGGAATAAAAATATTGAAAATAAAGCGACAAAATCAGATGTGAGATTTGTTTTAAACTGGTGTGGACTGGGTGACCAAAGAATTGAATCTGTTGTAAATAGTTATACCTCTGCTCGTTCTTTGACAGGAGACCATCTTGACGCCTATGCAATCAAGATTACAGATGTGACAATTGATGAGTTAATAACTAACAGCAGTAATAGAATTGGACAATGGTATAAGACAGATAGTCTTCCTTCTATTTTGGATGCAGCAGTTGAATTTGTTGGTAACTGGCAGTATGAAACTCCATGGTTTCCAACTGAAGAAACTATAAGATTTCAAGGTTTTTATGTTTATTCTTGGAGTATTTATTGTCATGGGATTTCTCCAACAGCAGCCCAACTGATTTTCATTAACCCATCAGAGAAGATGATTTATTATGTTAGTGCAAAAATGTAATTCACCATTAATATAACCTAGTTAATGGTAGTTAGCCTTTGAGTTCTTTTTGTTTCTGTTTTTTAGAGTTTATAAAAAGGGTATTTTAGTAGTCGGATGCAAGCTCATATATCATTATTATTCCTTATATTTGCTCACTAAAAAAAGAATGAATTTAAAATCAATTATTTTAGGAATATCTTTAGTAGCTATGATGGGTACAGATATGTTGGCGCAAAAAAGTTTTTATGATTATACCGTTAAAACTTTAGAAGGGAAAGCTTTTCCTTTATCTCAATTAAAAGGTAAAAAGGTAATGGTTGTTAATACTGCTTCAAAATGCGGTTTGACACCTCAGTACAAGCGTTTAGAAAGTATATACAAGAAATATGGAGGCGAGCATTTCGAAATTATAGCTTTTCCTGCTAATAACTTTTTGTCTCAGGAACCCGGTAACGCACAAGAAATAAGAACTTTTTGCAGTACCAATTATGATGTTACTTTTCCTATAATGGAAAAAATATCCGTGAAAGGGGACGATATGGCACCTATTTATAAATGGTTAACCTCTAAAGAATTGAATGGTTTCAAGAATAGCAGCGTGAAATGGAATTTTCAAAAATACTTAATCGATGAAGAAGGGCATTTAGTAAGGGTAGTCTCTCCTTTAAAGAAGCCTGATTCAAAGTCTATTATACAATGGATAACCGGAGAAAAAGAATAAATTATAAAACGATAGAAGGTTAATTTTATAAATACATCAAAAATATGCTATATATCATATTATATTTTTTTGATAAAATAATTATTAGTTAGAATTATCTTTTATATTTGCCACTTTAATTTAGTAAATTTAATAAACAAAATAATTTAAATATTACCTTATGGATCTTAATAAATTAATTGCTGATTTAGAAGCTAAGAATCCTGGACAACCAGAGTTTATTCAAGCAGCAGAAGAAGTACTTCATAGTATTAAAGAAGTAGTAGAAAATAATCCTCACTATCAAAAAGCTAAAATTGTAGAGCGTATTGTAGAGCCTGAGCGTGTTGTAATGTTCAGAGTATCTTGGGTTGATGATAATGGAGAAACACAAGTAAACCGTGGTTACCGTGTACAATTTAACACAGCTATCGGACCTTACAAAGGTGGTTTACGTTTCCACCCAAGTGTAACTTTAGGTGGTTTGAAATTCTTAGGTTTTGAGCAAATTTTCAAAAATGCTTTAACTACATTACCTATGGGTGGTGGTAAAGGAGGTTCTGACTTCAACCCTAAAGGAAAATCAGATAACGAAATTATGCGTTTCTGTCAAGCCTTTATGTCTGAGTTATTCCGTCACATTGGTCCTAACACTGACGTTCCTGCCGGTGATATAGGAGTAGGTGGAAGAGAAATAGGTTACTTATTCGGAATGTACAAGAAATTACGTAATGAGTACACTGGTGTTCTTACAGGAAAAGGCTTAGGCTGGGGAGGTTCTTTAATCCGTCCAGAGGCTACAGGTTTCGGTTCTGTTTACTTTGCTAATAAGATGTTAGCTGAAAAGAACGATACTTTTGAAGGTAAAACAGTGGCTGTTTCAGGTTTCGGTAACGTAGCTTGGGGTGTTGCTATGAAAGCTAGCGAATTAGGGGCTAAGGTAGTAGCTATTTCTGGTCCTGATGGATACATCTATGACCCAGATGGAATCAATACTCAAGAGAAATTTGATTATATGTTAGAGTTACGTGCTTCTAACAATGACGTAGTAGCTCCTTATGCAGAGAAATATCCTAATGCTAAATTCTTCGCAGGTAAAAAGCCTTGGGAAGCTAAAGTAGATATGGCTTTCCCTAGTGCAATTCAGAATGAGTTGAACGGAGACGATGCTAAGACTTTAATTGATAATGGCGTTCAGTATGTAGTAGAAACTTCAAATATGGGTTGTACTCCTGAAGCTATTGAGTTATTCCAAAAGAACAAGATTTCTTTCGCTCCCGGAAAAGCAGCTAACGCCGGTGGTGTAGCAGTTTCTGGTTTAGAGATGAGCCAAAACTCTATGAGATACAACTGGACTGCTGAGGAAGTAGATGAGAAATTAGGAAGAATTATGAGCGATATTCACGATGTTTGCTTAAAATACGGTAAAGAAGGTGATTATATCAACTACGTAAAAGGTGCTAACATTGGTGGATTTATCAAAGTGGCTGACGCTATGATGGATCAAGGTATCGTTTAATGATAGCTTATACATAGAACCTTAGGTTAGGTTTTAAAATAATATAAGGCTGTACTTTTTGATAAGTACAGCCTTTTTTATTCTGGAAAAATGATAACTTTGTAAGAAAAAAAGCAATGCGTAAATTCATCTCGAAATCATACTTTCCTTTTTTAGTGTTGATAATAGCAACATTTCTTTTATATGGCAATACGCTTAATAATAAGTATGCTTTAGACGATTCTATTGTTATTACGGATAATGTATTTGTTAAAAAAGGCTTCGAAGGCATAAAAGATATTTTAACCAATGATACATTTACCGGTTTTTTCAGAACCAAAAAAGACTTGGTAGAAGGAGGGAGGTATCGCCCTTTTTCTTTAGTGACCTTTGCTATAGAACAAGAGCTTTTAGGAATGAACCCTTTTATTAGTCATTTGATTAATTTGTTGTTTTATGCTTTGTCTGCTATATTGTTTTATTTGGTGCTTCAACGTCTATTCTCGAAGCAGAAAAATCCTATTTATCTAAAAGTGGCATTTTTGAGTGTCTTTTTGTGGACGATACATCCTATTCATACAGAGGTGGTGGCTAATATTAAAGGACGTGATGAAATATTGGCGTTGTTTTTCAGTTTGTTAACTTGGCTGTTTAGTTTGTATTTTCTTGAAAAGAATAAAATTAGATACTTAGTTTATAGTTTTTTACTGTTCTTTTTGGCATTATTGTCAAAAGAAATTAGCGTTAGTTTTCTGTTTATTATACCATTGAGTATTTACTTTTTTATAAGTAAAAAAATATCAGAAATAGGAAAAGTAGCCTTGAGTTTAGTCCTGCCTTTTTTAGCTTTTTTGATGGTGCGCTACTCTGTTTTACATCCTTTTCAGAGTGGACTAAATATGCCTAATGAGTTGATGAATAATCCTTTTTTAGGGATGACTCTTGCCGAGAAATATGCAACCATTATTTATACTTTTGGGCTGTATCTGAAATTACTTCTAATACCTTACCCTTTAACTTACGATTATTACCCGTATCATATACCTGTGCAATCGTTCTTTTCGCCTATAGTTTTACTGTCCTTATTAGTGCATTTACTTCTTATATATATTGTGTTTAAAAATTGGAAAAAGAACGCTAAATGGTCTTTTGTTATTTTATTTTACGCCTTAAGCTTTGCTTTAGTGTCCAATATCTTATTTCCTATAGGTACTTTTATGAATGAACGTTTTATGTATATTTCGTCTTGGGCATATACATTTACTTTAGCTTGGCTGTTTTATTATTTAGTTGAAAAATATAAAAAATGGAAAACGCCTATTTACATTGTTTCAGGAGTTATTGTGCTTGTTTTTTCTTTTATAGTAATTAATAGGAATGCTGTTTGGTATAATAATTATACCCTTTTTACTACTGATGTTGAGGTTTCAAAAAACAGTGCTAAAAGCAATACTTCTGCGGCAGGTGTTATCATTGAAGAGTTGATTAGTTTAGATAAAATAAAGGCAAGGCAATTAAAAGCGGTAAAACAGAAAATTCAAGAAACAAATTTGTCTCAAGATGAAAAAGAAGCTTTATGTTGTGCTACTTCTTTTAAAACAATTAAAAAGAATATAAGCTTATATAAAGAAAAACAGTTATCTAAAGCTATATCTTATTTGCAAAAAGCTTTGGAAATACATCCTATTTATACCGATGCTCTTTTGTTATTAGGTAATGCCTATTATATGGAGAAAAAGTATGATAAAGTCTGGGAAGCCTACGAAAGGATATTAAAACAGAACCCTACTAATGTATTAGTGAGAGAGAATTGGCTTAAAGTTCTTAATTCAGAGATGCCACCTTTGCAAAAAATAAAATATCATCAATTCTTATTAACTTATAATCACAATGTTGCAGAGAGTCATTATCAGATAGGACGAATTTACGGTAAAGAATTGGGGAATTTAGATAGTTGTATTGTTTATTTAGAACGAGCACGTAGAATTAGCCCAGCTAAAAAAGAAGTTTTAAAAGATTTAGGTGTAGCTTATGGAATGCAAAAAAAATATTATCAGTCAATAGAACTAATGAAGGAAGCTCTTAAGTATGCTCCTAGAGATAGACAGTTATTTATTAATATAGGTATTTCTTATCAACAATTAGGAAATCAAAGTCTTGCTAAATCGTATTTTGATAAAGCAAAAGCCTTGTCAAAATAAAATATTGTAATGGTTTTGTTAATTTAGCTATTTTTTGAAGTTTTCTATTTTAGAAGTAAATAAATAGGAGGAAAGTCAGTTTTATTAGGAAATAGGGATTTTTAAAGAAATTTTATAAAAGTAAAATGATGATAATGTTTAAAATATTTTTGTTAATAATTTGTTTTCAAGGTATTTAAGTTTATTTTGTTTGAAAAATAATAGGTGTTAATGATTTTTTATTGTAATAATGAGAGTTTAATACAAAATATATATGTAAATTTGCGAATTGATATTATATAAATAAATATTATGATGAAATTAATCTCACAAGTACTGATTTTGTGTCTTTTATTCACACCTGCAATAACTAATGCACAAAAGAATGTTGATTTTGATAAACAAAATTTTAAATCAGATAGCGATTATGAGGCTTTTATAGAACATATTGAAGCTGGAGATGATTATTTTGGAGAAGGTATAGAAGAAGCCAATTTAGCTCTTAAGGAGTATTTAAAGGCAAATGAACTTTATTCCAATAATGCTAAGCTCAATTATAGGCTGAGTACTTGCTATTTATATACCAACGATTTGTTTCAATCGTCTGTGTATGCACAGAAAGCTTATGATTTAGATTCTTTAGTTGATCGTGAAATCTTGTACAGATTAGCTATGGGCTATCAGTATAAGTTGCAGTTTGATAAGGCTATTCAATTTTATAAGCGCTTTTTAGATGAGTATAAAGGTTGTGGGAAAAAGAAATGGAAGCAACGCGTAAAAGAAAAAATACAAGAATGTGAGAATGGTCGCTATAATGTTAAGAATTTTCAGCCGGGTTTGATAAGACATTTAAAGAGAATCAATAGTGAGTATATAGATCACTCACCTTTACCTTCTTTAGATGAAAAAACGGTTTATTTTACATCAAGAAGACCGGTTGATACAGCTAAGGAAAACCCGGACTTGTGGATACAAGGTCGTTTTTTAGAGCGTGTTTTTAAAGCAGAAAAAGATGAAAATGGTATTTGGCAGCCTGCTACAGTAGTAGAGGAATTAGTTTCTGAAACAGACCATATAGCCACTGTGGCTTTATCTGATGATCAAAAAACAATGTATTTATATAAAAGTTCTGTAAATCATGGCGATTTATTTGTAACTTATAAGACAGATACTGGTTGGACAGAACCTGCTCCACTTCCAAAACCTATCAATACAAAAAGGTATAAAGAAACCGGTATTAGTTTTACTCCTGATAGAAAGCAGGTTTATTTTATCAGTAATAGACCGGGGGGAGAAGGAGAAAAGGATATTTGGGTTGCTGATGTTAAGAAAGATGATGATGGAAAAGAGGAATATACCAATCCAAGAGCATTGTCAAATGTAATAAATACTAAGAAAAACGAGCGTGCCGTTTACATTCAAAGAGATGGAAAGGCTATGTTTTTTAGTTCTCAAGGTCATAGTTCTATGGGGGGCTTTGATATTTTTAAATCAACATTGGATGAAAATGGTAATTGGGGAGAGCCTGTTAATATGGGATACCCTATTAATACCGCAGGAAATGATATTTTCTTTGTCCAAACTAAAGATGGAAAACGAGGATATTATTCTGCTCTAAAATTGAATACAGTGGGAGAGCAGGATATATACACTTATATCTTTCCGGATAAAGATGGTAATTTACCACAAGACTCTACCTTGCTAACAGGTGTTATAAAAGATAGAGATACTGATGAACCTCTGTTAGCTTCTGTTAAGTTTTTTGATAAAGATGATAGTTTAGTGAAAGAAATACACACCAACCCTGAAACAGGTAAGTATAAAACTAAGTTACCACACGTTGGAGAATATAGGGTGCTTGTTTCTTCGGATACTTATGATGATGTAGAGCAAGGTATTAATGTTAAAAAGATAGATAATAAAGATTTCTTTATGAATAAAACTTTATTATTCTGTAAGCCTATTCCTATAAAAGATGTTTGGTTTGATTTTGATTCTTATAAGTTGAGACCTAAGTCGTATGAAACTTTAGATAGTTTGTTTGTTTTCTTAGAAAATTGTAAGGGATATGATGTAAAAATAGCAGGACATACTTGTTGGTTAGGTTCTGAGGCTTATAATGATATTCTTTCTAATAATAGGGCGAAAAGTGTTGTTGATTATTTAGTTTCAAAAGGGTTAGATCCTAATAGATTTGTTTGGGATGGTTATGGAGAAAGATATCCTATAGCTCCTAATACCACATTGGAAGGAAGACGAAAAAATAGAAGGGTAGAGTTTGTTTTATTCCCAAAAGGCTCTAAAGATATCGTAAAACCAATTAAGTTATACTTTGATAATGATTGCCCTAATCCAAGAACAAATAAGTCTGTTACTAAATTGAATTACGAACAAACTTATACTGCTTATTTAGATCGAAAAGCTATTTATAAAGATGAGTTTTCAAAAGGTTTAACAGGTGACTCTAAACAAGAGGCTATAGTGTCTATTGAAGACTTTTTCTCAGGGAAAGTGGAAAATGAGTTTAATAAGTTAAAAGATATGAATGCCTCTTTAAAACAACTTTTAGAAGAAGGAAAGAGTGTAGAATTGAAAATTAAAGGCTATGCGAGTCCTTTAACAACTAGTAGCTATAATGTTAATTTATCAAAAAGAAGAATTAGCTCTGTGATTAATTATTATCGCCAAGTAGATAATGCTGTATTTGCAAAGTATTTGAAAAATAATAAATTGAAGATTATAGAAGAGGCATTTGGAGAAAGCGAAGCGCCAAAAGAGGTATCGTCTAACTTAGATGATCTTAGAAACTCAGTTTATAATCCTTTAGCAGCATCTCAAAGATATGTTTTAATATCTGTTACAGAGGTGAAAAAATAAAATAAATTAAAATATCTAAAATAATAGAAAAGGAGAGGCTATATGTCTCTCCTTTTTTTGAATAAAATTAATTAAGGCTCTTGTTCTGAATATGTTTATTCGTTTTAATAGACTTATAAACTTTATTTCATCAATAAGTTAAAGGTCTAATTTGTATTTTTGTCAATAAAAATGAGTAAAAAAGCCAAGAATATATTTCTTATTTTTTTGCAAAAAAGTTTTAAAGTAATATATTTGCAAAAATAATGTAAGAGGATATACTGATTGTATGTTTTTTTAATTTATAGATGTTTAAGTTTATTGTTTCAAAATAAGATTTAAAAATGGAACCAAAAAAATCACCGAAAGCCGATTTGGACAGAAATAAAAGTATGTTCTCTCTGATAGGTTTTGTTATTGTTTTAGGTATTTTGTTAGCCGCTTTTGAATATCGTTCAAATGATGATGTTGCAGCGTCTTTGGGAGAATTAGGGGATATTAATATTGAGGAAGAAATTATTCCTATTACAAGAGCTCCTGAGGTAAAACCACCACCACCACCAAAGCCTAAGGTAGCTGAGGTTATCAATATTGTTGAGGATGAGGTGGAAATAGAGGAAGAGTTAGAAATTGAAGATACAGAGGCAGACGAAGAGACTGTTGTTGAGGTAGTAGAGGAGGAAGAAGAAGAAGTTGAAGAGGTATTTCAGTTTGCAGTTATCGAAGATAAGCCTGAGTTTCCGGGAGGAGAAACAGCTTTAAGAACTTATTTGGCAAAAAATACTAAATTCCCTAGAGTAGCTGTTGAGAATGGTATTGAGGGACGTGTTTTTGTTAAGTTTGTGATTGATAAGAAAGGAAAAATAACTCAAGTAGAAATACTTCGTGGTGTTGACCCTCATTTGGATAAAGAAGCTTTGCGAGTAGTGAAATCTATGCCTGACTGGAAGCCAGGTAAACAAAGAGGAAAAGCCGTTAAGGTAGCTTATATGGTACCAATTAACTTTCAGTTAGCGGAGTAATTATTTTTGACCAAATTAAAAATATTAAAAAAGACCTGTCGATTAGATAGGTCTTTTTTTCTTGAAGGCTTTTTCTTGATGTTTGTGTCATATCTTATTTTTCAAAAAAAATCTTTTTTGTGAATTTTTTAGTTTGAACATTTTGCTTAAAAAAATACCTCGTGTTGGGGATTCGTTTAAGGTATCAAACAAATAGACTGAAACTGATGAAAAATCCTCTTTTCTGATGGATAATGTTCTTAACCTGTTTTCTTTAAATAAAGTGTATGTTAAGCCCGATTATTCGTAACTAATAGTTAATAATTAACAATTAATTTTGTATTTTTGTAACTTTTAAAAATAGAAGTGAAAAATGAGTTTAATCAATAAAATAATAGGTAAATTCCTTGGTAATAAATCCGATAGAGATATAAAAGAAATTACACCGGTGGTGGAAGCTATACATAAGGCTTACGACACTATTAAAACTTTGTCAAACGATGAGTTGCGACTCAAAACGCAGGAGCTTAAAGGTTTAATATCTAAAGAAATAGAGCCTGATGATGCCGAAATTCAAAGTTTGAAAGATAGTATTGTTGAGAAAAACTTACCCATTGATGCTAGGGAAGAGATTTATAATCAAATAGATAAAATAGAAGAACGAAAGACTGAAAAAATAGAAAAAGTACTGAATGACATTTTGCCTGAGGCTTTTTCTATTGTAAAGGAAACAGCTCGCCGTTTTGCAGAAAATGAATATATAGAAGTAACAGCCAACGATTACGATAGAGACTTAGTTGCAACTCGTGATTCTATAGAAATAGATGGCGATAAAGCCCTTTATTATTCTTCTTGGTTAGCCGGAGGGAATGAATTACGTTGGGATATGGTTCACTATGATGTGCAGTTGATAGGAGGTGTGGTTCTACATCAGGGAAAAATTGCAGAGATGGCAACAGGAGAGGGAAAAACCTTGGTGGCAACTTTACCGGTTTTCTTAAATGCTTTATCTGGAAGAGGCGTACACGTGGTTACTGTTAATGATTATTTGGCAAAACGTGATGCCGAGTGGATGGGCACTTTATTTGAATTTCACGGATTAACAGTAGATTGTATTGATAAGCATCAACCTAATTCTGATGAAAGAAGAAAAGCCTATAACGCTGATATAACCTATGGAACCAATAATGAATTTGGCTTTGACTATTTGAGAGATAATATGGCTTTGAGCCCTCAAGATTTAGTTCAAAGAAAACATAACTATACTATTGTCGATGAGGTGGATTCGGTTTTGATTGATGATGCCAGAACGCCTTTAATTATTTCGGGACCAACCCCTAAGGGAGACAATCAGTTGTTTGATGAGTTAAAACCAAGAATTGAAAATTTGGTAAAGCATCAAAAGGAATTTGTTTCTAGTACATTCTTAGAAGCTAAACGTTTGATTGCATCAGGAGATACTAAAGAGGGTGGTAAGTTATTGTTGAGAGCTTTTAAAGGTTTACCTAAGAGTAAGTCTTTAATTAAGTTTTTGAGCGAAGAAGGAATGAAAACTCTGTTATTAAAGACAGAAAACTTCTATATGCAAAACAACAATAAGGAAATGCCTATTGTAACCAACGATTTGTATTTTGTTATAGATGAAAAAAATAATTCAATAGAATTGACCGATAAAGGTATCGATTTGATTACAGCTTCAGGTGAAGACCCTAACTTCTTTGTGTTACCTAATATTGGCGAAGAGTTGGCTGAGATAGAAAAATCAGATTTGTCAGCTACTGAACGTTTAACAAAGAAAGACGAATTATTGAATAGTTATTCTATTAAAACAGAGCGTGTTCACACTGTTAATCAATTGTTGAAAGCCTACACTCTTTTTGAAAAGGAAGTGGAATATGTTGTGATGGACAATAAGGTGAAAATAGTTGATGAGCAAACAGGTCGTATTTTAGACGGAAGACGTTATTCAGATGGTTTGCATCAAGCTATTGAGGCTAAAGAAAATGTAAAAATAGAGGCGGCAACTCAAACTTATGCTACTATTACGCTTCAGAATTATTTCAGAATGTATAATAAGTTGGCAGGTATGACCGGTACTGCTGAAACAGAAGCTGGAGAGTTGTGGGATATTTATAAATTAGATGTGGTGGTAATTCCAACCAATAAGCCTATTGCCAGAAAAGATAAAGAGGATTTAATTTATAAAACAAAGAGAGAAAAATACAATGCCATTATAGATAAAGTTGTTGAGCAGACTAAAGAAGGCAGACCGGTATTGGTAGGTACTACTACTGTAGAAATATCGGAGCTGTTGAGTAGAATGCTTAAAATGAGAGGTATAAAGCATAATGTTTTGAATGCTAAGTTGCATAGTCGAGAGGCAGATGTTGTGGCAGAGGCAGGTAAAACAGCAGCTGTAACCATTGCTACTAATATGGCAGGTCGTGGTACTGATATTAAATTAAGTGATGCGGTTAAAGATGCCGGTGGTTTATCTATTATTGGTACAGAACGACACGAATCAAGACGTGTGGATAGACAGTTGAGAGGTCGTGCCGGACGTCAAGGAGACCCCGGTTCTTCTGAGTTCTTTGTGTCTTTGGAAGATAATCTAATGCGTTTGTTTGGTTCAGACAGAATCTCAAAAATGATGGATAGATTGGGATTGAAAGAAGGCGAAGTGATTCAGCATTCTATGATTTCAAAGTCCATAGAGCGAGCGCAGAAGAAGGTAGAGGAAAATAACTTTGGAATCAGAAAGCGTTTGTTGGAGTACGATGATGTGATGAATGCACAACGTGAGGTGATTTACAAGAAAAGAAGGCACGCTTTAATGGGAGAACGTATTGGTATGGACATTGCCAATATGTTGTATGATGTTTGTGAGTCTTTGGTTTCTGAATACCATGGTAACGTTGAGTTTGAAGAGTTTGAATTAGAGGTAATTCGATTATTAAGTATTGATGCTCCGGTTAAGGAAGATGAATATAAGAAGATTTCTTCAAATGATTTATTGGATAAGTTATATGAAGATACTTTGTCTTTTTATCAGCGTAAGAACGAAGAGTTAAGTAAGCAGGCCTTACCGGTTATTCAGAATGTTCACGAAAATCAGCCTTTATATGAAAATATCGTAGTGCCTATTACAGACGGAAGTCGTGTTTATCATATCACAACCAACATCAAAGAAGCTTATGAAACTGAGGGCAAAGGTTTGATTAAATCTATTCAAAAGTTGATTGTCTTGGCTACAGTTGATGATTTGTGGAAAGAACATTTACGAGAAATGGACGACTTAAAACAGTCGGTACAAAATGCTTCTTATGAGCAAAAAGACCCACTTTTAATTTATAAGTTTGAATCTTTTGAATTGTTTAAGAAAGTGGTAGATAGATTGAATAAAGAAGTGGTTTCTATTTTGATGAAAGCACGTATTTTTATTCAAGAACAAGAGCAGGTGCAAGCGGCTAATGAAGAAAAACGTTTGGATTTAAGTCATTTAGAAACAGGAAGAGAAGAAAAAACAGCCAAAGAAAAGGATAAGAAAAAACCTCAACCTGTTAGAGTAGAAAAGAAAATAGGACGAAATGAACCTTGTCCTTGTGGTAGTGGTAAGAAATATAAAAATTGTCACGGATAATAATTATTTAGTAAATAGCATAATCTGTTTATTTACAGAAGAGTAATTTTATTATTTAAAGGCAATTTAAAAGAAGTATTTTAATAATGATGAGGCTGTCTGAAAGGCGATTTTACGAGTATTGGCTTTTAGAGAGCCTTAAATCTTTATAAATATGAAATTTGAAGCCATAAAAAAGCAAATAGAACTATATGCGAAAGAGGGAAAGAAATGTTTTATGACATCTTCTTTTCAAACGCATAGTATTGTTTTATTGCATATTATAAGTCGGATAGATAAAAGTATTCCTATTTATTTTGTGAATACCGGTTTTTTGTTTCCGGAAACATTGATTTATAGAGATACTATTTCTGAGCAATTTGGCTTGTCTTATAAGAGTATTCAGGCTTCTACACCGCTTAGTCAGCAGAAAGATTTGAATGGCGATTTTTATTTTGCTTCAGATCCTGATTATTGTTGTAAGATGAATAAAACCTTGCCTTTAGAGCCTGTTTTAGCTAACTATGATGTCTGGATAAATGGGGTGAGAGCAGACCAAACAGCTGTTCGTAAAAATATGAAAGTGTTTCAAAAATCGAAGTTTAATTGTGAACGTTTTCATCCTATGTTAGATTGGACAAAGCAAGATGTTTTTAGATATATAAAAGAATTTGATTTGCCTTCACATCCTTTAGATGCTCAGGGATATATGAGTATTGGTTGTGAGCCTTGTACGCGAAAACCTATTCCGGGAGATGAACGTTCTGCTCGTTGGTTTGGCTTAAACAAAACAGAATGTGGTTTAAATACCGATTTAGCAAATGATTAAACTACTCTGGTGATATTTGTTAAATTTAGAACAATAAGCATTCTTTATAATAATGATTTTGAGTTACATATAAAAAAGAGATGAAAGTAAATCAAGATTGGTTTTCGGGAAAGGCAAAAGATTATGATTCTCAGACAAGAAGAACAAAAAATGTTGAGAATATAGCTAAAGGAATGTTGAAAGAAATTCCTTTTTCAGAAACAATGAGGGTGATGGATTTTGGCGCCGGAACAGGGCTTTTGTTGTCAGAAATAGCGCCTTATGTGGGGCATATCACTGCGGTTGATATATCTTCTTCGATGATAGAAGAGCTTAGAAAGAAAACAGTGGCTTGTAAGGTGGATATTTTACAGAAAGATTTAACAAAAGAAACTATAAATGAGACTTTTGATGCTGTTATTTCTTCAATGACATTTCATCATATAGAGCATATTGAAGAGATTTTTCAGAAGTTATATAGTTATTTAAATGTTGGGGCTTGGTTAGCTGTAGCGGATTTAGACCAAGAAGATGGTTCGTTTCATACGGAAAGTACCGGTGTTTATCATCAAGGTTTTGATAGAGAAACTTTAAAAATATATGCTGAGAAAGCAGGATTTGAAAATATTAAAATACAGTCTGTTAGTCAAATAAAGAAAGAGCAGGCTTGTTATTCTGTATTTTTATTAACAGCGCAAAAATTATAAATGATTTCAAAATGAATGTATTAGTAACAGGAGGTGCCGGATATATAGGCAGTGTTCTATGTCAAAAATTAGTAGAAAGACAAGAAGTAGAAAAGTTGATTATTTATGATAATTTATCGAAATCAAATTATGCTTTACTGACTTCTTCTTTTAAAAATAAGTCTAAAATAGAGTTGATACAAGCGGATATTTTGGATAATAGAACTTTGAAGAAAGCTTTAGATGGGGTTGATGTTGTGTATCATTTAGTAGATTATAAGAATACAGATAATAATGCTCCTGATAGCTTATATGAGTCTATAAATGCTTGGGGAACAGCACAATTATCTTATGCCTTAGAAGAAAGTTCTGTTTCAAAAATAATTCATTTAAGTACTTTAGAGGTATATGATTCCAGTGCTGTTACCATAGATAAAGAGAGTTTGCCGAATCCTCAAACGCCTTATGCTGTTTCAAAACAAAGAGCAGAATCTTATATTTCTCGTTTGTCTTCTAAAATGAAAGTGTATCAGCTTCGTTTAGCTGAGGTGATAGGAAATTCCCCCGTATTGACTCCTAAAACAGGTTTTCATAAATTGATTTTTGATGCCTGTTACAAAAAGCGAGTTCAGATATTAGGTTCCGGTAATCAGTATTACAATGTTTTAGGAATGGAGAGCTTAATCCGTTATTTATTAGCTGTTTTAGATGATTTAGTTCCTGAAGGAAGCCACTATGTATTACAAAAATCGATATCGGTTTTGGATACGGTTGATATACTAAAAACATTTATTCCGGAATTAGAAATGGTGTTTTTGAATCATCATTTGAATATACCTTCTTTACAACCTGTTATTGATAAGCCATTTAATGAAGTGATGGGAGAGTTCTCTATTGAAAAAGAAATAGAAAAATTAATAGCTGTTCTAACTTAAAATGAAGAAGTATTAATCTAACGTGAGTTTGATATAATATTTCGAATATTTAATAAATATAACCACTAGTTGTAGGTAAGGCTGAAAAAACAAACAAAAAATTTAAACACAATTAATGAGCAAACTTGAATACACTAATCTGTTGAATGATAAATTAATCTATCAAAATCAAACTTTTCAAAACAATATTTTTGAAAAAAAATTTGAAACTGATAGTGATATTTCATTCCATAATTGTGTTTTCAAAGGAATAACCTCATTTGAAAAAATTAATGCAAGAGAAGTATCTTTTATTGAATGCAAATTTGAAAATGTTCTGAATATTTCTGATTCATCATTCTTTATGTTTGGATTTACTAAGTGTCAATTTCACAAAGACACCAGCTTTATCTCTAACACTTGTCATTTATATACTGTTTTCAGAAATGTTAAAGGAACTACTATTGAACTAAATGGTGAGTATCGAACATTACAATTTGTTACTACCACCTTTGAAAAACTATTATTAACTGATGTAAATAGTAAATATTCTCAAAAAGATTCAAAAATAGAATTTCTTGTTGAGAATTTTATAAAAGAGGTTAATATTAAGTCCTTTACAAATTTCTCAACCATAATGTTTAAAGGTGGAGAGTATAATTCTATTTACTTTGATGGAACATTTAATAATCGAATTAACTTCGAAAAGAAAATAAAAAATGAATATTTGTTTTTTGAATCTTCAGTATTTAAAAACAGAATAGATTTTAAGGAGGGGCAATTTGAATATATAAATTTTTACAGGAGCAGTTTCCAAGGACTAATTGTTTTTCATGGATATGATATACTAAAAAATAAATCAACTGAAATCTCCATAAAAAATTTAACCTTGCATTCTTCATACTTCGAAAAGAATGTTAGTATATCTATAGAAGATATTGAATGCTTAAATCTATCGAATAATAACTTCAAGCAAATATTAAACTTTAACAATCGTCATAATAATAGCGAAAGCAATTTGGATTATTCATTATTACACTTTAGTGGTTCAAACCAAGGAAACATTATTGTTGAAAATGTGTATGCAGATATTACAATAAGCGATATTAATCTAGGTAATATCTATTTTAAAAATATTG